>Ga0066710_100004567_pt1 | contig 12301 bp, 13 predicted proteins | sample GraSoiAngelo_159_FD_79666 | JGI IMG/M metagenome (GOLD analysis project Ga0066710, IMG submission 79666) | Grasslands soil microbial communities from the Angelo Coastal Reserve, California, USA - 14_1009_16_40cm | ecosystem: Environmental > Terrestrial > Soil > Grasslands | place: USA...
GAGCTCAGGTTGATGATCTTGCCGGCGCGCTGGACGATCATGTGCGGCACCACGGCGCGCGCCATGTTGAAGACGCCGCCGACGTTCGTCTCGAGCACCGAACGTACGTCGTCGTCCTCAAGCGCCGCGAGCTGATTGTCGCGAATGATGCCCGCGTTGTTCACGAGGATGTCGATCCGGCCGCAGCGATTGGCGACGCGTTCCACCGCAGCGGCGCATGCGCTTGCGTCGCGCACGTCGACCTTTTCGGAGGCGACCTTGCGGCTCGTCGCGGTCGCCGCCTGCACGACTTCATCGGCGGCCTTGGCATTGTCGCGATAAAAGAACGTAACGTCAGAGCCCTCGTCGGCGAAGAGCTCGACGATCGCACGACCGATGCCGCGACTGCCGCCGGTCACGATCACGCTCTTGCCCAGCAATCCCGCGTCGATCCTCATTAAAGTCCGCTACCCCGAGATCGCGAAGCCGCCGTCGACGACGAGCGTATGACCATTGATCATCGCCGCCTCCGGCAGACAGAGCAGATAAACGGCACCGGCGACATCGTCCGGCGTCAAAACAGGGCCTGCCGGCGTACGTTGCGCGAAGTTGGCGAGCAATTCGTCGCGATTCGGAAAATACGCAAGCGCATCGGTGTCGACGACCCCGGCGCTGACGGTGTTCACGCGAATCCCGCGCGGTCCCAACTCTTGCGCCAGTGCACGCACCAATGCCTCGAGGGCTGCCTTCGATGCGCCGATGAAGCCGTACATCGGCATCGCGCGCGTGGCGCCGAGACTCGAGAGCGCAATGATGCGACCGCCATTCTTCATCAGTGGAACCGCGCGTTGGGCGAGCAGATTGACCGCCAGCGCGTTGGTTTCGAGACACCAGCGCCAATGCTTGAGGCCCATGTCCAATACGGGCTTCAGCACGCCGGATGCGGCGTTCGACACGACGATATCGACGCGATCGAAGTGCTTGCCGAGCTCGCCGAAGATCTCGTCGACGCTTTCCGGTACGCCGACGCTGCCCTGGATCGCGGCAGCGCGTCGTCCCATCGCGCGAAGCTCCGCACACAGCTTTTCGGCGTCGTCATGACTGTTGTAGTAATTGACGGCAATATCGGCGCCGCCTGCGGCAAGCTTCCGCGCGATCGCACGGCCGATGCCGCGGGCAGCGCCCGTGACGAGCGCAACTTGACCGGCGAGCGGACCTGCCATCGAAGGGGTGTTTGCGAACGCGGAAAAACCGCCATTCTAACCGGCCCGCCCTCATCCCTAACCCTTCTCCCGCAAGCGCGGGAAGGGAACTGTTCTCTCCCCTCCGCCTTGCGGAGAGGGGAAGGGGGCGAGGTGCCTATTGTCCCGCGCCGCGCTTCGCGCGGATCAGTCGCTGCGCTTCAAGACACCAATTCTTCTTGATGCTGTACCAGACGTCGGCGGCCCACAGCACATGCAGGACGGCATCGCCAGGCAGCCCCGACGGATCGGCCTTGCTACCGGGCACGTAGGCATTGATCCAGTCGCGGGTTTGTTCGTCGCGCGGAAGCTGGTCTGTGACAGGAACGGTGATGTGGTTGTACCAGGCGGGCAGCTCGACATTGCGCACTTTCGCCGTTCCGTTCGCGCGATAACTGTTCTCTTCGGCGCCCGGCAGCGTCCACGCCACCATATCAAGGCCAATCAAGAATCCGGTGAATTCATCGACGCTGTCGGGAATCAATCGCAGCCGGCCGATCATGTTCCACTGATTCGGCAGCATGAACGCCGCGCCGCCCGCGCCGACGGCGCTGGCATACGCGATCGAGATGCCCACGACGGGACGTTCTTTGCCCGTCAACGGATCGACGATCGTCGTGCGCGGCTCGGCACGATGCGTGACGGGATTCCAGACTGCGATTTTGTCCGACATTTGTCCGGCAAGCTCGCGCAGCACTTTCACGGCCTGCATGCCACCCTGGCTGTGACCGATGATCATCGGACGCATGCCGTCGTGCTCGTATTGCCAGGCAACAATCCCGGCAAGCTCGCCGCTGTCCTCGTAGGGGCTGTACGACCAGTCATGGGTCTCGGGATCGCGGATTTGCGCTTCCGGATAGCCCATTCCCGTCAAGAAGCGGCCGAACGAAAGCATCAGCAGGTGCACCGGATAAATGCCGCCGTGCAACAGAATAATGCGCGGCGCGGGTCCTTGTGCGAGTGTGCGGACGTCGTCGCCGCTTAAGTGTTCGGGGTCGAGCGCGAGGATTCGTTCTTCGAGCGCGCGATTGACGGTCAGCGCGCTCGCGGAGGGCGGCCGTGCGACAGCGGCTTCCTCTGCCGGACGCCCAGGCGTCGCGCACCCCGCAAGCGTCAACGCGAGCGCGACGAGGAGCGATACGAGACGCGAGGATATTGTTTTCATTGTAGCGAGCACACGCAGTCCGCGACAAAGCTCCCGATTGTAGCCACTTTTGGCGCCGTGAACGCCGAGCGGCGATACGACAAGCCGAGCGCCAGCGCGCTCCCGGAGCTCGTTGCAGCGACGACGAGTGGGGCGACGGGACCGGTGGGAACGGCACGCAAATACTCAGGCGCTGTGCCATTCTTCGTCGGGGATTCCCACAAAGCATCCACGTTGAGCGACGTGAGGCCCGCGAGAACCGGATAAGCCTTTGCGTAGAAGCGCTGCCGCTGACCGGTATTGAGGAACCACCATACGACGCCGTTGATCTGCACGGCGAGCAAGGTCTGCAGATAGTGCTTGCGACGCTTGAAGCGCGTGGTCTCGCGATGAACGTCCCGCGCAAGCGCCTCGACGGTGATCCCATCGGGCAGCGGGTGTGAAATACGCATCGAGCTCAGGAATTGGCCGAAGGCTTCGTGAGCGGCGTAGCCGCATTCACTGCGCAAATTGACGATCGACGCGACAGCGACCTCGCGGCGCCGCCCGGCGCGAGAAGCTTCCGGCAAGTCGCGCGAAAGCGCCTTCAGAATGATCGCGACCAGCAGATCGTTGAACGTTACCCCGAGTGCCTTCGCCTTGACGCGCACCGTGCTGACGGCGGGCGCGGCAAGCAGCACGAATTCGAACGCGTTGTACCCGTCGGCGTGATCGGTGTAGCGCGGGCGCATTCCGCGTCGGCAACTGGCGGCGATCCGCGGAAGCCAGTGCAAACCGCGCACGAGCCTGCCGGCATTGCGCACGAATACCGGGCGGAACGTTACCGGATAAAGGTTCGGTTTCGGACGCTGCATCGATGCGCCCAGATAGCGGCCAACGATGTCGTTCAACAGCACAACGATCGAATCGCCGCCCGCGATGAAATGATCGTACGCGAGCCCAAGGCCGAATTCGCCGCCGCGATCATGCGCAAAAAAACGAAACGGAACGAAGGCACCGTCACGGGGGAACGGACGATTCAGCTGGCGTTCGATTTCGGTTCGAATCGCTGTGTGGCGATCGCCGTTGCCGGCAAGGACTTCGAGCTCGACCGCTGCTGGGCCACCGCGGTATTCGTAGCGTCCGCGTGCACGATCGAGGGAAAACCCCGTGAGCCCCGCGGCGGCAAGCTGGCTCGCAATGGCGGACTCGACGCGCGCACGGTCGAATGGCTCGCGAATCTGGACGACATGGACAGCGCTGTAGGGATGCAGATCGCGCCAGCGCAGCATTGCCGACTGAAACAGGTTGAGCCTTCCCTTCATGAGCGCCGCGCCGATGGCGGGGTATTCGCAGCGCGAATCGCGCGTTGCGCTTCGATGCACCAGTGCTTCTTTACGCTGAACCAGATGTCCGCCGCATGAAGAAGGTTGGATGCATCGATGCCTGATTCGGGTGGCGGCTCTCGTGCATCCGGCCGATACGCGTCTATCCATGCGCGCGTCACGCTTTGCTGGGCGAGATGTTGTGTGAGCGGAAGGCGAATATGACTGTAAGTCGGGGGCAGCGTGACGTTGCGCACGTCGGCTGTGCCACTGGCTCGGTACGGTTCATCGCCGAACACGTTGCCCGCGATGATGTCGCCAGGAATCGTGAAACCGGTAAAGTTTTCCACAGTGTCCGGAATGAGCCGCAGCCGCGGCAGCATCGACCATTGTCCAAGCAACACGCGCGCCAGCTTGCCGGTCGCCAGCGCCGCAGCGTAACCGACTTTAAGACCCACCACCGGTCGGGTCGCGCCGGTCAGCGGATCGTGGATCGTCGTGCGCTCGAGCGCTCGGCCAGCAATCGGGTCGAAGACCGGGACCGCCTGGTGGAACTCGCCCGCGAGCTCGTAGAGTGTTCGGATCACCAGCATGCCGCCCTGGCTGTGACCGATCAGCATCGGCATCATCCCGTCATGCTCGTAATACCACGCGAGCTCGCCGGCGAGACGCTCGCTGTCGTCGTAGCTCGTCCGGGACAGGCTACGGTCGCGTGGATTGCGCAGGCGTTCTTCCGGGTAGCCCATCGCAGCGAGAAATTCTGCAAACGCTTGCATCGACACCACCGCGATGCTGCCGTCCAGCGCGACGATCCGCGGCGCATCGACGCTCGTGAGCGTATCGCGGACATCGGCCTCGCTGATATCGTCGGGTGATAGCGCCAGCACGCGAGCCGCGATCGCCGGGTCGAGCTGACGGGCTCGCTCAAGCGCCGCGCTTGCCGCCGCCGGCAACGCTCCCAGCGCCAGAAGAAACGCAACGATCCGCGCCGCGACGGCGCTAGGAGTCACGGGACGACAAGCGCGGGAAGAAACGTCCAGTGCGGGCGAGATAACGCTGATACGCTTCGCCATGCACGGTGAACAGATGGTGTTCCTCGTTGCGGGCCTTGAGGTTCATCAGCGTGAGATGGATCGCGGCGATCACGATCATCGGCGCCGTAGGCACGACCAGCGCCGAGCACACCATGAGCAGCATGCTGAACGCGTAGATCGGATGCCGGATGAGGCGAAACAGACCGTCGGTAATCAATGCCGTCTTTCGTGTACCGATGTCCATGCGCCAGTCGTCGCCCATTCGCAGCCAGCAGCGGATGGTAACGAGCAACGACGCGACGGCGCAGGCTGCGGCCACCGCGCGCAGCGACGGGTACGGCTCGGCATGGACGAAGGCGGGCAAAGCGAATGGCGCGTCCGAGCGTTTGAGCGCGGCGTAGGGGAGAAACAGCCATGCGGCTATCAGCGGGACCCAGATCAGCCACATCAGCCGTTCGAGCCGTTGTTCGGGGACGAGGCCCACGAGCTTGCGGTTGCGCCGCCGTACGCGCAGCACCATGATCGCCACGCCGAGCCAGTAGGTCCAGATCGTCGCGATCAGTACAACGAGCGGTACGTCGTTCATCCAGTCGCGCTCCGGCATCCCGATGCCGGGCACGAGAGAATTATACCGGGGGCACTCGAGACGCTTCCCTGCGTGTCAGAAGCGCTCGATGACCGCCGCGATGCCCTGGCCGCCGCCGATGCACATCGTGATCAGTGCATAACGTCCGCTGGTTCGCTGCAGCTCGTACATCGCTTTGATCGTCAGCAGGCAGCCGGTGGCGCCGATCGGATGCCCCAGCGCGATCGCGCCGCCATTGGGATTGACCTTTTTGGGATCGAGCCCGAGCTCCTTGTTGACGCCAAGCGCTTGCGCGGCGAACGCCTCGTTCGATTCGATGACATCGATGTCGCCAAGCTGAAGATTCGCTTTGGCGAGCGCGCGCTTCACGGCGGTCACCGGACCGAGTCCCATCAATTTGGGATCGACGCCCGCGTGGCCGTACGCGATGAGCCGGGCCATCGGCTTCAAGCCTTTTTTCTCGGCCGCGGCGCGTTCCATCAGGACGACGGCTGCCGCGGCATCATTGATGCCCGACGAGTTTCCCGCGGTCACCGTGCCATTTTCCTTGACGAACGCGACTTTCAATTTCGCCATGCTATCGGCTGACACATCGGTGCGGACATGCTCGTCGGTGTCGAACACGATCGGTCCTTTTTTGCTTTTGAGCTCGATGGGCAGGATCTGGCTCTTGAAGCGACCCTCGGAAATTGCGGCCGCGGCGCGGCGGTGGCTTTCGACCGCGAACGTATCCTGCGCGTCACGACTGATCTCGCATTTCTTCGCGACGTTTTCCGCCGTGATGCCCATATGAATCGTGTCGAACGGGTCGGTCAACGCGCCGACCATCATGTCGACCGTCTTCGCGTCGCCCATGCGCGCGCCCCAGCGCTGCGTCAGATTGGCGTACGCCCCGCGACTCATGCTTTCGGCGCCGCCGGCCACCGCCGCGTCGATGTCGCCCAGCAGGATGTACTGCGAAGCGCTGACGATCGCCTGCAAGCCGCTGCCGCAAAGACGGTTCAACGTCAGCGCGCCGACCTCGTGCGGCAGGCCGCCGTTGATTGCCGCAACGCGCGACAGGTACATGTCCTTGGCCTCAGTATGGATCACGTTGCCGAAGACGCATTGGCCGATTGCCGCAGGATCGACCTTCGCGCGCGCAACGGCCTCTTTGACGACTCTGGCCGCGAGCTCGGTGGGCGGGATATCTTTCAGGCTCCCACCGTAATCGCCAATGGCCGTGCGCGCTCCGCTCAAGATGACGACTTCACGTCCATTGCTCATAGGAGTCTCCTGGAAATTGAATGGACATCGTACGCCGCGGCTGCGGCGCAGGCGTTGACCGGGATCATGCTGGTCATTGTTAGATCAGGCCGCCGCCACGTCCGTTCAAGGGTGACGGCAGGAAGAACGTCAGGCCGGTGCGATTTCCGGCGACCGAAGTCCCTCCAGCGCGCGTAGCTCGCGTCCCAGATAACGGGCGATCGCCCGCATGCCGTAGACACCGGCTTCCTGCTCGGCGTCGCTGTTGTAGTTGGTATTGGTGTTGACGTCGTACGTGTACAGATCGCCCCGCTTGTCGACGATGAACTCGATGCCTGCAATGCCGATCCCGTTGTCCGCCAGGAAACGGCGATAACGCGCGACGATCGGATGCGTGAAGCCTTTCACGATCCGAAAGCGCGGCGCGCTCAAGCTGGACCCCCATGCTTGCGGCTTCGCCGCTACGTTCTGCTCTCTGCCCCCAGAGGGGGCGCAACTCGCGCCTTGGGACGGCCCTGCGGCGCTCGCTGCGGGCATCGTCTCGCCGACCGGACAAAATGCGTCGCCGACTTGGCAGACATCCGCCGGGCATAGCTCAAATCCCAGCGACGTGTCGACGCGGACTGCGTAGAGGAATTCGCCGCCGATGAATTCGACGCGGGTGATGAAGGGCTCCGGTGCCTCGATGTATTCCTGAATCAGCGTGATGCCGTCGACCGATGGCTCGAAGGTGTCACCTTCGACATGGCGCGCGAGTGCGTCGACGCTGTCGAAGAGCTTGACACCAAGCCCTTTGCCGGCGCGGTTGTGCTTGGTGATGAAGCGGCCCGGCATCGCCCGCGCGGCTTCGACAATAGGTTGGGCGCCCACCGCTGCAATCGTGCGTGGAACGCGAATGCCCTGTCGCGCCAGAGCGGCGTATTGCGCGATCTTGCTGATCTCGAGTTGGAGCGCTCGTCCGTTGTTGATGACACGGCGACCGTAACGCTCGAGCCACGCCAGCACGCCGCCGGCCAGTTCCGCAGCGTAACGGTGGTCGCGCGTGTGCGACGACGCGCTCATCCGGTTGTAAAAAACGCCCTCGGGCGGCGTCGCCGACAGATCAAGCGTTCCCTGGTCGATGAACCACTCGGCGTGAGGCAGGGCCAGCTCGGCAAACGCAGCACGGAGCGGCTCGACCCACGCGTCGTTCTCGTGGATGACGTAAATCTTGTTCGTCAAAGGGTTGGTTGCCATAGAATGACAATAGGGCGTCCGACTAGGCAACGGAAAGAACGGCTACTTTTAAGCTTGTAATCGAGCCTCTGAAACATTATTTCGCGCCGATGACTTTCGCGGCCTTGGCAACCGCTTGAGGCTTGACCCAGAAAATCGCCGCGTAGCGGCCATCGCCGGCGCTGACGGCGTCGCAGGCGATCACGTTGACTTTCGCCTTGGCCAGCGCGTCGAGCGTGCCGGTCATCGCGCCGACACGATCGTCGCCTTGCACCAGGAAGCCCGTCTTGCGTGTAGACAGCTTGAGCTTCAGCTTTTTCGCCGCGCGCTTCAACGCCGCCGAATCCTCGGGAACGAGATCGAGTTGGGCACGCCGGCCGCTCGGGAATCCCGAAAATGCCAGCAAATTGACGCCTTCTTCGGCGAGCGCTGCCAGGATCTTCGATCCCTGGCCGGCGGTATTCGGGACTAACGTGTAGAAGTAGTCGACTTTGCGCAGACTATCGGTCATGGGCTTCTCCTCTCGGACAGACATTCGACCTGCCTTCGCGCGGGTTGTTTCGTGGCGCGAGCCCCTAGCGTGGGGGTACAACATTGGCAGACGGCAAATTCTGCGGCAGGCTATGTAGCATGGCAATGATTGGAGGTACCGAAAATGGCCACTCCGTCGGAATCAAAATGGCGACACCGCGGCGTGCGCGTCGTGCACGCGAACGAGCTCGACGTCAACACGCCGCAAACGCCGGGCATGAATCGCGCGGCAGCGGTAACGGCGGCGCGCGCCGGCGCCGAAAAGCTGTGGGCGGGAACGGTCGTCATCCATCCGAAGGCGAAGACCGGCGCGCATCATCACGGTCCGGTCGAAAGCGTGATCTACGTGGTGACCGGTAGTGCGCGCATGCGCTGGGGCGATCGCCTCGAGTTCGTCGCCGAGGCGGGGCCGGGCGATTTCATCTATGTGCCGCCGTTCGTCCCGCACCAGGAGATCAACGCGAGCGACACCGAGCCGCTGTCGTGTGTGCTGTGTCGCAGCGGCCAGGAGCCTGTCGTCGTCAATCTCGATTTGCCGAATGTCGAGCCGAATCCCGAGGAAGTGCACTGGGTCGACAATATTCACCCGGATCCATCGCGACCGGCGTAGAGCGATTTCACGCGGCCCCCGCCACCTTCGCGCGGGATTTGACGCCTCGATTGTCACGTCCGTAAAGCGGCGCGTTCACGTCGGCGAACGCGAGCATCGATCCTAATTTTCGATCGGCGCCGGCTTCGAAGCCGCATTCGCCCGATCCCGAGCCCGGGAGTACAGCGGATCGAAGATCGCGCTGCACACAGCATCCGAATACGTGTCGTAGATCGCCTGCGGATCGAAGCCGTTCTCGGCAGTGGCGAACGCAACGCGCAGCGTCTTCGTCATGTCGGCCGCGTGAGCCGGCAAGCCGCATACCAGTGCGCCGAATATCAACTGCGTTCGCACAACATTCATGGCGAATAGTGTGTAGTGACGAACCGGGAGAAGCGCGCCACGCCTTCCGCAAGCCGCGGCATTTCGGAAGCGAAGCACCAGCGAACGAAGCCTTCGCCTTCGGGACCGAACGCGCTTCCCGGCGCGAGCCCGAGCTTGGCCTCGCGCACGAGTCGCTTGCAGAACATCAGGCTATCGACCAGGCCGCGCAAACGGAAAAAGGCATACATCGCTCCTGCCGGCGCCGCTATTTCGACCCCGGGTGACTCGGCAAGCGCACCCACCAAATAGTCGCGAGCGCTACGAAAGCGCGCCAGCGTTCGCGCAACGGTCGGCTCGCCGCGTTCGATCGCGACAACACCTGCCCGCTGGACGAACACCGGCGAGCACGACGTGTTGTACTCGATCAACTTGCCGAGGTCGCTCATCAACGGCGGCGGCGCGACGATCCAGCCAAGCCGCCAACCGGTCATCGCCCACGCTTTTGAAAAGCTATTCGTCGACACCAGCCGGTCTTCTCCATTCGCCAGGGTCAGAAACGAGGGCGCGCACGGCGCGTTGCCGTAATACAGGCGTTCGTAAACGTCGTCCGCGATGATCCAGATGCCGTGCTTGCGGCAATGCGCGAGTATCGTCTGCTGCTCGGCGCGCGTGAGCGTCCAGCCCGTTGGGTTGTTCGGCGAATTGAGCATCAGCACACGCGTGTCGGGGGTGAGCGCAGCAAGGAGGCGCTCCAGATCGAGCACCCATCCGCGCGCGTTGAACGCGAGTGCCACGCAGGTCACCTGCGCCGACAGAATTTTTGGAATTTCGACGAGATTCGGCCACAGCGGCGTTACCACGACGACGCGATCACCCGGCGCGACGAGCGCTTCGACGGACAGCATCAACGCCGACATTCCAGAGGCCGTGACCGCGATCGTTTCGGGTTCGATCGACCGATGGAGGCGCGTTACGTAGGCGGCGATTGCCTCGCGCAACTCGAGAATGCCGAAGTTGTGCGTATAGAAGGTTTCGCCGCGCGCGAGCGATGCGGCCGCCTCGTCGCGAATGAACGCCGGCGTGATTTCATCGGGCTCGCCGAACCAGAAAGGCAACACGTCAGGATCGTCGATACCGGCGTTGGCGACTTCGCGTATTTGCGAAGCGCCCAACGATTGGACTGCGGCCCGGGCCGTCGGCATCAGAATGGGGGAACGCATCGAAGGGCCCTTATACTGCGCCGATGAGCCTCACGGCAAGACGCTACCAAATGCAATGGCGATGACGTTGCGCGGCGTCGTCCTCATCGGGGCCAACCTCTTTGCGATCGTTGTCTGCGGCGGCCTGGGCGGCATCGCCGGCTACGGTCTCATTCACACGCTGGATCTGTCCGGCGTAGTGGGCGCGCTCGTGGCCGCGTTTGCTGCCATGCTCGTAGCGGCGTTCACGTGGGCGGCGGGTTCGGCGTTGTTGCAGGCGATCAGCCGCTTCCCTTGATTTGACGTCCCTGAGCACTCGTAGCGGCGGGTGCGTCGGCCTCCGCGGTAACGACATAGCGTAACGGTCCGCCGGGGACGAGCGCGTCGAACGGATAGCACGTCACGAGCGTCAATGTTGGGTATTCGGTGTCACGCGGCATGGCAAGCTCGCGTGCATCGACAATCGCAATGTCGCGTACGCGATAAGCAAGCCGGCGACCATCGGCGCGCTCCACGACCAGGCGATCGCCGATTGCCACGCGCGCGAGAAATCGGAAATGCGTGTCGCGGTGCGCCGACAACACGGCGTTGCCCGCGACTCCGATGGCCGCCGAACCATCGAGATGGCCTGGTCCCCATGCGAGCGTGCGGCCGCTGGCGCCTGCGAGAACGAGCAGATCGACGCGCTGCCGCGGCACCATCAACCGCGCAATCGGCTGCGTGTCGGCCCATGGCCACGGTCTCGCGGGCCTTCCGCTTGCTTGCGTCCGCGCCCATGCGCGATGCAACAACCACTGGCCGACGTGCGCCTTGCCGTACAGATACGCGCCGCTTGCGAAGCTGACGCCGCCGGCAACCAACAGCGCAACGGCCGCACCGGATAACATGAGATGACGGCGGTCCATGCGTCGCGATCACTAGCAAACGCGGCGCGCGGCGTTGGCGATCCTATCGACATTGTTCAGCGGCTCACGCGTGGTCTTCCGCGCTCTGCGTTGCTGGGCGAGGTATAAGGCCAGCGCAAGCAAGAGCGTGAGCGCGCCGGCAACGGTCAACAGCGGCGCCGGTGTTGCAGTCTGCGGTACGCCGAATATCGCGTCGTAGACGAGACCATCCGGCAAATTCACCGGCAACATTGTCTTTTGCGCGACGATGCCAGCGGGTGCCGTGGGCGTCACGTCGACGGCGACGAGGCTCGTGTAAGCGCTGACCAAATGATGCGCGAGCGCAACGCCGATCACGTCGCGCTTGATTTCGTCGGCGGACGCGCCGTTGCGCTTCGCATCCATCAATGCTTCGATCTTGTCGCGTGCCCACAAAACGCCGATGCCCGGCTCGCTCGTTCCTGTGTCGAGCGGAAGACTGGCGGTCCAGGCCTTGCCGTCACGCACGCCGGAAAGCACGACGAGTCCATCGGTCACGCCATGCTTGAGCTCCGCCGTCAGCACGACCGGCTCGCCGGCGTACAGGTCCGGCAGCTTGTCCGGAAACGTGACGGCGCTCATGGGCCAGACGATGTTCATGTCGGTCAACGCCGGATTCTCGATCTTGCGGAACAGCACGCTCATTTTTTCTTTGACCTCGCGCACGTCGCCGATGAAAGTAAACGTACCGCGACCCGCTTCGGCGGCCTTCTTGAGGAAATACGTGTTCGGCGCGGGGCCGATGCCGATTGTAAAGAGCCGACGGTCCGCTAACCGCTGCTCGATCAGGTGGAGCAGATCGTTCTCATTCCCGACGGCGCCGTCGGTGAGGAACACGACTTGTCGCATCTCACGCCCTTCGCGCGGTGTCGACAGCGCTGCGGTGAGCGCAGGCAGCATCTCGGTGCCGCCGCGTGCACGCAAGTTGCGCACGAACGTGCGTGCGTTGGCGAGCGTCGCCGCGTCGACCGGCATCGGCGCCGGGTA
>Ga0066710_100004569_pt1 | contig 12299 bp, 16 predicted proteins | sample GraSoiAngelo_159_FD_79666 | JGI IMG/M metagenome (GOLD analysis project Ga0066710, IMG submission 79666) | Grasslands soil microbial communities from the Angelo Coastal Reserve, California, USA - 14_1009_16_40cm | ecosystem: Environmental > Terrestrial > Soil > Grasslands | place: USA...
ACGTGCGTCCTGACCGGCGGTGCAACGCGCGCAGAGCTGCTCAAGTTCGCGAGCTGGCGGCTCAGTCGCTGAGCAGGCGCGCGACGCGGTCGCGCGCGCGGAAGAGCCTGCTCGTCAACGTGCCCTCGGGAACCCCCAGGGAACGGGCGGCCTCCAGGTAGGAGAGCCCGGCGATGTCGACCGCGACGAGCGCGTCTTTGAACTCGTCCGGCAGCTGCGAGATCGCCGCATAGACCTGATGGATCTCGACGGCCTGCGCCGGGTCGTCGCTCGCCCGCGTCCCGACCGTCGCCTCGTCGACGAGCTCGGTCGTCACGGGCCGGCGGCTCTGGGCCCGGCGCTGGCTGATCAGGGTGTTCCGCAGCGAGCGCAGCAGGTAGCCGAGCTCGTCCTCGTTGCGTAGCAGCCGCGGGCGGGCGAGCACGCGCGCATAGGTCTCCTGGACGAGGTCCTCCGCCTCTTCGCGGGAGCGCGTCCACGCCCTTGCGGCGCGATACAGGCGCGGCAGGTGCTCCGCCACGCGGTCGGGATCGAGCCTGCGCAGCGGCGGCATCAGCGGCGGGAAGGAATCCCGCTCCGCAGGCGTCGGACGTGGGTGAAGAGCAAAGCCATCGACGTGAGGAGGCTCACAATCATGAAACGATTGCTCATCCCCGGCGCCGTTGTCGTCGTTGCGCTCATCGTCGGCATTGCGATCGCGCTTGCGTCGGGCGGCGGCGGCGGGAACGACAAGGGCGCAACGGGCGCGCCTCCCTCGAATTCGGGCGGTGCGACCGTCTCCGCGAAGCAGATCGACGGCTCCGGCACCGTGCTGGTCGACTCGGCCGGCGAGGCGCTCTACGCCAACGACCAGGAGAAGGGCATGGCGCTCTGCGACGGGGCCTGCCTCTCCTTCTGGACGCCGCTGACGGTCAAGGGCCAGCCCAAGGGCGACTCGCTCAACGGGAAGCTCGGCGTCGTCAAGCGGCCGGACGGGGCCAGCCAGGTCACCTTCAACGGCAAGCTGCTCTACACCTTCTACGAGGACTCGCCGGGTGAGGTCGGCGGCGACGGCTTCGACGACGCCTTCGGCGGCATGAAGTTCACCTGGCACGTTGTGCACGCCAACGGCTCCACCGGCTCACAGAGCGGCGGGGACAACGGCGGCAGCGGCATCCCCGGCTACTAGAAGCGTGGCCACCCTGAGCGTCAGGGAACAGGAGGAGCTCCGCCGCGAAGGGGCGGCGGAGCTCGGCGCGACCGAGGTCGTCGGCCGGACGCCGCGGCAGCTCTTCTGGGTGCGCTTCCGCCGCGACAAGGTCGCGCTGGTGGCGCTTGCGTCCCTCGTGCTGCTGGTCCTGGCGGCAATCCTCGCCAGCCCGATCACGCGCGCGGTGGCGCACCCTCCCAACGCTCAGTTCCCGAACGCGCTCGATCCGCAGTTCGGCACGCCCACCGGCCCTTCCTCGACGTTCCCGTTCGGGGTCGACAAGGTCGGCGAGGACGTCTTCTCGCGCGTGCTCTACGGGGCGCGCGTCTCGCTGGAGGTGGCGTTCCTCGCGACGTTCCTGTCGGTCGCGATCGGAGTCGTGCTGGGGATGACGGCCGGCTACTACCGCGGCTGGGTCGACACGCTGATCTCGCGCGTGATCGACGTCACGCTCGCCTTCCCGATCCTGCTGCTCGCGCTCGGGATCGGGTCGGCGTGCTCGCTGGGGAAGGGCTGCGCGGGCGGGACCGTGAAGCCGGGGCTGCCGACGGTGATTGTCGCGATCGTCGTCATCAACTGGACGTACATCGGCCGGATCATCCGCGGCCAGGTCCTCTCGCTGCGGGAGAAGGAGTTCGTCGAGGCGGCCCGCGCCGCAGGCGCGACGGACCGGTGGATCCTCTTCCGCGAGATCCTGCCGAACCTCGCCGCGCCGATCGTCGTCTACTCGACGCTCGTGGTTCCGCAGAACATCCTGCTCGAAGCGGCGCTTTCGTTTCTCGGTGTCGGCATCAACCCGCCGCAGGCGAGCTGGGGCGAGATGATCGCCGAGGCGACGCCGATCTTCAACACGGCGTGGTGGTTCTTCGCCTTCCCCGGCGCCGCGCTGCTCCTCACCGTGCTCGCTTTCAACCTGCTCGGGGACGGGGTCAGGGACGCCCTCGACCCGAGGACAACGCCATGAAGCGTCCCCACCACCAAGGAGGGAACATCATGAGACCTGCGCTTGCAGCCGGAATCGCGGCGCTCGCGCTCGCCGCGGCAGGCTGCGGCGGCAGTGGCAGCCTGAAGAGCGGATCGAGCGGCAGCGCGCAGAAGGGCGGGACGATCACCGTCCTCTCGGCCGGGGACGTCGACCAGATCGATCCCGGCCAGATGTACTACTCGTTCAGCTACGAGATCGGCTACGCGACCCAGCGGCCGCTGTTCGCCTACAAGCCGGACAGCGTGGACACCGTTCCGGACCTCGCGGTCGCGAAGCCCGTCGTCTCCAAGGACGGGAAGACGTTCACCGTCAAGCTGCGCCGCGGGGTCCGCTTCAGCCCGCCGGTGAACCGGCCGGTGACGTCGGCCGACGTCAAGTACGCGATCGAGCGGGGCTTCGCCTCGAGCGTCGCGAACGGCTACGTGACCACGTACTTCGACGATCTCGTCGGCGCGCCGAAGCAGGCGACCAGCGGGGTCCCCGGCATCCCCGGCATCCAGACGCCGGACAAGCACACGATCGTCTTCAAGCTGAAGCGGCCTTCGGGCGTCTTCCAGGGCGCGCTCGGGATGCTGATCACGGCGCCCGTGCCGCCCGAGTACGCGCGGCAGTTCGACTCGAAGACGACGTCCGACTACGGCACGCACCAGGTCGCGACCGGCCCGTACATGATCCAGAACAGCAGCGCCGGCAAGCTGACCGGCTACCAGCCGGGCCGGCGGATCCTGCTCGTGCGCAACCCGAACTGGAATCCGAGCACGAGCTGGCGCCCGGCCTTCGCCGACCAGATCGTCTTCAGGGAGGGCTTCCAGGACCCGACCGTGCTGACGCGGGTGATCCTGAACGGCGACGCCGACGCGAACGGCGACACCACGCCGCCGCCGGCAGAGCTGCGCTCGATCACGGGCAAACCGAGCGAGAAGGACCAGCTCACGTTCACGCTGGAGGGCGGCGCCCGCTACATCTCGCTGAACACGGCCAAGCCGCCGTTCGACAACAAGTTCGTCCGCATGGCGGTGGCCTACGCGCTCGACCGCAACGCGCTGCGGCTCACCCGCGGCGGACCGATCGACGGGCGAATCGCCACCCACTTCATCGACCCGTCCTTCTCGGACAAAGGCTTCGTCCAGGCAGGCGGGTCCGGCTTCGATCCGTTCGCGACTCCGGACCACTCGGGCGACCTCCGGAAGGCCCGCGAGATGCTGCAGAAGGCGGGTTTCGCCAACGGCAAGTACTCCGGACCGGGGCTGACCCAGGTCGCCGACAACACCCCGCCGGGCTCGGACACCGCCCGCGTGGTCGCGAGCAACCTGGCCCGGATCGGGATGCGCGTACGCACGATCTCGGTCACACACGCGACGATGTTCACGCGCTTCTGCAACGTGCCGAAGCAGGAGCCGAACATCTGCCCGAACGTCGGCTGGATCGCGGACTTCCACGAGCCGCAGGCGCTGCTCGACGCGACCTTCAACGGGAAGAACATCGTCCCGGTCAACAACAGCAACTGGCCGCAGCTGAACGATCCGCGGATCAACGCGCTGATGGCGCGGGCCGAGACGATCGTCGACCCGCAGCAGCGCTTCGCCGCCTGGGCGAGGATCGACCAGCTCGTGACCAAGACCGCGGTCGCGATCCCGTGGCTGTGGGAGACCTTCCCGACCCTCTTCTCGAGCAACGTCACCAAGGTTCCCGAGCTCTGGAACCTGGGCGCGCCCGACGTGACATTCATGGAGGCCACCGGGTGACGGCCTACGTCGTCCGGCGCGTTCTCTGGGGCGTCGCGCTCCTGCTGATCGTCAGCTTCCTGACGTTCGCGATCTTCTACTTGTTCCCCTCGGCAGACCCGACCGCCCTGCGCGCAGGGCGGTCGGCGACGCCCCAGCTGATCGCCCAGATCCGGCACCAGCTCGGGCTCGACAAGCCCTTCTACGACCAGTACTGGATCTACGTCAAGGGGATCGTCCTCCACTTCGACCTCGGCTTCTCGTACCAGAACGACGAGGCGGTCCGAACCCAGATCCTCTCCCGGCTGCCCGCGACGATCTCCCTCGCGGCCGGCGCGTTCGCGGTCTGGATCGCCGTGGGCATCCCGACCGGAGTCATCTCGGCGATCAGGCCGCGGACGCCGCTCGACCGGCTCTCGATGGGGGGCGCCCTGGTCGCGATCTCGGCGCCGGTCTACTGGCTCGGCCTCGTCGCGCTGTTCCTCTTCGCGAAGGGCACGGGGAAGCTCCAGTGGTTCGGAGGCGCAGGCAGCTACGTGCCGCTGACGGATGACCCGGGCCAGTGGCTCTCGTCGCTCGTCCTGCCCTGGTTCGTCCTCGCCGCCGCCTTCGCGGCCTTCTACGCGCGGATGACGCGGGCGAACATGATCGAGACCATGAGCGAGGACTACATCCGCACAGCCCGCGCGAAGGGACTGCCCGAGCGGCGCGTGATCCTCCGGCACGCGCTGCGCGGGGCGCTGACGCCGATCCTGACGATCGCCGGACTGGACATCGGCCTGCTGCTCGGCGGCGCCGTGCTCACGGAGACCGTGTTCAACATCCCTGGCGTCGGCCGCTTCGCCTACGACTCGATCATCAACTCCGACCTGCCCTCGATCCAGGGCACCGTGCTCTTCGGAGCCTTCTTCATCATCCTCGCCAACCTCGTGGTCGACGTCCTCTACGCGGTGCTCGACCCGCGCATCCGGTACTAGCGCTCGCCCTCCCAGTAGTCGAGATGGCCCGAGCGGCGGAGCATGTAGTGCGCGTCACCGGCCCAGACGCCGACCTTGTCGCTGTCCGGGTACTCGGCGATGCCGAACTCGTTCTTCGTCGACACCATCGCGACGCGCGCCGGTGCCTCGTCGTCGTTTCGCACGTAGTGCGCACCGTCCGGGCCGGCCGGGAAGCAGGCGACGTCGCCGGGCTCGAGTCGATGCTCGCCTTCCGGTGTCCGCAAAGTGGGCCTTCCCGTGACGACGACGAGCCACTCCTCGTCGGTCCATTCGAAGTGGTAGGGGCAAATGGCCTCGCCGGGCGGTAGGTCGTAGACGCTCATTCCCAGTCTCGAGGCGCCCAGCTTCGGCCCCAGCCGGGCCGCTCGGCAGAGGTAGCCCTCCGGTTCCCTCCCGTCGGGGCCGACGTCGGTCGCGTCGTGGAAGAGGTTGAAGGTCTCCATGGCTCGAGTATCGCCGACAACGGCGATCCCGCGGGAAGGACTGGCCGCCCGCGGGCGTCCGCATTCGTAGAGGACCCGATGAGACAGACCCCACACCGCATACCCCCGCTCCGCCAGTTGATCGACACCGATCTGCCGGCCGGCGAGCTCCAGCGGCTGAGGCGGGTTGACGCACTCCTTCGCGTGGCGGACGCGCAGACGCACGAGCTGCGGCTCACCTACGGCGAGCTCTCCCTCGTCTACCGGGCGCTGCAGGCCGCAAGAACGCTCGGCGCGCAACCCGAGGAGAACGAGCTCCTCGACGACACGATCCAGCTCGTCGACCAGGCGCTGAACGGAGCGCTGGGCTGATGCTCATCCGCACGCGCATGGGGGTGAGCGTCGACGGGTTCATCGCGACGCCCGACGGCGTGCCGGTGTTCGTCGCGATGCCGGGCTTCGTTCCCCACGAGTCGTACGGCTGGCCCGAGTTCGACGAGCAGATCGACGCGGTCGTGCTCGGGCGGTTCGCGCTCGACGCGGGGCTGGCCGCGAACGAGTGGCCCTGGCCGGGCAAGCAGATCTTCGTGCTGACGTCGCGGCCCATTCCTCCGGACGTCCCGGCCGATGTCGTCGTCGCCGACCCGAGGCCGCGGGGCCTGCTCGAGCAGCTGCGCGGCGCGGACCTGACGCGCGACGCCTTCCTGCTCGGAGGGCGCTCGACGCTGGACGCCTTTCTCGAGCTGGGCGCGATCGATCGGCTCGAGCTCCTCGAGCTCCCGATCCTGCTCGGGGACGGCGTTCCGTTCTCGCTGTACGGCTCGCCGCAGCGGCGGCTGGAGCTCGAGGAGCATCACGCCTTCCCCGACGGGACGATCCGCCACGCGTACCGGGTCGCCGCTTAGTCGAGGACCGTCAGGTCTAGCCGGCGCAGCCGCTCCGGGTCGGCCAGGATGTCCATCTCGACGATCTTCCCGCCGCGGATCGTGAGGCCTCCGACCGCGTAGGGCTCCCCTTCCCGGATCGACACGATCCCGGCCGCGCCGTTGACGAGCGCGGGCCGGATGAGCAGGCCGAGCCGTGCGTAGAAGAGCGCCTGGCCGGCAACCAACCGCGCTCCGCGCACCTCCCTCGATTCCTCCGTGGGGCCGAAATCGACGCGCAGCACCACGTCGGGGTCCAGCACCTCGAGCAACGCCTCGAAGTCGCCCTCGCGCGAGGCTGCCAGGAAGGCGTCGACGACCCTGCGCTGCGTTGCGAGGTCGGCGTCGGGAACGGTGGTCTCGCCCTGAACGCGCCGCCGGGCCCGGCTCGCGAGCTGCCGTGCCGCCTCGGGCGAGCGGTCGACGATCGGCGCGATCTCGTCGAACGGCATCGCAAAGATGTCGTGTAACACGAACGCGAGGCGTTCCGGTGGAGACAACGTCTCGAGCACGACGAGCAGCGCCAGGCCGACCGAGTCCGCGAGCAGCGCCTCGTGCTCGGGGTCGAGCCCGTCCGCGCGGTCGATGATCGGTTCCGGCAGGTGGACGCCGAGCGGCTCCTCGCGTCGCGTCCTGCGCGAGCGGAGCATGTTCAGCGAGACACGCGCGACGACGGTCGTCAGCCAGCCGCCGAGGTTCTCGATCTCGTGTTCGTCGGTGCGGCTCAGCCGCAGCCACGCTTCCTGCACGGCGTCGTCTGCCTCGCTGACCGAGCCGAGCATCCGGTAGGCCACCGCCCGCAGGCGGGCCCGGTGCTCCTCGAATCGGCTTGCCAGCCAGTCGCGCTCGCTCACCTGTCACATACCTCCGTCGTGGCGGGTCATAGCAGTAGACCCGCCAAAGCGGGCCGATGTGACGAGAGAAAGGAGAAGACGATGCGAGTCTTCGTAGCAGGTGCAAGCGGCGCCGTCGGCACCCGGCTCGTTGCGCAGCTGATCGACGCAGGCCACGAGGTGACCGGTACGTCCAGGTCGCCCGGAAACGCCGCGCGCGTGCAGGCGCTCGGCGCGGAGGCGGTCGTGCTCGATCTGCTCGACGCGCGCGCCGTGCGCGAGGCCGTCCGCAGGGCCGAGCCGGAGGCGATCGTCCACGAAGCGACCGCGCTCGCGGACGTGAACTTCTCGAAGAACCTGGACCGCAGCTTCGAGCAGACCAACCGCCTTCGCCGGGAGGGCACGGACGCGCTCCTGGCGGCGGCGGAGGAGGCAAGCGTTCGCCGGTTCGTCGCCCAGAGCTACGTCAACCTCCGCTATCCGCGTGAAGGCGGGCCGGTCAAGACCGAGGACGACCCGCTCGACTCTGCCCCGGTCAAAGCGATGCGCGAGACCTTCGCGGCAATGGCCCACCTCGACGAGGCGGTCACGGAGGCCGGTGGAATCGCGCTTCGCTATGGCAACTTCTACGGTGCCGCAAACGACGGACTGATCGAGCCTGTCCGCAAGCGGCAGTTCCCGATCGCCGGCGACGGCGGCGGTCTCAGCTCGTTCATCCACCTCGATGATGCCGCCGCGGCGACCGTGCTCGCGCTCGAGCACGACGGCCCGGCGATCTACAACATCGTCGACGACGAGCCCGCCCCGGTGCGCGAGTGGCTGCCGGTGCTCGCGAGCGCGCTCGGAGCGAAGCCGCCCCGACACGTCCCGGTCTGGCTCGCGCGCCTCTTTGCGGGGGAGCTCGGAGTCGTCATGGGAACCGAGGCCCGCGGCGCGTCGAACGCCAAGGCCAAGCGAGAGCTCGGCTGGACGCCGCGTCACCCGAGCTGGCGGCAAGGCTTCTTCGAGGCGTATGCGACACCGGATTCGAGACGTTCCGGAACGGTGCGCTCCGGCGCCTCCGTCGCCACGGGTAGGGACAGAGACATCGCCGCTTGATCTTGGAGCCGTTGCACTAAGGTCCGCGCGTGTCGGAGGTCGAGCGCGCGCAGGAGCACCAGGTCACGCCGCTCGAGCTCTTCTTCGACCTGGTCTTCGTCTTCGCGATCACGCAGGTGACGAGCCTGCTCGCGCACGATCCGACCTGGCACGGCGTGCTCCGCGGGATGCTCGTCCTCGTCGCGCTCTGGTGGGCCTGGACCGGGTACGCCTGGCTGACGAGCACGATGGACGTCGACGAGGGCGGCGTGCGGCTGGCGATGCTCGCCTCGATGGGCGCGATGCTCTTCGCGGCCCTCGCGGCGCCCGGAGCCTTCACCCACGACGCCGTGCTGTTCGGCGTCAGCTACCTGCTCGTCCGGCTCCTGCACGTCGTCCTCTACGCGATCGTCGGACGCGACGACCCCGACCTCCTCGGCGCGGTGCTGCGGTTCGCGCCGACCGCGATCGTAGGCGCCTCGCTGATCGTCGTGGCGGGCTTCTTCCACGGAGACGAGCGCGTCGCGATCTGGCTGATCGCCCTCGCGATCGATTACGTCGGGCCCGCGATCATCGGCCCCGGGCGCGGCTGGCACATCGCGCCGGAGCACTTCGCCGAGCGGCACGGCCTGATCGTGCTGATCGCGCTCGGCGAGTCGATCATCGCGATCGGCGTCGGCGCCGGCTTCGAGCTCGTGACGCGCGTGATCGTCGCCGCCGCGCTCGGCATCGTGGTCATCTCGGCGCTCTGGTGGCTCTACTTCGACGTGGCCGCGATCCTCGCGCGGACACGGCTCACCCAGGCCAGCGGCGTCGCGCAGGCGAATCTCGCGCGGGAGGGCTACAGCTACCTCCACCTGCCGCTCGTCGCCGGGATCGTGCTCTTCGCCTTCGGCCTGAAGACGACGCTCGGCCACGCCGGGCAGGAGCTCGCCACGGTCCCCGCGGTCGGTCTCTGCGGCGGCGCCGCGCTCTACCTGCTCGGGCACGTCGCGTTCCTCTTCCGAACGACCGGCCGGCTCTGGCGACGGCGAACAATCGGAGCCATCGTGCTGCTCGCTCTCATCCCGGCCGCGGTGGTGGTCCCCGCGCTCGCCGCCCTCGGCCTGGTTGCCACCGTCTGCTCGTCGGTAGTCGCCTACGAGGCGATCCGCCGCCGCGAGCACCGGACACAGGTGCGGCATCCCGAGCTAGCGTAGGAGGCAATGCGCGCGACAGTGATGTACGCCGCGGGCGACGTTCGCGTCGAGAACGTGCCCGACGCGAGCCTCGTCGAGCCGACCGACGCGCTCGTCCGGGTCACCCACGCCTGCATCTGCGGTAGCGATCTGTGGCCGTACAAGACGATGGAGCGCAGCGATGCCGGCCGCCACATGGGACACGAGGCGATCGGCATGGTCGAGGACGTCGGCGCCGACGTGCGCACCCTGGAGCCGGGCGATCTCGTGGTCATGCCGTTCGCGTTCTCGGACGGCACGTGCGTGTTCTGCCACGAGGGGCTGCAGACGTCGTGTGTTCACGGAAGCTTCTTCGGCACGGAGGACGTCGCGGGAGCACAGGCCGATGCGGTACGCGTCCCGCAGGCGGACGGAACACTCGTCGTCCTGCCGGTCGACGAAGACGACGCGTTGATGCCGTCGCTGCTCACGCTCTCGGACGTGATGGGCACGGGCCACCACGCGGCCGTCGCCGCCCACGTCGGCCCCGGTAAGACCGCCGCGGTCGTCGGCGACGGCGCCGTCGGTTTGTGCGGCGTGATCGCCGCGAAGCGTCTCGGCGCCGAGCAGATCATCATCCTCGGCCGCCATCCGGACCGGATTGCACTCGCACGGGAGTTCGGCGCAACCGACGTGGTGAGCGAGCGCGGCGAGGAGGCGATCGAGCGCGTGCGCGACCTCACGGACGGCTTCGGCGTCCATTCCGTCCTCGAATGCGTTGGGCTCGAGCAGTCGGAGCTCACGGCGATCGAGATCGCGCGTCCGGGCGGCGCGGTCGGCCGAGTCGGGGTGCCGCAGGACGAGACGATGCCCGCCTCGCAGCCGGCCTTCTACAACAACGTCAGCGTGAGCGGCGGCCCCGCACCGGTCCGCGCGTACATCGAGGAGCGGCCACCGGACATCCTCGGAGGGAAGATCGAGCCCGGCCGCGTCCTCGACCGGGTGATCGGCCTCGACGAGGCGCCCGACGGCTACCGGGCGATGAACGGCCGCGAAGCCATCAAGGTCATGATCGAGCCCTAGTGAGCGCCTGGACGAATGACGAGCTCGACAAGGCCGGCTCGGCCGAAGAACTACAGCTCGCGTCTTTGCGGGGCAACGGAACGCGGCGACGGCCGGTGACGATCTGGGTCGTGCGCCACGGCGACGGCCTCTACGTCCGCTCCGTCAGAGGCCCGACCAGCAAGTGGTTCCGGGGCGTCCAGGACCGCCACGAGGGCCGCATCTCCGCAGGCGGTGTCGACAAGGACGTCGCGTTCGTCGAGGCCGGCGACGTCGACGACGAGGTCGACGCGGCGTACCGCTCGAAGTACGGCGGCCGCTACCCCGCCGACCACGTCGACCCGATGGTCAGTCCGGAGGTACGAGCGACGACGCTCAAGCTCGTGCCGCGCTGACCATGCAGATCACCAGGAACAGCGTCGAGACCGCGGCCGGGCCGAGCGACTGGTTCACCGGTGCAGTCTTCATCGACGCAGTCGCGTCGCCTTCGGACGGCTCGCGCCTGAGCGCGAGCAGCGTCCATTTCACGCCCGGCGCACGAACGGCATGACATACGCACCCGAACGGCCAGACGATCTGGGTCACCGAGGGCGTCGGCCTCTGCCAGCGCCGCGGCGGCCCGATCGAGGAGATCCGCCCCGGCGACCGCGTCTTCTTCGAGCCGGGCGAGGAGCACTGGCATGGCGCGGCTCCGAACCGCTTCATGACCCATCTTGCGATGCTCGAGGTCGACGACGACGGCAACCCCGCGACCTGGGGCGACCACGTCACCGACGAGGAGTACGCAGCGGCGCCGGCGCTATAGCAGCAAACTGCTGGCAACCGTTTCGGGCAGCGCGGCGAGGTGCTTGAGCGCCTTCGTTTCGAGTTGACGCACGCGCTCGCGCGAGACTCCAAGCCGCCGCCCGATCTCGTCGAGCGTCTCTGGTTCGGAGCCGTACAGGCCGTAGCGGTGGACGATCACGCCGCGCTCACGCTCGCCCAGGATCGCAATTGCTCCAGCCAGCGCCTCGTTGCGGAGCGTCTCCCCGACCCTCTCCTCCGGCAGCGGCCCCTCGCCGGCGACCAGGTCGCCGAAAACAGCATCCCCCCGGTCGCCGAGCGGCTCGTCGAGACTCGTCGAAGCCCGGGACGCCGCCCTCACGTCGAGCGCCTGCTGGAGCGAGAGCCCTGCCCGCTCAGCCACCTCCGCGAGCGACGGTTCGCGTCCGAGCTCCGTCCACAACGTCCGCTCTGCGCGGTCCAGCTTTTGCATCCGCTCGACGATGTGGACGGGCATCCGGATCGTGCGCGCCTTGTCGGCGAGCCCGCGCACGACCCCCTGAGCGATCCACCAAGTCGCGTAGGTCGAGAACTTGAAGCCTTTGCGCCAGTCGAACTTCTCGACCGCGCGGATCAGTCCGAGCGTTCCTTCCTGGATCAAATCCAGGAAAGGGAGACCCTGGTGGCGATACCGCTTCGCGATCGAGACGACCAGACGTAGGTTCGACTCGATCATCGTTTGCCTCGCGTCGACGTCGCCCCGCTCGACCCGCTTCGTCAACTCGACCTCCTGGGCCGCAGTCAGGAGCGGGTGGCGGGCTGCCTCACGGAGGAAGAGTTGGAGGGCGTCGGTCGTCGGCTCCTGCAAGGCCGTCTGCGGCAGCGCAGCGATCAGGGACTTCCTGTCGCCGCAAGTGGCAGAACATGGATGGCCGCTGGATTCATGCCTCCCTCGAGCAGGTCGAAGCCAACTCGCGCGCCCTCGAGGAGTGTCCTGGTACGCCAGTCGTCGCCCATGATGCTGCCTCGATGTACGAAGAGATCCCGCCCACCCTCGTCGGCGACGATGTAGCCGTAGCCGTTCTCCTCGTTGAACCACTTCACGGTCCCGCTGGCCAAGACAGAAGCACCTCCTCTGGCTCGGGGTTGCGTCGGTCGATGGGAAGG
>Ga0066710_100004570_pt1 | contig 12298 bp, 12 predicted proteins | sample GraSoiAngelo_159_FD_79666 | JGI IMG/M metagenome (GOLD analysis project Ga0066710, IMG submission 79666) | Grasslands soil microbial communities from the Angelo Coastal Reserve, California, USA - 14_1009_16_40cm | ecosystem: Environmental > Terrestrial > Soil > Grasslands | place: USA...
GCCGGCCGGGCCGGTGCCCGGCTTCCGGCAGCGTTCGCGCCTCGTCGCCGCACTGCTCGGTGCCGCGGCTCTGGTGGTCGTACTGGCGGCGCTCGGCGCGATCGCGCTGCTGGGTTCTCCGGGAGCGTCCGGCGGGTCGGGCCACCCGGTCGCGGTGACCTCGACGCAACCATCCGGGCCGCCGTCGGAGCCGCCCTCGGGGCCGCCCTCATCGAGCACGACGCCGACCTCCGGGCCGGACACGACCGGCGCGGTGACCGGGAACCAGCCGCCCGCCCGGCCGGCGTCGCCACCGGCGAAGCCGGGGTACGACCCGTCGCCGACCCCGGGAACGATCGGGGTGATCGGGCCGGGCCGCTGAGGGCTCAGCGGGGCCGCTGAGGGCTCAGGCGGCGGCCGCGATACCGAGGGCGGCCCGGACGGCCGACTCGACCTCGGGGGTACCCGGGCCGAAGGCGTCCAGCGCGAGCAGTGCCGCGCCGGCGACCGGCGGGTCGGCGACGATGCCGATGGTGGCCTTCGGCGCGGCGGCCTGGATGCCGCTCAGCACGGCCTCGTGCAGCAGCGGGTGCCGGGCGGCGAGCACACCGCCGCCGAGTACCACCGCATGTGGCTTGTCGAGCATGCCCAGCCGGCGCGCCGCGATGGTGGCCAGCGCCACCACCTCGCGTGCCTGCTTGGCCACCACGCCGCGGGCCACCGGATCGCCGGCCGCCGCCACCGCGAACAGCACCGGCGCCAGGTCGCGGACCCGCTGCCGGTTCAGTTCGCCCAGGTGCAGCCCGGCGCTGACCTCCTCGACGGTGGCCCGGCCGAAGTGCGCGGCCACCGCGGCGGACAGCGCGGTGGCCGGTCCGCGGCCGTCCTCGCCGCGGGCGGCGTGCCAGAGGGTCAGCTCCGCGAGGTGGTGGCCGCCGCCCCAGTCGCCGGAGATCGGCCCGAGCGACGGGAAGCGCGCGGTCCGCCCGTCGGCCGAGCGGCCGACGCAGTTGATGCCGGCGCCGCACACCACGGCCACCGCGTCCGGATTGGAGGTACCCGCGCGCAGCAGCGCGAACAGATCGTTGTCCACCCGGTGCTCGCGGGCCCAGCCGGCCTCGCCGACCGCCTTGGACAGCACGTCGACCTCGACCGGCAGGTCGGCTCCGGCGATGTAGACCTCGGCGCGGTCGAGAACCGAGTCCCGGGCGAGGCCGGCATCGGCCATTGCCCGGCGTACCAGCCCGTCCAGCAGCTCGATCGACCCCGGTACCCCGAGGTAGTGCGGCGACGACCCCGGCCCGCGCACGAAGGCGAGCACCCGACCCCGGCCGTCGCCGAGCACGACGTGGGTCTTGGAGTTCCCGCCGTCGATCGCGACGTAGGTCGGTGGGGCAGTCATCGGGCCCACGCAAGATGTGCGGTGTTGGCGGCGATGAGCCGGTCGGTCAGTGCCTCGGCGACGTCGTGCTGGCCGACGAGCGGGTGGGCCAGCAGGGCGCGGTACACCCGGGACCGTCCACCGTGGACAGCCGCGGCGACGGCCAGTTCCTCGTACCCGGCCACGTGCGCGATGAGCCCGGACTGCAGCGGCCCGACCGGGGTGATCGGTACCGGCGCCGGCCCGTCCCGGTCGACCTTGCAGCTCACCTCGATGACCGCGTCGTCGGGCAGGAACGGCAGGTGCCCGTGGTTGCGCACGTTGGCCGAGTGGACCTGCCCGTCGCCGGCGCGCAGCGAGCCGATCAGCCCGACGGCGGCCTCCGAGTAGAACGCGCCGCCCCGCTGCCCGAGCAGCTCCGGCTTGGTGTCGAGGGTCGGGTCGGCGTACATCGCCAGCAGCTGCGCTTCGATCTCCGCCACCTTCTGCCCCCGGGTCTGTGCGCCCTTCTCCGCGCGGACCACCTCGTCGTGGCAGTAGAAGTAACGCAGATAATACGACGGTACACAGTCCAAAGTGGACAGTACGGGCGCCGGCAGTACCACCTCCTCGGCCAGTTCCGCCAGGTGGGAGGAGAGCAGCTCGGGTAACCGGTCCACCCCGTCGACGTAGGCGGCCCGTTCCCAGGTGAGGTGGTTGAGCCCGACGTGGTCCAGGGTGACGGCCTCCGGGGGTACCCGGAGCATGCCGGCGAACCGTCGCTGGAACCCGATCGCCACGTTGCACAGCCCGATCGCGCGGTGCCCGGCGTCCAGCAGCGCCCGGGTGACGATGCCGACCGGGTTGGTGAAGTCGATGATCCACGCGCCCGGTGCGGCGAGCCGGGCGGCCCGGTCGGCTACTTTCAGCACGACCGGTACCGTCCGCAGCGCCTTCGCGAGCCCACCGGCGCCGGTGGTCTCCTGGCCGATCCGCCCGTACTCCAGCGGAAAGGTCTCGTCGGAGATGCGGGCCCGCTGGCCGCCGACCCGCAGTTGCACGATGACCATCGAGGCGTCGGAGAGCCCGGCGTCCAGTTCGTCGGTCCACGTCACCTTCCCGGAATGGCCGTAGTGGTTGAAGATGCGCGCGGCGAACGCTCCTACCACGTCCAGCCGCTCGCGTGCGGGGTCGACGAGGACCAGTTCTCCGACGTCAGGAAACAGCCGGGCGAACCCGTCCACCAGCTCGGGCGTGTACGTCGAGCCGCCGCCGACAACCGCGATCTTCATCCCTTTACTCCAGTCAGGGTGACACCTTGGACAAACGCCTTCTGCGCGAAGAAGAAGACGACGACCACCGGGACGATGGCGAACACCGTCGCCGCGGTGACCAGGTTCCACGCGACCGCGTGGAGGCTCCGGAATGACGCGATCCCCAGGGAGACCGTCCAGTTCGCCTGGTTCTCGCTGGCGTACAGGAACGGCCCGTAGTAGTCGTTCCAGGCGTAGAAGAACTGGAACATCGCGGTCGCCGCGATGCCCGGCCGGGCCATCGGCCACACCACCTTGAACAGCGTCCGCCACTCGCCGCAGCCGTCCACCCGCGCCGTGTCCAGGTACTCGTCCGGGATGGTGAGCATGAACTGGCGCAGCAGGAAGATGGAGAACGCGTCGCCGAACAGCGACGGCAGGATCAGCGGCCACAACGTACCGGTCAGGCCGTAGTAGGCCCACATGGAGTACAGCGGTACCGCGGTGATCTGCGGCGGCAGCAGCATCATGCAGATGACCGCGAGGAACGCCACCTTCCGGCCGGGCCAGCGCAGCTTCGCCAGCGCATACGCCGCCGGCACGCTGGACGCGATCGTGAAGATCGTGCCCAGTCCGGCGTAGAGGACGGTGTTCCACAGGTACCGCGGCATGTCCGTCTTGCGGAACACCGCGAGGTAGTTGCCCGGATGCCAGCTGTGCGGCCAGTAGTGGCTGGACAGCGACTGGCTGCTGGACATGAACGAGGTCAGCACGATGAACACGAACGGGCTGAGGAACATGATGCACAGCGCGATCGCGACGCTGTGCTGGGCGATGAACAGCAGCAGGGCGCGACGGCGCCGCCGGGCCGCGTACCCGCTGCGGGGCGGTGGTACCCGCCGGTGGCTGTGTGCGCGCGGGGGAGCGAGTTGGGTCATGCGCCGCCTCCCGCAGCCGGCCGGGAGCGAAGGCGCCCGGCGCCGGAGCTCGTGCCAGTTGGCCCGCAGCTCGTGCCAGTTGGCTCGGTCATGACTGCTCCCCGGAAAGGGAGCGGCTGCGCCGGATCACGATCGCCACGACGGTGAACGCGACCACGAACAGCACGATCGCCATCGCGCTGGCATAGCCGAGCTTGTTGTATTTGAAGCCCTTCAGGTACAGCCACAGTGGATACGTGAACGTCGAGCCCTCGGGGTCGCCGAACGCCGAGGCCACGCTGCCGCCGCCGGTGTTGGCTTCGCCGTTGGCCGCGGACGCCGCGACCGCCGCCTGGGTGAAGTACTGCAGCGCGGCGATGACTCCGGTGATCGCCGAGAACGCGATGACCGGAGACAGCGTCGGCAGGGTCACCAGCCGGAACCGTTGCCACCCCGTCGCTCCGTCCAGCGCGGCCGCCTCGTGCAGGTTGGCCGGCACGTCCAGCAGCGCCGCGAGGAAGATGACCATCGTGTTGCCGATGCCCCACAGGGCGAGCAGGGTCAGCGACGGCTTGGCCCAGGTTGGGTCGTTGAACCACAGCGGCCCGTCGATGCCGACGGCGGACAGCATCCGGTTCACCGGTCCGGCGCCGGGCTTGAGGATGTACACGAAGGCCAGCGCGCCGGCCACCGGCGGTACCAGCGCGGGCAGGTAGAACACCGTCCGATAGAAGGAGGTGCCCCGGCGCACGCTGGCGACCAGCATGCCGGCGCCGAGGCCGAACAGCACCTGCGCCGGCACCATGATGGCCACCAGCCACAGCGTGTTCTCCACGGCCTTGAGCAGGTTGGCGTCGTGCAGCATGGCGCCGTAGTTACGCAGCCCCACCCAGGTCGGCGGGGTCAGCAGGTTGAACCTGGTGAACGAGAAGTACAGCGCGGACAGCAACGGGTACACCAGGAAGGCGAGGATGCCGATCAGCGCCGGCGCCATGAAGGACAGCACGGTGAACCCGTGCCGGGTACGGCGGCTGAAGGCGGCGGGACGGCGGCGCGGCTGCACTGCCAGCTCGCGGGTGGCGGCGTGGTGCGAGGTCGTGGTTGTCGTCATGGCTACTCGCCCAATGCCTGGTTGATGGTGTCGTCGAGCTTGCGCAGCCCGCGATCCAGGTTGCCCACCTTGCCGGCCTGCCAGTCGTTGACGAAGGCCTGCGCGAGGTCCTGGTATGCGGTGCCGTTGGCGGACAGCGGCGAGGTGCTCGACTTCGGGTTGCCGGAGATGTTCAGGAAGATCTTGAAGTTGGCGTCGCTGGTCAGCGCCGGCGAGCGCAGCGCGCTGGTCAGCGTGGGCACGTTCTTGATCACGTTGGCCAGCGACACGACGGTGTCGGTGTCGGTGCTCAGAAACTTCACGAACTGCCAGGCGGCCTCCGGGTTGTGGCTGTTACGGGCGACGCCCATGACGTTGCCCACGACGAACCCGGAGCCGTACAGGTCCGGCCGGTTGTCGGCTACGGGCAGCGGCGCCACGCCCCAGTCGAGATCGGCCGGCTCGTCGGCGGCGATCGACGCGATCCGCCACTCGCCGTCGATGTTCATCGCCACCTGACCCTTCTCGAACGCGTTGTCGGCGCTGCCCTCGTCGCCGAAGGTGGACTGGAACTTGCGGATGTTCTCGTACCCGTAGAAGTCGATCATCGACTTCTGCCAGTTCAGCAGCGTCTTCCAGGCCGGGTCGGCGCCGAGGATGGAACGACCGTCCTCGTCCATCCAGCGCGCGCCGGTCAGTACCGCGAAGTGCGCGACCGAGTTCTCGTAGAACCCGGACAGCGGGTCGAAGCCGACCTGCTCCAGGTTGCCGTCGGTGCCCCGCTTGGTCAGCTGCTTCGCGTCGTAGGCGAGCTGGGTGAGGGTCCTCGGCGGGGCGTCGATGCCCGCCTCGGCGAACAGCTTCTTGTTGTAGTACAGCCCGTACGCGTCGGCGAGCAGCGGCATCGCGCACCGCCGGTCCTCGTACGTGGTGTACTGCTGGACCAGTTGCGGGACGTCGCTCAGGTCGACGTGGTCGCGCTCCAGGTAGGGGGTCAGGTTGCGCCACGCGCCGGTCGAGCAGAACTTGCCGACGTTGTCGGTGGTACCGGACAGGGCGACGTCGGGACCCTGACCGGCGCCGATCGCCTGGGTGGTCTTGTCGTCGTCCTGCCCCGCCCTGACGACGACCTTGACCTGGGGGAACTTTGCCTCGAACCGGTCGACCGCCTGCTGGATCGCGTCGGCTTCCCGGTCGCTGAAGAAGTGCCAGAACTCGATCGTGCCGGAGGCGACGCTGCCGGGCGGCGCGATCGTCTCCCGGGGTGGCCTCGGCACGCACCCGGCCGCGAGGGCGGCCGCGACGAGCAGACTGGCGGCGAGGGCGGCGCCACGCCGTAACGGGGACAAGTGGGGCTCCTAACTGGTCAGTTTGTGCAGGTTGTGGATGAGCTCTTCGCGGACCTCGGCCAGCGCGGCGTCCAGAGCGCCGAGCAGCACCGCGTCATCGGCTATGCCGGTGACGGCGATCCGGGTACCAGGTGACCCGACGGTACCGGTCGCGGCCGCGACCGCGTCCTGTAGCGCCGGGCCGCCGGCCTGGCCGACCTCGCCGGCCAGGACGACGAGTGCGGGATCGAGCACGGCGATGACCACGGCCAGCCCGACGGCGATCCGCGCGGCGAGCTCGGCGAGCATCGCCGGGGTGGCCTGCGCGACCGCCCCGCCGGGCGTGTCGGCGTCGATGCCGTGCTCCTTGGCCAGCGCGAGTACCGCATGCCCGCCGATCACGTCGTGCAGGTCCGGTTGCGGGCCGGTGGCCGGGGAGAGGCCGAGCGTGATGTATCCGATCTCCCCGGCCCCGCCGCTGGCCCCGCGCAGCAGGGTCCCGCCCAGGTCGATGGCGAGCCCCAGGCCCTCGCCGAACCAGAGCAGGACGAAGCTGTCCGCCGTGCCGGCCACACCGCGGCGGCGCTCGGCCACCGCGGCCAGGTTGACATCGTTGTCCACGAGCACCGGTACCCCGAGGGCATGGCGCAGGTCGGCGACCAGGCCGGGCCGGTCGAGGCCGGGCACGTGGACGTGGTGGATCCGATCGGTGCGCGGGTTGTAGGCCCCCGGTACCGCCAGCTGCACCTGGCGCACCCGATGCACCGGTACCCCCGCATCGGCGCACTGGCCGACGATGGCGGCGCGGATGGTCTCCGCGAGGCTGCCGCCGTCGAGGTCCACGGCCAGCTCGGCGCGCGCCCGCGTGGTACCGGTGAGATCGCTGAGCGCGACGGCCAGCGCCGGCCGCGGGGTGACCACAGTCTCGCGCAGCGAAACCGCGACCGCGTAGGCCGCGTCCGGGTTGGCCGCGTAGATCTCCGCGTTCGGACCGGGACCGCCGGAAGTGTGCCCGGTCACCACGGCGAGGCCCGCCTCGGTGAGCCGGCGCAGCACCTCGGACGTGGTGGGCTTGGAGAGCCCGGTCAGTTCGCGCAGGTCATTGCGGGTGAGCGAGCCGCCGTCAAGCAGGTGGCCGAGCGCTGCGCTCTCGTTCATCGCGCGCAGCAGCTTGGCTGAGCCGGCCAGGCGAACCAATCGAACTCCATCTGTTAGACAAATTGACTAACTAATGCTCGCCACACTATGACGGGCCTACCCGTGGGTCAACCCCCGTCCGGCGGGGATCGGGTCGGCCGTCGGGTTCCCCGGCGCCGATGACAGGGATCGATGATTGTCACTCGACGGGCCGCGACTGTCCTAAGCGGACTGTCGCACCGCGACTGTGCACAATGGAGCCACTTGCCCGAAATCCTGGACGAGACGGCCGCGAAGTGGCAGCGTATGGGCATGGCGGATTCTGGAATCAACCCAACCGCGGCTGCCTTACTGGGTCTGCTGCACGAGGGTCCCATGACGGGCGGGCAGTTGATGGCGGCAGCCCAGAAGCGGCTGGGCCCCTACTGGTCGATGACGCGCAGCCAGGTGTACCGCGAGTTACCGGCACTGGCCCAGGCCGGATACGTCAAGCTGGGCAAGCCCGGTCCCCGGTCGAGCCAGCCATACTCGATCACTCCCGCCGGCAAGCGCGCGTTCACCCGGTGGCTGTCCGAGGATCCCGGTCGCGACGCGGTCCGCAACCCGGTCGCGCTGCGCGTCGCGTTCGGCAGGCACCAGTCGGCAGCCCAGCTCAAGTCGGCGTACGACCAGGCGACCGCCTACCACAACGCGGCACTGAACGAGGCCCGGGAAGCGGCCAAGGAACTGCGCCGCGACGGGGACGAGCACGCCGCCGCCGCGCTGGAGTTCGCCGTCGGGTACCACCGCGCGGCGCTCGCCTGGCTGAAGGCGGCACCGACCGCCTGAGTGCCGCGCGTGCCTCCGCGTAGGCTTGACTGCCGTGACCGCTGCTGACTTCGCCGAACAGCTCAAGACCCTCGACAACACCCTGCGCAACATCGAATCGGTGCTGGACGTGGACCGGCTGCGCAAGGACAAGGAGGAGCTGGAGCGGGCCGCCTCGGTGCCGGACCTGTGGGACGACCAGGCCCGGGCGCAGCAGGTCACCTCGCGACTGTCGTACGCGCAGGGTGAGATCAACCGGCTGGAACGGCTGCGTTCGCGGCTCGACGACGCGGGTGTCCTGCTGGAACTGGCCGAGTCCGAGGACGACGCCGGCTCGCTGGCCGAGGTGGGCACCGAGATCATCGAGCTCAGCAAGGCCATCGAGGAACTGGAGATCCGGACGCTGCTGTCCGGCGAGTACGACGCGCGCGAGGCGCTGGTCACGATCCGCTCCGGCGCCGGTGGCGTGGACGCCGCCGACTTCGCCGAGATGCTCATGCGGATGTACCTGCGGTGGGCGGAGCGGCACGGGTACCCGACCGAGGTCTACGACACCTCCTACGCGGAGGAGGCCGGGATCAAGTCGGCGACCTTCGCGGTCAAGCAGCCGTACGCCTACGGCACCCTGTCCGTCGAAGGCGGTACCCACCGGCTGGTGCGGATCAGCCCGTTCGACAACCAGGGCCGCCGGCAGACCAGCTTCGCCGCGGTCGAGGTGGTACCCGTCGTCGAGCAGACCGACCAGATCGACATCCCCGAGGACGACCTGCGCATCGACGTGTACCGCTCCTCCGGCCCGGGCGGCCAGGGCGTGAACACCACCGACTCGGCGGTCCGGATCACCCACCTGCCCACCGGGATCGTGGTCAGCTGCCAGAACGAGCGTTCCCAGCTGCAGAACAAGGCGACCGCGATGACCGTCCTCAAGGCCAAGCTGCTGGCCGTCAAGCGGGCCGAGGAACATGCCAAGATGGACGCGATCCGGGGCGACGTCGCCGGCTCCTGGGGCGATCAGATGCGCTCCTACGTCCTGCACCCGTACCAGATGGTGAAGGACCTGCGCACCGAGTACGAGACCGGCAACCCGTCGGCGGTGTTCGACGGCGAGATCGACAAGTTCATCGAGGCCGGCATCCGGTGGCGCAAGCGACGCGAGCGTGGGGCAGGCTGATCGCCGTGCAGATCTCGGCACGCGGCGACTACGCGGTACGGGCGGCGGTGGCGCTGGCGGTGGCATACCCGCGGACGGTGTCCGCCCAGGCGCTGGCCGCCGAGCAGGAGCTGCCGCGCAAGTTCCTCGAGACGATCCTGGCCGACCTGCGCCGGACCGGGCTGGTGCAGAGCACCCGCGGCGTGGACGGCGGCTACGCACTGTCCCGGCCGCCCGCGGAGATCCACGTGGGCGACGTGCTGCGGGCGGTGGACGGGCCGCTGGCCGGGGTACGCGGGATGCGGCCGGAGGAGACCAGCTACAACGGCAGCGCGGCGCACCTGCAGGATCTGTGGATCGCGGTACGGGCGGCGGTCCGGCGGGTACTCGACGAGGTCAGCCTGGCCGAGGTGGCCAAGGGCCGGCTGCCCGCCCACGTCCGCCGGCTGATCGCGGACAGTGCGGCGTGGAAGCCCCGCTGAGCGGCCGATCTTCCTGGCATACCGTCCCCGAGTGGGTTGTAACGCCCACGCCGCGTTTGGCGTCCTCGTCACGGCGCGTAGACTGACGTCCCGTGATTCGGCTCGAGCATGTCACCAAGACCTACCCCAAGGCCTCGCGACCGTCGCTCGACGACGTGTCCACCTCGATCGAGAAGGGCGACTTCGTCTTCTTCATCGGCCCGTCCGGCTCGGGTAAGTCGACGATCATCAAGCTGCTGCTGCACGAGATCCAGCCCACCAAAGGCAAGGTGGTCGTCAACGAGAAGGACGTCACCGCGCTGCGGTCCTGGCGGATCTCCGGCTTCCGCCGGCAGATCGGCTGCGTCTTCCAGGACTTCCGGCTGCTGCCCAACCGGACCGCGTACGAGAACGTCGCGTTCGCGCTGGAGGTCATCGGCAAGTCGCAGGGCGTGGCCCGGCGGGTGGTACCCGAGGTGCTCGAGCTGGTCGGCCTGGGCGGCAAGGAGCACCGGTACCCGCATGAGCTGTCCGGCGGCGAGCAGCAGCGGGTCGCGGTGGCCCGGGCCTTCGTGAACCGCCCGCTGATCCTGCTGGCCGACGAGCCCACCGGTAACCTCGACCCGGACACGTCGATCGAGATCATGCGACTCCTGGACCGGATCAACCGCACCGGTACGACCGTGGTGATGGTCACCCACGACTCCAACATCGTGAACCAGATGCGCCGCCGGGTCATCGAGATCGAGAGCGGCAAGATCGTCCGGGACCAGCCCCGTGGCGTCTACGGCTGAGAGGACTCTCCGAACCGATGCGCTTCAAGTACGTCCTGTCGGAGGTCATGGTCGGCCTCTGGCGCAACGTCACGATGACGGTCGCCATGATCATCACAATGGCCGTGTCGCTCACCATGCTGGGCGCGAGCCTGGTGCTGTACAAGCAGATCGAAGCCATGAAGGGGTACTACTTCGAGCGGGTCGAGGTGTCGATCTTCTTGAAGAACGACGCCACCGACCAGCAGCAGCAGGCACTGGCCGAGCAGTTGCGCAACGATCCGATGGTCAAGCAGCCGGTCACGTTCGAGACCAAGACGGAGGCGTACAACAAGTTCAAGGTGCAGTTCAAGGACGCCCCCGATCTGGTCAAGGCGACCAAGCCGGACTCGCTGCCGGCCTCCTTCCGGGTCAAGCTCAAGGACCCCAAGCAGTTCGACCAGATCGCCGCCACATACCGCGGCAGGGACGGTGTCGACGACGTACTCGACCAGCAGCGCCTGCTGGCCAAGGTGTTCGGGGTACTGGGTGCGGCGCAGAACATGGCCCTCGCGGTCGCCATCATCCAGGGCATCGCAGCCCTGCTGCTGGTCGGCAACACGATCCAGGTCGCCGCATACAGCCGCCGGCGTGAAGTGGCGGTGATGAAGCTGGTCGGTGCGTCCAACTGGTTCATCCAGTCGCCGTTCGTCCTGGAGGCGATGTTCGCCGGCATCATCGGCGCGGTAGTGGCCTCGTTGGGGTTGATGGCGGCCAAGGTCTGGTTGATCGACGGAACGCTGAAACCGCTGACCTCACTGCTCACGCCGGTGGGCTGGGGTCGGATCCTGTGGATGGCGCCGATCCTGGTCGGGATCGGGGCGGTGGTCAGCGGTGTCACCGGGTGGATCACGCTGCGCTTCTACATCAAGAAGTAGTCCGGGTGATCGCCGACCAGCGGTGGACCAACCGTTGCCGGTCCTGCCCTGGGCGCGTTGGCTGCTGGTGGTCGTCGTCGGTCGGCGGTGGTTTGCCTCTGCCGGCCTGGCCACGGCCTGATCTTGTTGGTGGATACCCCGGTGCCGAGGGCCGGCCCCTGGTGGGAGTTCCATCGCCCTGGGCAGCGTTCGGGCCGGCCTTCCGACCGACACACCGGCCCCGGCCGCCGATGCAAATCGGTCCGTCCCGAGGGAGCGCAGATCTGCAATTTGTAGATTGGGACTTGGCTTCTCACGCGGGCGGGTGCATCGCTACAAGTCGTAGTAGATAACATTGGACAGTCGGATCCGACCCCCGGGACGGGGCGGTGTCCCCGCCCCGGGTCTGTGGTTCGGATCGAGTTGTAGCAGGTCAGCCTCACTCTGAGTGAGGCCGGCTACGGCCACGGGTAGCTGGAGCGATACGACCAGCAGGCGCTGCGGGGTCTTTCGGAGACCACAAGGAACGTGTTGCTTTGATCAGCTTTGCAGCCCGGTTTGTGCGTTCGTCGCTTGACAGGATCCACCCCAGGAGAATGCAGATCTACATGAACAGGACCAGTCCTACCCCGATGAGCGGCCATCCGCCCTGATGGACGATGGTGGATACGACGCCGACTGCGCCGTCCGGCTCGCATGTTGAGGAGGGGGTTCCGCTGCGTACCGCCTCGGCTTTATCATCACAGGCACGAACACCTGCCGAAACGCCGAAGAGGTCGCTGCGCTGATCTAGCTGCTGTGCGCTACATGTTCGGTCGCTAGGGTGCAGTCCGGTGTCACTGGCGGTTACGTTGACCGCAGCACCGGTCAACAATAAGCCGCCAGTGATCACCGAAACCGTGAACCCGACCAGGGTGCGTTTGGTCCGCATCACTGAACTCCTACCAAGAGATTGGTAACAGTGACACCTGGCCAGGTGTGCGTTACTGTGACGGCGCCTGATAACGGTACGGTAACGCTTAGATAAACGCAGAATATAGATCTTCAGTGAGCTGTTCTCGGTAACCGGCTGTCGCTCTACGTAACTGTCGGGGCCGGTGGTGGCGACACGCCGAACGTATTGTGCTGCACCAAGAAGACGCAGAAC
>Ga0066710_100004574_pt1 | contig 12295 bp, 11 predicted proteins | sample GraSoiAngelo_159_FD_79666 | JGI IMG/M metagenome (GOLD analysis project Ga0066710, IMG submission 79666) | Grasslands soil microbial communities from the Angelo Coastal Reserve, California, USA - 14_1009_16_40cm | ecosystem: Environmental > Terrestrial > Soil > Grasslands | place: USA...
ACCTCAAAACGGGCCTTGCCCATAGACTTGGCCCGATACATTGCCGTGTCGGCATCTCGCAGGATCTCTTCCGGCTGCTCGTAGGCTGAGTTGCTTAAGGCAATTCCGATGCTCACGGAGGTGAATACCTCTTTCCCGCCCAAAATGAATGGCGGCGCCAGGGCCTTCATCATGCGGTCCGCGGCGCGTTTGGCATCGCCCGGATCTTTAATATCGTCGAGCAGAACGGTAAATTCGTCTCCTCCTAGGCGCGCGACCGTGAAGGTTTCCCCTAGACGTGCGACGGTATCCGTTGACCGCAAACACTTTTCCAACCGACTGGCTACTCCAAGCAGGAGTTGATCCCCAATCAGGTGGCCCATGCTGTCGTTGATCATCTTGAACCCGTCGAGGTCCAGGAATAGAACCGCAAACAAATGGTCTTTGCGGCGCTTGGTATGCTTGACGAGCCGACCTACGCGATCAATAAACAACAGCCGATTGGGTAAGCCCGTCAGTGGGTCGGAGACCTTTCCTTCGGTGATGTCGGTCTGTGATCCAGCCATGCGCAAGGGTTTTCCGGAAGCGTCATGAACGGCGACCCCTCGGCTCAGCATCCACCGAAAGCTTCCATCTTTATGCAGTACGCGGTGCTCACTCTCGAAATGAGGAGTCAACCCTTTTTGATGGGCGGCAATCTCTTCTTTAACTCGTTCTCGATCCGCGTCATGGATCCGGCCAAACCATTCTTCAGGTCGGTCTCCAATTTGGTCTTCCTGATAGCCCAACATGGACTTCCAGCGAGGGGAGAAATGCACAACATTGGACGACACATTCCAGTCCCAAAGGCCATCATTGGAGCCGCGAGCCGCCAGGGCATAGCGCTCCTCACTTTCCTTCAAGGCCTCCTGCGCTTGTTTGTGTGATAACTGAGTGCCTATGCGCGCCACGGCGACAGGAAAGTCAATCGGCTTCGTCAGATAGTCGTTGGCCCCCAAGTCTAGGGCCCTGACAATATCGTCGCTCTGGTTCTTTGCGGTCACCATAATTACCGGCAGCTCAATCGCAGAGTAGGCCTCACGCAGCGTTTTCAGCGCGTCAAGACCACTGACTTCCGGCATTTCGATGTCTAAAAGCACCAGATCGGTGCGGTCTTGTTTGACGCGCTCGAGCAATCCGTGCGCGCTTTCGGTCACCGCGATCTCATAGCCTTTGCGCGCCAGCCGACGGGCAAGCATGTCTCTGTTCATTTCATTGTCATCTACGATAAGCAACCGACTCGTTCTAGCGTTCATGATAGTTTCTTCTCGAGTATCAGATTTTCGATTTTTTCGCTGAGACGTCCAAAATCGACCGGCTTGGTGTCGTACTCATCGCAACCTGCTTCAATGGCCTTCTGGCGGTCACTGACCATAGCGTGAGCGGTCAGCGCGATGATGGGGATATGGCGAGTAGATAGATTTGCCTTCAGCAGACGCGTGACTTCCCAGCCGTCCATCACGGGAAGACTTATGTCCATCAGAATAAGGTCCGGTGCTTCCGAACGCGCCAGAGATAGTCCTTTCTCGCCGTCCTCCGCGGTGACAACACAATAGCCCCTGCGCTGAAGCCGTCGGGATAGCATGTCCCTATTCATTTCGTTGTCTTCGACTAGCAAGATTTTCTGCATTTCTAGTTTCTCCTAGTCCTGGAAACTCTGGTTCTCGCTGTCTTGCCGTCTGCTTGGCGATCTACTACATAAGATAAAGGGACCGGATTGTCATCCGTGATAGTGGAAGACCGACTGACCCGGTGCTTTTCGACAAGAACTGCAAGACGCTCCCGGTCGACCGGCTTGATAAGATAATTGGAGGCGCCCAGGTCCAAGCCCATGGCCTCATTGTCAACGACCGTGACCATAATGACCGGAATCTTCGCCAACTTAGAATCGCTCTTGAGCCTATTCAAAACGGTCCATCCATCGCACTCCGGCATGACCACATCGAGGGTAATAAGTAGCGGATGAATTTGTTTGGCGAGGCGAATGCCCTCTTCTCCATTCGCGGCGGCGACCACGTGAAAATCCAGTCTTGTCAGGAAGCGCGACATCAGATCGCGGACCGACGGGTCATCGTCTATCACCAGAATCGTTTCCATGTTGGTTTTGGTCTCGGCCGATACCGCCGGAACTTTGCCGGCACTTTCTGACGGCGCGGGATCAGCTGTCTCGCTGACGACTTGGGCGGGCAGCCGGACCGTAAAGGCGGCGCCCTGGCCAACCTCGCTCTCGACCCAGATGTGCCCCCTCATCAGCTGAACGAAGCGGTGAGTAATGGCGAGTCCCAGGCCGGTCCCGCCATATCTGCGGGCAATCGAGGCGTCCGCCTGGGCAAACTCTTGAAACAAGTTTTCCTTTTGTTTGGCAGAGATGCCAATCCCGTTGTCGCGGACCTGGAATTGAATCCAATCTCGATCCTCGACCTTGATTTGCTCCACATTCACGGAGACGGTGCCGTGGTCCGTAAATTTGCAGGCGTTGCTCAGCAGGTTGAACAGGATCTGCCGGACCTTTGTGATATCGGCCCGCATCATGTTCACGTTGTCGTCCAGATGGACGTGAATTGAGTTGCCGTTCTTTGCCGCGGCGGGCTGCAGGGTCGTGACCATCTCCTCGATGACCTGTGACACTTCGAAGGTCTCTAAGTGAAGCACCATCTTGCCAGCTTCGATCTTCGAAAGGTCAAGCACGTCATTGATCAACGACAACAGGTGTTTTCCGGCCGACTGGATTTTTCGGAGGTCCTGAACATTCTCGATCTTGCCGGAGTCCCGGGTTTCCTCCTCCAGCATTTCGCTATATCCGATGATGGCGTTGAGGGGGGTCCGCAACTCATGGCTCATATTTGCAAGAAATGTGCTCTTGGCGCGGTTCGCTTCCTCGGCCGCATGCTTCGCATTGAGTAGCTCTTCCTGGGTCTGTTTCCGATGGAAGATTTCTTCCTCTAACTCCTGTGTCCTGGTCTTCAATTCACCGTTAGTGCTCTGGAGCGCAGTATCCCGCTGCTGGATTTCGGCCAGCATGGTGTTGAATCCATCGATCAATCTTCCAATTTCGTCTCCATAAGACTTAACAGCTCGAACGGCGTAGTTCTTGTTCGCGGAAACCATTCTCATGGTGTCTTCTAGATGCAGAATGGGGTTTGAAATCAATCCTTGAAGCTTCGAAGAGACGAAAAATGCGAACAATCCGGAAACCAATACGAAAATAATGAGAATACCTGCGTATCGTCTGGCCCTCATACTCCACTGGCGCATGTCCGATTGCAAAAACAGCGTTCCGACGCGTTCCCCATTAAGGGTCACATCGTGGAAAACCTCCAGGTATCCTCTTTCGAAGAGGTAGCCTTTCCCCTGCAGACGGGAAGGAAGGTACGGTGGAAGGGCCGCACTACCCCGAAAATAGTAGGCAAAGATCTTTCCGTCAGGTCGATATAGGACGGCAGTGACGATGTCTTCTTTGGCGGTGAGCGCTGACAATGTAGCGGTGGCGGCGGGTTCGTCTTTAAATTCCATAGCTCCCGCGCTGTTGTACCCGATAATCTCGGCTTGAGTCATCAAATCCTGAGTGAGCAGGTGGCGAAAAGAGACGAGGTCATAAATAAGAAAGCTAGCGGAGGACAGGATCAGCGCCATGCTACTCGTCAGCATGGTTATCAGCGTGAGTTTCCGCTTGATGGATAGATTCTGAAGAATCATCCTGGCTTCCTCACTTCTGCGGCGGGTTGTTGGATGATTCTCGCCAGGGTAAGCAATCTTGAACTGATGGTCAGCTCTGCAAGGTGCGCCGCATCAACGTTGACCTCGAATCGAACTCTGTTATCTTCCACGGTAAACCGAATTATGCCGCCGCGCTCGGCAAAACCAGGCGTTTCACCGACGGTCAGAACTGGCTGGCCTTTCACAATTTGCACCACTTCATCGATGTGCGTTTTTTCCGACGCGCTCACAAACAGGATCTTGCAGTCCCTAAGATCCTTAAGGTCGTTGCCCCATTTCAGCCGTTTGACGACAAATCCCCGCGCCCCGATTTTCTTATTTTGGACAATCTGATCGATTATCGTTCCGAAGGGATCCATTCCCAAAATGCCGATCACAATCGGAGAATCGGGCTGGGCAAAAGCGGTCGTCGGCCATTCGACAAATTTCGCAAAATTGAAAATGAAGCCGGCCTTGATCAAATATTCCGAGGAATCGGACGAGTCCGAGGCCTGTGCAGAAGCCTCGGGAGCCCAACTCAGCGAAACACTGAGCGCAACCATCAGAATTCCCAGTCGTCTCAACATCAAATTAACCGTCCACTGGTGGCGGGCAATCTCCAGAGCTCACCCGGCAATCAACCTAAAATTTCACAGTAATACTTCCAAAAATGCTGCGCTTCACCACGGTCGGGGAGGTATTCACGAAATCCGGCATGAACTCCAAGTGCCGGTTATCCAGCAAATTCTGGCCGCCGATCGACAATTCCAGGCTGGTAATCGGTCTCCAGCCCAAGTGCGCGTCCAAAGAGTAGTAATTGGGCAAGTTCAGGCTGGAAACGTGGTCCACAAATCGAAGAGTGGTGTCTTGCTCAAAATGCTTGGGCAAGTCGACCGAAGACCTCAAATACCATTGATGACGGGGGCTTGAGCCGTTCGGATTGTCGGGTGTAGGATCCTGACTGTCTGTGTTCTTGTGGATGTCCATTTGCAGATAGCTGTAGGAACCCGCCAACCTCCACTTTGGAACTACTTTCCAATCTGCGAACAGTTCCACGCCGTAAGTTCCGCCGCTCATCTTGTTGGCGGCCACAAAGGGGATGACGATGTCAGTCGGAGCGGGACTCCCTTCCACAAAAGGCGTGCCCGGCTCCGCAGTACGAAGATTTGAGTAATTGTTGTAGAACGTTGCAATGTCGAGCGAAAGGTTGCTGGTTGCCTGCACTCGGTAACCGAGTTCATACGCAAGGAGGTCCTCGGAGTTGAACTGCTGGCTACCGAATACGGCCACCACTGCCGGCAATGGCGAGGGGTTCGAAGGGGTCCCCGGGGGTATGACCGCTGAATTTAGCCTTAGGCCTTCCTCGGTTAGGGCCGGAGTCCGTACCGCGCGTGACACCGCCGTCCAGATCGATTGATTGGGAGTGAGGTTCCAGAGCAATCTTGCGTTGGGCTCAGCTTCAAACCCGGTGAACTTGTTGCGTTCGAATTTGGAGCCGAGGGTGATCTGCAGCCGATTGTCAACCAAGCTGATTTCATCCTGAAGGAATGTGCTGAACTGGTTGAGAGTGACTTGATTAGGCTGCAGAGAAACCGTAAAACTGGGGTCGTTCTTGTCACGGATCGAGCGGTAACCAAGTCCCCATACAAATTGTTGGGAATCCCCAACGTGAAACCCGTGTTGGAAATCGATGTCGAGTATGTTTTGATGGTCTCCGAAGAGAGAAGGGTCCGTAATCGTCGTATTGTCGTAGTACATCTGCAACGACATCGAAGATCTTTCGGACGCATGATTCCAACGGCCGAGGATGTTTCCTCCGCTGTATTTCCCATCATTGGGGAAGGTGTTCGAATAAGGAGCGGACAACGACGCCACAGTCAGAGTCTCATCGAATCTGCTGCGATAGAGGTCTCCTTGCAGCGTTAGCGAGTTAGCTCCGGCCGGCGTCCAATCCGCGCGAAATCCGCCGCGCAAAGCATCCCAGCCGTCGTGAGCCGTCATACCTGACGGGTATGCTGAAGGGCCCCAATCGAAGTACTTTGCGTACGCTCGGTAGTAGGTATTGTTGCCCAGCTTACTGCCATAACGAACGCCGCCAGCTGCTCGCTCCTCCGTTCCGGCTCCTGCCGTCACGACGGTAGACTGAGTGGACTTCGCCTTTTTACTGATGACATTGATGACCCCGTCGACGGCATTGGCTCCCCACAGGGTTGCTCCGGGGCCGCGGATCACTTCGATCCTGTCCACATCCTCTAGCATCACATCCTGGACATTCCAATACACACCTGAAAACAGAGGGGTGTACACGCTTCGGCCGTCAATCAGAACCAGCAGTTTGTTGTCGAAACGTCCATTGAAGCCACGCGAGCCAATAGCCCATTTGTTCTCGTCAATTCGAGCCACTTGGAGGCCAGGAACCATTCGCAATGCTTCAGGAATGCTGGTCGCTCCCGAACGCCGTATATCTTCTTGCGTTATCACGAAAATCGCAGCCGCGGCGTCGGCCACTTTTTGCGTGCGCTTGGAGACCGAGGTCACCTGCATATTCATCAGGTCTTCCATGCTCATGGCAGTGACGTCGGGGACGCTTCGCGAAGTCTGGGCTTCCGTCGTAGTTGTAAGGCAAACTGCGAGGAAACTGGCTAATAGAATGCGCCCGGCGCCCATCGCCGGGCCGGTATTGTGGTTGCGATTGAACAGCATTTTTAGTTTCCCTTCTAGAAAATTGTCGGCAAGACGAGCACGCGCTTCCCCGAGCTGAACCATCTCGGACGGACGGAACGGGTCCCTTCCTCGTTCCAGTGGATGTTGATTCTTACTGTCATTCATATACGCACCCCAGACGAGCACTAGCTGTACTCAGAATTGAGCTATTGGTCCGATCCCCAACGTGGCCCATTTATGCTGCAAGCTCCGAAGGAGATCCCCACAAGTCTCCGGAGGTGATGGCGAGAGCTGTGCCCCAACAGAACGGTTCATCGGTCTTTACGCCGGTCTCTGCCGCCAGTGAAAATCGCCTTTGTGAAAATGAAAAGTTGGAACTCATAAAGGTTTTTCCCCCGCTACGGTAAAAACGGTCGAATACGTAAGTGTGTCGGGCCGGCGAAAGTATTCTAGGAGCGCCCGCGATTGTTCATTGGCCTTGCTTTCACTGCCGAGTACGCGGGCTAGCTGCGGTTTGGCAATCTCTAGCTTCATTTCCCACTGCCTCAGGATGTTCGGATCGGCCTCGCCGGCAATTAAGTGGTAGCACTCGACCTGCACATCGATCTTCGTCAGTCCCGCATTCTGTGCCAACCAAAACAGTTTTCTGCCGACGAACGGGTCAAATCCAGTGGCGGCCAGAGCCCTTACAACCTTTTCAAGCGTCCCCTGCATAGCGGGATCATCCGGGTAGTGCCACAAAAGCTGGCCGTCCAGGTCCTGCAGCAGAACGATGCCTCCGGGCTTGCAGACTCTCGCCATTTCAGACACTGCCCGTTCCTTTTCCTTCAGGTATTCGAGCAACATCCGGCAGTACACCAGGTCGAAGCTATTGGACTGCAACTCCATCGAGTGAGCATCCCCGCAAACGAATTTCACACGCGAACTCTCGCGATTTTTCTCCATCGCTTGCTGCAACCGCTCGCTGCTGATGTCTATGCCGGTTGCCCTAATGGACGAATCCAAATTGGCGACCGCTCGCAAAATGACTCCTGGACCGCATCCCACCGAAAGGACCTCTGCGCCGGGGCAAACTCGATGTGCCAGGTACTTTTGCACCCAGGCATCGGGATCGACCTTGAGCTCGAGGCGCAATGCCTCGCGGGGATCCTCCATGATGTAGTCCGCCGTTGCAGTGCCTTTTTGCATCACCGTTCCTGGCCTATGAGCGTTGCTTGCATGGCATGTCTCTCAACCCGCGTCAGTATTCTTGAATAAAAGCCATCCACGTGCCGGTAAAAGCGGGGCTGCCCTTCCTGCAACCACGTCCCCTGGCAATAGTGGCGGAGGAACTCTGCCCCCAGCTGCAATAGGGCGGGCGAGGCGATTTCCTCGGCGATCACCGGAATGGCGTCAAGCTCAAAGTCCTCATAAGCGGAAGCGGATGCTCTGAGGAGCGAAGCCACAACGTCCACAGCATCGGCCTCGGGAAGCGTGGGATGCAGCAGCAGGTCGCAGCGATTTTCGATATAGCTGAAGTTCAGGCCCAAAGGACCGCGATAAGCGATAGCCGCACCGATCGGTTCATCCTTGTACTCCCGGTAGGCTAGCCACACGCGACGCGTTCGCCGTAGCCCTACCTCGCGGTACAACTGGTCCACCGCGGTCAGCTCTGGATCAGTTGTGAGTTGCTCGGCGGCGACGTAAATACTGCCGCGCGCGACGGAAGCAATAAGGGAAAGGGCCTCTTCATGAGAAGGATCATAGGGAACGATGCGAACTCTCCCACCCGAAGGCAGTGACGCATTCCTCGGCAGCGCGAAATACATGTGCCGCTGAACCGATGAGAGGGATTGGCCGATGGTCTGAACCATGGATCCGAACACTCTTGAGGGGAAGCGGTTCTCTGGCCGGAACCAATTTTGATGCGACTCATCAACGCCTCTCAGGATGCTTGCGGCCGTTCCTGCCAGCATTACTGCGCGCGAAGCGACCGGGTTGTTCTCAGAAACCAGGTGTTGCGAGGTCCACCCATAATGTGTCGTACGCCAAACTGCAATCGAGGCACGGCCCCTTTTTTTGTCACCGGCCGTCAGGACGTAAAGTAGGGAGTCGCTGCCGCGCAGCATCCGCCGCCAGTTCTCTCTGACTTGTTCGAGGTGCGGAAGAAGACGGGCAGCTTTGTCGGGATAGAGAAAACCGGTGCGCTCGTACAGATCAAAGATTTCGTTCACCGATAAAGCATTGACCTCGACGCCGTAGGCGTCGTAGACCTCTGACAGCCGCGGAAGGCTGCTCAGCGTCTTCTCATCGAGCGCATCTAAGGGCATATCGCCTCCGCGCCGCTCATCGCAAGTCCGACCTGAATACGTACTTCTCAACACGAGCGAGGTACGGCTTGCTATTTCGAGCCGGCGTGCACTCCCTCCCAAACTCCCGATAGCGCGAGGCAATTCTCGGAAGGGAAGCCCAGCATCCACAGACCTGTTACTATCAGTACTTATAGGGTTTCGCTTGGTTCGTCCAAATGGACCACAAGTACTGTTTTTATGGGACTTTCCAACGAACTATTGGCTTGTTGGATACACTTCGAGGCCTTCTCTGAGGTCAGATAAGGGAGTGTCAATGTGCGTCCCTTGTTCCCTACTTACCTTTAGAAAAAAAAGGACTTACGGAGAGTTCGCCAAACGTCTCAGTGCCCAGGATCAAGGGTGAGAAAGAGGCTCCTGCGGCGGGAATCACCCCGAGGAAGCCTCTATCACGTGCAACGCCGCAGTTGAACAGGTGTCGAAGAAGCCCTATCCTCTCGTAAGTGACCCAAAAACTGAGGCCGGAATGTCCTGGAGAGGGCGCCCGTGAGTTATCAATCGGAAACCCCGTTCGACAATATTGAGAGCGCTCTTGAGTATGTAAATCACCTGCTAGAAGCGGTACGCGAAGCGCAAGATCAAATTGAGATGGAAATCACTCGCGCGACGGACCGCCAACTAGCGCGCCGAAAGCAGGCTTTGCAACTCGCGAATTACAAATTGGACAAGCTTTCATCACACTTCAGCGCGAGCCACCGCATCCTAAATGATCTGAGGACGTTGCGCCGGTTGCTATTGGAAGAACGGAAGAGCCCGGATCCTTCGGGCATCCTTGACGAGCAGTAATCCTACCGTGGACTGCGACAAAGCTCAGTCGTGGTATCCGTCAAGGAGGCCTCTTTCCACACAGCCAAGAACTCCTTGCCGCTCCTACCATCAGAGGCCAACACTGCGACTAGTTCATCTACTTGGACGGCCGCTGCTTTACCGCCTCGGTTCTCTTCAACTCAATGGGAAATCCTGAGTTGTAGTCCTATTCTGATTTGCTATCTCGCTGATTCGTCTTGGCTCTCTGTACTTGCTGCACTCCGGTTCCAAGGCCGTCCCGCCCATCAGCCCGTCGTTTTAAGGTTGCGCCACCGGCCATGCTTTAAGGGGCTTAGCATCCCGCAACTGACGAAGCCTGCTTAGCAATGCTGCCAGACGCGGGCGATCTTCCTCACTCACTGCCGTGAACTTCAGTCCCAGTCCGCGGCTGGGCTCGACACGCCGCACAACAGCGTCGGTCCGAATGTGCCCCTCCTGGACAAGGAAATCGAGGTGCGCCGCAGAACCCACACCGTTCGACTTTGCGGTCTCGATAAACAGACCACCCAGGCTCAAATTACGAACTCGTGACGTATCGTCACGCCCCACGCAGCGCCAATAGACCCAGACTCCCTCGGGCGTCTCGACTCGCGAGTTGAACCTTCTGGAATGGGAAACTGGTTGCTGGAACATTTGCCCCCACCGCCTGCGAGCTTTGCAGAGACGCCGCAATGCAGAAGTACGCAGGACTTGACGGGCGGAAACGGTTGCGGACGATAAACTTCAGGGAGCTGAGGACCTTAGTCTCTACCGGGTTCCCGCCTCTAATCTGGGGGACGACAGTGGCTGGATGTTATGCCTAGGAATGTGCAATTGCAACATGCAAAACGATTCGGATCGGCGCGGTTTTGGGGGTGGACAAGCGCAGGGGGCGAGCCCGAGCCCGCCCCGTCGAAACACCCACGCTTGAATGGAATGTTGAACAGATGGTTGTCGTTTTCACGCTGTTACGTGAGCAGCGATCTTGTGAATGGTTGAGTAAGAAACCTCGAACGTTTTGACTTGCGGAGTTCCGTCCAGCACCTTGGCCAGCAATTGCTGGACTTCGGGGAATTTCTCGCGGTTATAGGACTCGGCATTCTCTTTCTGCTCCCAGATGCTGATGCCAACCGCTTCGGCCCCGCTCGGATTCGTCAGGACGATTTCCTCCCGGAAACCTTTCTGGCGTTGCAGTAGTGGAATGACCTCCTTTTCAAGGATGCGGTTGAATTCGGTCAGGTTACCGCTTTTCAAGCGCATAGAAATGAATCGAGCAAACATGTCAGCCTCCTTTGGTTTACCGCCTACAGAATGAAAGTGGTTTCGCGGACCTCACTCGGGAGCGGGGCATCTAGCCGTACCTAGAGCCGGGAAGTGGGCACTGCCTGGGGCTGGGGAAGGGTTTACGTCTGCTGAGTGGGGCGAGGTACCGCTTGTCATTCCTCCGCGGGTATTGCCCGTTGAGAATGCTTCAATACACACAGAAAGTCAATCAAAACATGTGGTCATGTAAGATCTCTGTCTTCCTACCGGACCGTTGTCACAGAAAAACGCCGCTTGCGCCGGTGGCCTGCGGCCCAAGACGCCAAATCGGATTTCACAGTCTCCGGCTGTGAGGTAGAGCTTCTCACTCGGCCTGGTCGCCCAGGAAACAGCGATAATTTGAAGCCGGGAAAATCCCGACGAGCGTATGTTCCTGTCACGTGCATCCCCGAGTCCTGCCACAAACACCCTGAGTATTAACGACTAGAAATATTGCATCCGTGCTACTGCGCGTAACCTTAGAAGGTCAATGCACAATCTTCCGCCAAGCCCTTGCCCGGCCACGGTACCTTGTCTGCAAGACGAAACTCCGCGCCAACGGCGGAAAACACCAATCCAAATTCTTTTACCCGCAGCGTGGACAGAAAACTGTCTCTCAGAGTGTGTTTGCCCACTGACCGGGTCGTTGGTCAGCGAAGGAAACACCCCGGGGGCGATACAACTTTGAAGGCATGGAGAACACCAGCGCTGAAATCAATAATTTCAATCGCGCTTGGGTCGTTGCGCCTCAAGCTAGGGACACGTCGGCAGAGACAGAAGTTTGTCCGGTTGCTCTCTATCAGCGGCCGTTTTGAGGTAGTTGCCGTGCGCATTGGTTGCGACGATCACGTCAAGGCGAAGCCCTCCAGTTTTCTCGATGTAGAACACGTAAGTCCCGTCCTGGATGTATGAAATGGCCTTGTCTTGGGTCATTATCCAACGACTTCCGTCTGGCTTGGCTCCGCCCACTGAATGAATGCGCTCATGTGCGCCCGTTCGGTCGGTCTTGACAACACACCGTATGTGAAGATGTTGAGCCATGTGCGCTTCCTTACTATTTCAACGCACAGTGAACAGGGAAACGGCCGGGCGCCTTCATTGCGAGTCCGTGCGGGACCGAGACAAACTGCGAAGCCTTGTCACCAATGCCGTCAGACGGGGACCGTCCTCCTCAGTCAGCGCGGTGAATTTTAATCCCAGTCCCCGGCCGGGCTTTACATGCCGGACAACAGCTTCGGCCCTGATTTGTCCTTCCTGAACAAGAAAGTCTAGCCTGATCGTCGCGTCCACATCCCGCGCCTCTTCGCTTTCTACAAACAAACCTCCCATACTCAGGTCTCGGACCCTTAAAGTATCCTCACGTCCTTCACAATTCCAGTAGACCCACACCCCGTCGGGCGTCTCAACTCGCGGGTAGTGCCTCCTCGATGGGATACTTTGGCCCGCCAAGAAGTGCTTATCGGCACGCACGTCCGTCCTCT
>Ga0066710_100004576_pt1 | contig 12293 bp, 8 predicted proteins | sample GraSoiAngelo_159_FD_79666 | JGI IMG/M metagenome (GOLD analysis project Ga0066710, IMG submission 79666) | Grasslands soil microbial communities from the Angelo Coastal Reserve, California, USA - 14_1009_16_40cm | ecosystem: Environmental > Terrestrial > Soil > Grasslands | place: USA...
AGCTGAGTGCTACCTTCGCTTTGTTCGGCCACTTGATGGCAAATGGTCTGGCCAAATCTCAGCTTAGCAACCGCTCACGATCCGGACAAGATATTTTAAGTTTTGCGCCGCCGCAGGCATAAATACGGCGATTGAAGAAATTCGTGTATTGCGAGATTCCTTCAGATTCACCGACGTGAATGGAATCAGGACGAGATTCACGGAGATCGGCAGGGGAGATCCCTTGGTCTTGATTCATGGGGGGCATTACGGTGACTACATGTCTGCGCAATGTTGGGACCTCAACCTTTCTGGACTATCAAAACACTTCCGAGTAATTACATTTGACAAACTGGGCATGGGGTATACCGACAATCCAGTCAGAGACGAAGACTACACGATGGAGGCGACGGTGGATCACGCACATCATTTCCTTCTCAAAATGAAATTGAAAAACATCAACTTGATTGGTCACTCCAGGGGAGCCTTCCTGGCCGCACGGCTGGCCATCGATTATCCGGATATTGTGAAGAGCTTAGTGATAGTTGACACCGCCACGCTAGCCCCCGATGACGGTTCGGTGCCGGTCGACTTCTACGCCAAGATTGACAAGGAATCGCCTCTTGTCCCTACGAGGGAGAGCATACGGAAAGAACCCGAGATGAACTCTTACTCAACCGACCATGTGACGGACGAATTCATAGAAAAGCGCCTCAAGATTGCACTTCTTCCGAAAATCTTGGAAGCCAGGAGAAAGATGGTCACGCTGAAGAGCGCAGTCTTCCTGCCAAGCCTGAACAAGAAGAAGGAAGAAACGCTCGGGTTGATAGAGTCGGGATCTCTGAAGCAGCCCACCATAGTGATATGGTCACTCAACGATCCTTCAGCTCCCGTAAAGATTGGAATCGATCTCTTCCGCATGATTGCGTCGAAGAATGAATATGCGGAGATGCATTTGATAAATCAAGCCGGGCACTATTCCTACAGGGAGCACCCCGCCGAGTTCAATCGTGTCGTCGCGTCTTTCCTCATGCCTGAGTTGTACTGACGATAATAGGCTAGGACATCACCACCGTCCCCGGTGGTTGGAGGCTGGCGAATTGCCCCTGGTACACGAGGTGAGTTGATTGTTGATTACATCGCACGCCCAGCGACGAGTGCCGCCGAGCCCCTAGCGCTTCTCACCACGATGTAGGTTGTGGGTAAACATATCGGGCTGTGGCTTCAGGACCAGTTCCCAAGATATTGATTTGTCCGTTTATGACCTGGACCGGTGTTGCAATGAGCAGACCCATTGCTTTGCCCAAGGACGAACCAGAACCGGGGTTGAATGGCGAAAGAAGAGGATTCTGCGCACGCCAGGGGCCCATCAAGGTCATTATTTCCATGCTGTTCAGAGCAGCCGCGACCTTCGTCTTGTCTGTCGACCCGGCGAAAGTAACTGCTGCGCAAGCGGTTTCTAGGGCGGAGTAGATGACTGGCAATGCGTTCCATTCTGATGCTTTGAAATTAGCCGCAGTCTCAAGCGACGCCCAGAACTTCTTCCCCCACAATCCTTCAAAGGGAAATCGCGAATCCCATTGTATGTCCCCCGTCAACCCATTGGCAAGGTCAGCCCCGACGACGCTCTGGAATGAAGAATACGTGGCGAAGATCGGATGGTAAGCGCGGGGTTTGTAGCCGGCTGCTTTGCAAGCTAACCAGAACTGGCCTTGAAAGACGCCTGTCGTCTCGACGAACACGATTACATCGGGATCGAGAGATTTCATTCTCTGGACCTCAGTCGAGTAATCGAAGTTTGGCGAGAAGTTCTGATTTATGTGGTCAGAACCGTTCGTGACGACATCAAAACCAAGCTGCTTTGCAATTGTAGCCGCACCGAACTTCGAGGCGCCCGTCCCATTTACCTCGGTGCCGAAGTCGTCCCCCAAGTCCATGAGACCAATGGTCTTGGCAGGCGTTTGGGCCTTTAGCACGTTAAAGTAATTCCACAACCAGAAATTGATGAGATTGATCTCACCGACTATCCAATTGCCAGACTGGCTGAAGATGGGTACCTCTCCCGCGTTGGTGTCGACATACGGCGTCGAGTACTGCACCGCGATCGGGGAGGCGGTCTCGGCGAGGGCAGCTGCAAAAGGACCAATCATGATATCGACGTTGTCTTGAGTTGCCATCCTCGTGTAATTGTTCTTGACGGTCCCAAGATCCCCTGGTCCACCGTCTGGGTAGACTATTACCTTAACCGGAATGTAGCCACCCATGTCCGGTGCGTAGATTCCGCCCTGAGCGTTTATCAGCGTCTCCCAGCTTTTCAGCATGTCAACCGCCTTGGAGATTGCTGGGGCAGTCGGCCCCGATGTGGAAACACTATTGCCGATCGTGAGGACGCCCCTGCCCTGTTTTAGACCGCCCGCCTGATTGCCGCTGGCGGCATAAGAACTCCCGGCGTAAGCGCCAGCCGCCCCACCAATTGCGAGCCCGCCGACAAGAGCACCTGCAGTTTTCAGAAAATCCCTTCTCGAAGGATTTTTCTGATCTTGAGTCGTATCACTCAATCGTGACTTGCGGAGCCAAGAAGATATTAAAGCGTTTCGTGAATTAGATTCCGATTTTTTATTTGATTATGTACCCAGTCGCAAGAAAACTCACGAAAGGGAATGGGTTTCTTTTCTAGAGATATCTTACCGCTTCAGCGTGCGAGCCGAGGCTAGTGCCCAACGTTAAATATGCTCGGCATCGCTCGTGCCGTTGAAGCACCGGATGCTCGACGTTCTGATAAAGGGCGGAACCGTCGTGTCTCCCTTCGATATTTTCAACGCTGACATCGGCGTCAAAGACGGAAAGATTGCGACTGTTTCGAAGACATCCGATGAAAATGCGGATAGAATTGTGAGTGCTAACGGGAGGCTCGTGTTCGCCGGGGCGATTGATGCGCACACGCATTTGAACGATAGATACGAATTCTTCGGAACCCGCAATCCCGACGACTTCGAGAGCAGTTCAGTGGCCGCTGCGTGTGGCGGGGTTACGACTTTCTTAGAATTCGCCCGCCAAATTAAGGGTCAAAGCCTTGTCGATTGCCTAGACATGTGGAGACGGGATGCCGACCCTAAGGTCATTGTCGACTACGGGATACACATGATCATCACTGACGTGAATCGCGAGGTGATCGAAGAAATCCCGAGGCTGATTCAAGCGGGCGTTCCCACCTTCAAGCTCTACATGGCCTACAAGAACGTCCTCATGGTCGACGATGGTTCGATTCTTGACGTGATGGGCGCCGTGGCGCGCAGTGGGGGCTTGGTGGGTCTGCATTGCGAGAACAACGACTTGGTGGAGCATGCGCGACGCGGATTCAAGCCAGGAAGAGGAAAGTACGTCGATTACTTTCCTCCCATCATCGCCGAAGCGGAAGCAGTCCAGCGAGCGTCGCTCTATGCCTGCAGTACCAATTGCAAGATGTATGTTGTGCACCTTTCGACGAGGCTGGGGAGAGAGGTGGCCAGGGAAGGGATGACTGCGGGCAAGAGCGTCTTCGGGGAGACGTGCCCCCACTACCTTGCTTTCACTGACGAAGTCTATTCGCGTGAAGATTGGCCCTTATTCACAGTCTCGCCCCCGATCAGGGGAATTGACGATCAGGAGGCGCTCTGGGCCGGCCTGGCTGATGGGGACATCAAGATTGTCGCGAGTGATAATGCGGGTCGTAACAGAGTTGACAAGATGAACGCGAAGGACGACATAACGAAGATGCCGGTGGGGATTTCGGGAATAGAAGTGATATTGCCGATACTATACACTCTCGGGGTCAAGAAGGGAAGGATATCGGTCAACAAGATGGTGGAGGTCACATCCTACAACCCAGCGGTCCTTTTCGGCTTATTTCCTCGGAAGGGCATGATCTCAGTAGGAAGCGATGCGGACATAGTCGTCTTCGACCCTAGGAAGGAGGTAAGGCTATCGAGGGATGCCATGCACAGCAAGATAGACCACTCTGTATTTGATCACATAACTGCAGAAGGATATCCAGTTGTAACAATCTCGAAAGGGAGGATAGTCTGGGAAGACGAACAGTTCGAGGGGAAGGCAGGTAGTGGCAAGTATGTTCCAAGGTCGTACTCGGAGAACCTCACTCGTAAGTCATCGGGCGCCGAAAAATCAAGATCAGTGAAGTGAGCGGCGGGCCCGTACACGATTCCTGCATGCGTCGTCCGCGAGAAGCTTAATTGAGTGTTGGTTCTCCGAACAGCCCGTACTTTTCTTCGTAAGCGTTGGCCAGAGCCATTATCTTCACCTCCTCGAACGGCTTTCCGACTATCTGGGCGCCGACTGGTAGCCCGTCTATCGACCCTATTGGAAGGGAGAGAGACGGGAACCCCGTTACATTGAATGGTAAGGTGAGCTTGATGAGAAGCCTGTGGACGTCGAAAGCCTTCCCCCCTACCCGCATTGGGTCTTCGCCGATCCTCGGCGCGGGGACCGCCACGGTCGGGAGTGCGAGGTAATCCAAGTGGCTCATAGTTTCGACCATCTCCTTTTCCATTCGAGCCCTTGATTTCTGGGCGTTAAGATACTGGACGGCGGTTACTTCCATGCCAGACTGCAGCCCGCGCCTAACGTCCTCCCCGTACTCAGAGGAACGGGAGGGGTACCACTCAGCATGGAAGGCCGCGTTCTCGGCCCTGCAAATGGGGAACCAGATATCGAAGGCTCTATCGATATCCTTGATTTCCACGTCTTCGCTCGCCACCTCCAACCGCCCCAAATTCGTGATGAAGCGTTCGAAGAATTTCGATATCCGCTGGTCAATCACATCCTGGAAAAAGCCGCGAGGAACACCTATTCTCCCGTGGCTGAACGATTCCTCGACGCCAGCTATGAAATCTAGAACCTCCGCGCGAACCGAGGTCGGATCAAGCGGGTCGTGTCCAGTTATTATTGAAAATAGGGCGGCAGCGTCCCAAGCGCATCTCGTCAGAACACCGACCGTGTCAAAGGCCGCCTCGGGGGGAATCACCCCGAACTTGCTCACCATGCCGTAGGTTGGCTTGAGACCAACCACGCCGCACAATGCCGCGGGAATCCTTACGGAGCCGGCTGTATCGGTGCCGAGGGCTCCTAGAGCCAATCCCGCCGAGACAGCCGCGGCAGACCCGCCGCTCGAGCCTCCCGAAATCCTAGTCAAGTCCCATGGGTTGTGTACGGCCCCGAAGAAGGGGTTGACGTTGGTCGCCCCCGCTGCGAACTCGTGCAGGTTTGTCGTCCCCAGGAGGATGGCACCAGCCTCGTGCAACCTTCGGATTACTGTGGAATCATAATTCGCGATGTGGTTGAAGAGAATCTTGGACCCGGCCGTCATTCGAACCCCCTTAATGTAGAAGAGATCCTTGACCGCGATGGGGATGCCGTGAAGCGGACCGAGGTATCTTCCTTCGGCGATCTGCTTGTCGGCCATCTCTCCCTCCCTGAGAGCTGACTCGGAGAGCACAGTGATGTAGGAGTTTATTGCAGGGTCTAGTCTTGAGATCCTGGTCAAGGTGTCTTGCACCAGTTTGGGGACTGAAACAGCCCCGGATTTTATTAGCGGGGCCAGCCCTCGGATAGTTTTGACTCCCGTTTCCATGATCGAGGGGATTCCCATCTCCGGAAGATACTAAAGCCTAAGAAGTCCTTTCAGATTTTCTCCAAGTATCCTGCGCAGGCCCTCTCGGGAGAGACTCGACCCGAGGGGAGGGTCCTTCATCATCGATTCGACCATCTTAATCCACACGCTCATCTCATTGGGTGGTGTGTCGGTCCCGAAGATTAACCTGTCATCACCCAGAGTTATGACACCCTCCCTCAATCGCGACTGGGGCGCCCAGCCTATTTCTAGATACACGTTTGGATTCTTCTTCGCGATATAGACTGCCTCATAGGCGTAGCTGATCATCTGAGTGGCGTAGTGGCAGAGTATGACGTTCACCTCGCGGTACCTTTCGATGTACTCCGCCCATTGTGCTGGAGAGCTGAAGGGCGTGTCTCCAGTGTGAATCAGGACTGGGATTCTCAGCTTCGACGCCTTGTCGAAGATGGGATTCAGTAGCTTTTGGGCCGCCTCGGGCCTGTACACGTGATGATTCGCGTGCAATTTCAAGGCCCTGAAACCCTTGGTTGAGATCAGCTCTTCGAGAACGGTCAGCCCTTTCGCGACGCCGAACCTCGGGTTGAGGTTCATGCATCCGATGATTCTGTCTGGGAACCTTCTGACGCATTCGATAACATACGAGTGCTGCTCGAAGAAGCCGTACCCATGGTTCTCTGCGTGGTAGATGGTCTCCCACGCAGCAGGTTGGCACAATGCCATGTCTACCCTCCGCTCCTCGCCGTCGATGACGAAGGGTCCGTTCATTTCCTCGATGATCTTTTCGATCGGGGCCGGCGTCCTCGCCCACCCTGCATCTTCGTAAACAGAGGGGTGCACATGACCATCGATTATCACGTTTTCCCGGCCGCGTTAACAGTGGTAATCAGTCTTTCGATGTTCCTGGAATGCGCCATCGAATCAGACCAGAATGGCTAGGTGAACTGTTAGCTCGGAGAGAAAGAAGGTGACAGGTTGCGGCGTATGTTTTTCTCTAATGCCTCTGACCATCGTCTTTCTTGACTGCTACGTCCTTGTCCGAGACTTCTGGGTGATCGGCTGGGACGACCTCGGTCAGGAATGCCGTCAGGCATCCGGGGCAGTAATACTGTCTGAATACCACTTCCTTGTCGACATATCTAGCAGGCTCGGGCCAGATTAAAGGACCAGCCTTGAAACTCGGACCTTCGTAACGCTGAAGGTTCTCCAGATAATTTTCACCTTGCCTGCAGATAAGCGTGCCACAGTGGGTGCATGCAAAGAAGTATTCGCTTTCGTATTTCTTAATGACGAGGTTTTCGTCAATTCTCTGCACTGGCAAAGCTTCTTTCATAACTCCGCTGTTGACTTTCACAGGCAGTTTGGTTGGGGGCGCGGCCATTCCTTTTCGCGTTCTCCGCAGGTCATCTCTGCGCGATTGGGTTGCCGCTTGGTCAACCCGCAGAGTTTTGGGATCTACAACTACCCCGTACAGATCGCGAGCCGCCTCAACTGAAACCCTGAAGTCTCTCACGTCTCGTTCGACCGCGGTCGGGTCGCGCAGGATCGGGTCGGCATACCCTCCTCCCGCCTGCCAACACATGTAGTACGCGTCATCAGGGTTTAGGGTGGTCTCTATTTCGTCCGGCAGGACATCTCTCTCACCCTTCAGATCGTCAAGTTTTCCTGGTGTACTACCTGCTCGTAACAACTTTCGAGAGTTGCCGTTCCGGATTATCATGGCGAGTTCGTTGTTGCCTGGATATCCTCCGGCCAAGCCCAAGTTCATTGAAACTGTCCTTCCAGAGCCTGAGCAGACGAGTTGCAAAGGCGAGTCCGTGCCGTGAGGTACAAGGAGAATCGAGCCGGTCAATCCGCCACGAAACCTTCCGGGACCTCCAGAATCGGTTTCCTCGCGCCTCCAGATCAAGAGGACCGGAAACATGAACTCGGTCATTTCGGCGTCTGGCGCCCTGCCCATGGGAATGTCGGCGCTCCCTCCGGTGTCAATTCCATCGCGATAAAATTTTGCGCCCAAGCCTGACGCCATCGGCTCCATCAGCATTGTCACGAATGGAATCCTGTACTGGTTCGTGCCAGCCAGGACAGAGAGCAACCAGGTCCCACAGGAGACGGACATGCCAGACTTCCGATGCTCCTGACTCGCATCCAGCATCTTCGAGACGCATTCGACGACCGCGTTGTTTGTAGCCCAGGTGGAGGCGACAGAAGCCTTGCAGATGCCTGCTGGGAACGTCGCGTTGTTCAACGTTCCTTCCTCGCTTATTATCTCAATACACCGTACGATGCCACCCGGAGCCCAGGGGATGTCCCCGCCAACAATTGTCAGGACAGGACTTAGGACCCCCGCACGCATGCCGGCATAGGTGCAATTTATCATGCCTGTCTGCGGGTCAGTTCCGCGAAAATCGAATATGATATGATCTGCCTTCTTGGTCATGGTCAAGACAATCTTGTATATGCCCCTGTCGCCCTCGAATGCTTCCTCCTGGTAGGCGACGCTCCTCCAAGTACCATCCGGCAAGGCGGTGAGTTTGGCTCGGAGTCTCCGCTCCGCGTCGTCCATTATTCTTCTCATGGCGGCCTTCACGACGTTCGAACCGTAGCGTCTGACTAGATTTTTCAATCTCTCGTGCGCGATTTTGTTTGCGGCGACCATCGCGCGAAGGTCGAGCGCGACCAGCTTCGGGACACGGGAGCGACGGACGAAGAGGTCCTCGACATCCGTAACGATTTCGTAATCATTAACCAACTTAACCGGTGGGGTGGGAAGGGATTCCCAGAATACATCACGAGAGCGTGGCGTCCAGCTTCCAGGAGCCACTCCTCCTACGTCGACTTGGTGAGCCGCGGCCGCCGACCAACCGAAGAGTTCGCCATTCCAGAAGAGTGGAGCGAAGACTGAGACGTCGTTTTGGTGCAGCCCTCCACCGACCCAAGGATCATTGCAGAGAAACATGTCGCCCTCTTTTATTCCCGGATTCTTCGACCTGTGTTGGAGCGTCCACGTTATTGCCAGGTCCATCGAAGCAGCGAGGTGGAGGTTGTAGGGTCCAATCTGGACTTCCTGGCCTACCTCATCTGTTATGGTGAAGTTGAAGTCGTTGGCGTCTGTCACCACAACAGACCCCGACATGCGTTTCAATGCCTCTCCCATCTCTTCCGTTACGGACCATAGACGATGCCTCACCACTTCGTAGGTTATCGGATCGATAGAATTCGCGGCGTCTTGCGAAAGATCGTGCAATTTCAGAGAAGGAGAAATCAATTTTCTTAACTCATCCAGCGGAATCTGCCTGCTGTGAAATTTCTCCGAACCTGGGACGGTGAAAGTCACGTTAATCATCGCTTTGAGTCTGGAGAATATTTGATGATCATGTTACCGACCATATCAACATGGGCCCGGGCACCTTCCGGAATAACAATCGTGGTGGTTGAGGCTTCAACAATCGCCTGCCCCGAAACTGTATGGCCGAACTGTAAGGCTCGGTAATCGTAGATTGGAGTCTCTCGAAACCCATTCTTGTCGAGCATGACAGGACGTTTCCCTTTCAAAGCATCAGTTTCGCTTCCGTTCTTCGCTTTCGCTATCTCGGTGAGGTGAGGCTTTAGTGGTAGATTCCCTCTGCCCCGCATTCTGTAAGTTATGAACTGAAACCCTGCTTCGCGAAATCCGGTCCCTTCGCCATAGAGTTTCTCGTAGATTGCCTCGAAGTGTGTTGGAATCTCTGAAACATCGCTCGAGCTAAGCCGGCCGCCCTTCACAGGGGTTGACACTTCTGCTATCTGTAGACTGTATCGGATATCGATTTCTCTTTCCATCTGAATAGATTGGAAGGGAATTCCCTGGTTTTCCAACTTCTCACGAACGTTGTCTTCTAGACGTCCGAAGACAGAATTTATCTTATCGGCTTCCACTGGATAGTTGGAAGGGTCTGAAATCTCGGCGGTAATTATGACGTCCGATGAAGCGAGGCCAAACGCGGAAAAAGCCGAGGCTGTTGGACCGAGTGGAACCACAATCTGGCCAATCCCAAGGTCTGCGCAGTAAAAGGAGCAATGTACGGGACCCGCACCACCGAAAGCATACGTAACAAAATCTCGAGGGTCGTATCCGGCCTCCACAACCGTCTTGCGAACAAGGTCCGCTGTTTGAGCGTTCTGCACTTCGAAGACTCCGAGCGCGGCCTCCTCCAGCGTCATGTGGAGCGGCATACCGATTTTTTCTTTCAGCGCTCGCGCTGCCAGGTCTCGGTAGATTGGCATTCTTCCGCCAAGGAAGAAGTTTTCATTCAAGATGCCGAGAACGAGGTCCGCATCGGTCACGGTGGGACTACTGCCTCCTCTTCCGTAACAGGCGGGTCCCGGAGTCGCTCCCGCGCTCCCAGGTCCCACTCGAAGACTCTCGTCAGCATCGACCCATGCGAAAGCACCCCCGCCGCTTCCAATCGCGCGTACGTACACGGTAGGCACGTTAATCGGGTGTTGCCTGAGTACGGTCGTGCTCGTGAAGATCGGTCTGCCCTCCACTATTAGGCCAGCGAGAAAAGTCGTGCCCCCCATATCCGTGCAGATGATGTTGGTGTGCCCCAGCATCTTCCCGAGCGTTTCGGCACCTGTGACTCCCCCGCTCAGAACCGAACCGACGCTGGCGATGGCGTTGTCCGCGGCCTGCTTCACAGACATTACGCCGCCTGATCCCTGCATGATAAGGAGGGGACCACGGAAATGCTTCTCCCTTAGGCTGCCTTCAAGCGATTGCAGGTATCCCTGCAGGATGGGTGCGACTTGGGCCGTCATTATGGTCGTCGAACTTCTGGCGAACTCTCTGATGCGTGGACTAATTTCGCTTGAGAGTGCCACGTAGACATTTGGGGAGGAACCGAGGATGATCTCGCGCATGCGCCGCTCGTGAATTGGGTTGAGGAATGACCAGAGAAATGAAACGGCTATCGCCCTGACGCCTTGACTGAGGAGCTCCTCTGTCTTCCTTCTTGCTTCCTCTTCATTGAGCGGTACTACGACTTCACCCTTGCAATCGATTCTTTCCGCTACCTCCATCACGAGTCGCTTCGGGACGAGAGGTTCTGGTTTTGACGTCTCAAGGAAGTTCTGAATCTGATCAGTCCCCAAACCGAGGTAGCGGCCCTCGACGTTCATGATGTAGATCGAGTCACGATGACCTTTGGTCGTTATGAAACCGACCCTTTCCGTGTTGCCAGTGACCAGTGCGTTCAAGGTAGTAGTGGTTCCATGGCAGATGTAGTCGGTCTCCGCGAGTAGTTTCTCCAGCGAAACCGAGAGATTAGATGCGAGCGACTGTAGGGCGTTGAGAAATCCGTTTGAATAATCTGGTGGAGTCGACGGAGCCTTTGCGGAGGACACAATGCCGTTCTGGGAAGAGGAGAAGGCGTCGGTAAAAGTACCTCCTATGTCCACGCCTATGACGTAGCCCAACTACGACGAACCGAGCCGTCTCGCCGTGAACCCCTTACATAACCCTTCCACCCACAAGAAACTGTCCGCAACTCGCAATTTCAGAACTCATTTGCAGGAAAGGGAGATATCCAAAGACGCAGCAGAGTAATAAGGGGGAACCCCGCTTCTTTATAGCGTGTCTCGGCTGCTGGGCAAGATTCTGAACAGGAGACTGCGAAACCATCTCAGCAGGAGACCGTCCTCGGAAGGTGGGAACGCAATCCTGCTCGCGACTTCAGACAATGAGGGTTGGCCTCACATCGCCATGCTCAGCAATTGGGAGGTCTTCGCCGGGGACAAGACCAGCATACGAATAGCCACCTATGACTCAAGCGTGACGACTGCGAATTTGATGAGGAACAACAGAGCTACCCTTGTGTTGGTTGATAATGGCGCGACATATTACGTGAAAGGCATGGCCATCCTGTTGAAGAAGCACGCTGAGTCGGATGCCAACAATGCCATCTTCGAGATGAGGGTAAGGAAAGTCCTTGAGGACAAATTGCCCGGGACCAAAATCACAAGCGGGATAACTTACACGAAAGAGAAGGGCGTAGAGCCCCATGAGGAACTTTACGAGGAGTTGAAGCGGAGATAGGGGTAATGCCGCCCGCGCTCATACGTTGAGGTGGTCCTCATACCCCTCCCCCTTCACAGGTCTCTTCCAAGTCAAACGCGTCCGAAACGTCCCTGCCTCGCTCTATGCAGTTCAGGGCTGCGTTGAGCGGTTAGTCGATGAACTTGGTGGCCGACTCATCTGCTCAGATAACTAACTAACCTATTCGGAAGCGAGTGGTCTGTAGCTTAATTCTACCTGTACGGAAGGTTGGCTCAATTCTTCTCCTCTGATTACGGTCTTCTGATTGACAGGAACCTGTTGTATTATGACCTTCAGTAATGCCTCGGCCTTCTGGCTGAGGAATCTCCTTGATTGTAACGTCTCTCCCAACACCCTCTTGAACGCCGAGAACACGATTTCCACCAGCCACCGAAAGCTCTTGTCTGAAGTTACGGTCCACTATTCTAATAGCTAGGACTAAATCCACACGTTCACTTCATAATCAGGTGGCTTGTCTCCAGAGACCAGGTGCTTCATGTTGTGCTCTGAAGGTGTTGCGCGCACTAAATCCGAACTATGATTTTCCATTAGATTCAAATTCGTGGTCATCCACCAAGATTCGACGGTAAACTGAAGAAAGGAGGTTTAGCC
>Ga0066710_100004578_pt1 | contig 12290 bp, 8 predicted proteins | sample GraSoiAngelo_159_FD_79666 | JGI IMG/M metagenome (GOLD analysis project Ga0066710, IMG submission 79666) | Grasslands soil microbial communities from the Angelo Coastal Reserve, California, USA - 14_1009_16_40cm | ecosystem: Environmental > Terrestrial > Soil > Grasslands | place: USA...
GGCGAGCGGGGGAGGCGCCGGGCTGACCGCCTGTGATCACCGGCACGCCCGCCGCCCGCCGGCCGGGCGTGCCGCTCGATCATCGTTACGCTGGGCGGCATGGATGCGTGGCCAACCCCGGCGGTACCCCGGCTGCCCGGTACCCCACGGCCGCTGGCGCTGTTCGACTCCGCCCGCGGTACCGTGGCGCCGACCGTCCCGGTCGGACCGGCGCGGCTGTACGTCTGCGGGATCACGCCCTACGACGCGACCCACCTCGGCCACGCCGCCACCATGATCACGTTCGACCTGATCAACCGGCTGTGGCGCGACGCCGGCCACCCGGTCCGGTACGTGCAGAACGTCACCGACATCGACGATCCGCTGCTGGAACGGGCCGCCCGCGACCGTGAGGACTGGGTGGTCCTCGCGATGCGGGAGACCGCGCTGTTCCGCGAGGACATGGCGGCGTTGCGGATCATCGCGCCGGAGCACTACGTCGGCGCGGTCGAGTCGATCCCGGACATCGCCGACAAGGTCACCCGGCTGCTCGACGAGGGCGCCGCGTACCGGCTCGGCGACGGTACCGGCGACGTGTACTTCGACGTCAACGCCGCGCCCCGGTTCGGCTACGAGTCGCGGCTGTCCCGGGTACAGATGCGGGAGCTGTTCGCCGAGCGCGGCGGTGACCCGGACCGGCCCGGCAAGCGCGACCCGCTCGACCCGCTGCTGTGGCGCGGCGCCCGTGACGGCGAGCCGTCCTGGGCCGGCGGCGACCTCGGCCCCGGCCGGCCGGGCTGGCACGTCGAGTGCGCCACGATCGCGCTGAACCTGCTCGGCGACCGGATCGACGTGCAGGGCGGCGGCAACGACCTGCTGTTCCCGCACCACGAGATGTCCGCCGCGCACGCCGAGGTGCTCACCGGCCGGTGGCCGTTCGCGGAGCACTACGTGCACGCCGGCATGATCGGGCTCGACGGCGAGAAGATGAGCAAGAGCAAGGGCAACCTGGTCTTCGTCTCGCGGCTGCGGGCCGACCGGGTGGATCTGATGGCGGTGCGGCTGGCGCTGCTCGCCGACCACTACCGGGCCGACCGGGAGTGGACCGACGACCTGCTCAAGGCGGGGGAGGAGCGGCTGGCCCGGTGGCGCGCGGCGACCGCGGCCACCGCCGGGCCGTCCGGGGCGCAGGCGCTGGCCGCGGTACGCGAGCGGCTCGCCGACGACCTGGACACCGAGGGGGCGTTGCGGGCCGTCGACGCCTGGGCGGACGCGGCGCTGGCCGGCGAGGGTACCGACACCGGCGCCCCCGCCCTCGTCGCCGGCACCGTCGACGCGCTGCTCGGCGTCGCGCTCTAGAACTCGCCGGTGCGCTGGTGCCGGTGCTGGTCGAGGTACGCCTCCAGGTGCTCCGGCGGTACCGGCTGGCTCAGCAGGTACCCCTGACCGAGCCGGCAGCCCGCGGCCCTGGCGACCTCGAGGTCGGCGCGGGTCTCCAGCCCCTGCGCGAGTACCTGGATGCCGAGCTGCCCGCCGAGCTTGACCATCACGTCGATGATCGCGGCCGCCTGGCCGTTCTGCCCCTCGGGCGCGAACACCAGCCGATCGATCTTGAGCAGGTCCAGCGGCAGCACCCGCAGGTGGCTCAGTGACGTGGGGCCGATGCCGAAGTTGTCCACCGCGGTGCGTACCCCGGCCGCCCGCAGGTGTGCCAGGTTGGTCACCACGTCCTCGAACGTGGCGTGCCGCGCGGTGTCCTGCCGCGCGGCGACGAGCTGCGGTTCGGCCACCTCGACCACCAGCGCGGACGGCGGTACCAGATGGGTCTCCAGCGCGCTGGTGACCGCGGCGACGAAGTGCGGTGCGGCCAGCTCCGCGGCGCTGACGTTGACGGACACGAACAGCTCCCGGCCCTCGCGCATCCAGCTGGACAGCTGCCGGCAGGCCCGGTGCAGGACCCAGCGGCCGATCTCGGGCAGCACACCGAGCTCGCGGGCGATCGGTACCACCTCGGCCGGCGGTACCGTGCCCAGCGTCGGATGCCGCCAGCGCAGCAGCGCCTCGGCGCCTACCGGCCGGCCGCTGCCCAGCTCGACGATCGGCTGGTAGGCCAGGTCGAGCTGGTTCTGGCCGACCGCCCCGGGCAGCTCCTGCTCGATCGCCGACCGGCGCAGCAGCCGCGCCTCGACCGCCTCGTCGTACCACTCGACGGCCGCGGTACCGCCGTGCCGGGTGGCCCGCAGCGCCAGCTCCGCCCGCCGCAGCACCTCGTCGAAGTCGGCGTCCTCGGCCACGTCGGCGAGGCCCGCGCTGGCGGACAGCCGGGCCCGCGCGCCCGGTGCCGGATAAGGCGCGCTGAGCAGGTTGAGCAGCCGGCTGGCCAGCAGGTGCGCCTGTACCGCACCGCGCTCGGTCAGCACCGCGAACCGGCTGTCGCCGAGCCGGGCCGGCACGTCGGCGCCGCCGACCTCGGTGCGCAGCCGCCGCGCGGCCTCGACCAGTACCGCGTCGCCGAGCTCCGCGCCGTGCAGGTCGCTGATCCCGGTCAGCCCGTACAGCCCGATGACGATCAGCGCGCCGGACTCCGGCCCGGTCTCCCCGGCCCGGCGCAGCCCGTCCCGGTTGGGCAGGCTGGTCAGCCGGTCGGTGAACACGTTCTGCCGCAGCGTGCGGGCGAGGTCGCGGTGCTGGCTGACGTCGCGCACGTGGACCACCAGCGACCAGCCCGGCCGGGTCGGATCCGGGCCGGTGCGCCGCCATTCGGTGTCCCGCCAGGTGTCGAACCCGTCGCGCAGGCGCACCTCGCAGGACTGCGCCGCGGTACCGGTCTCGGCGAGGTACGCGGTGCACCGCTGCGCGTCGTCGGGGTGCAGCAGGGCGGTCGCCGGCTGGCCGACGACGTCCTGGTCGGACAGGGCGAACTGGCGGGCCGCCGCGGGGGACTGCCAGCGCACGACGAGGTCCTCGTCGAGTACCAGCGCGACGTCGTCCGAGCCGACGACCAGGGTGCGCAGTTGCCGGCCCTGGACGGCCAGCTGATCGGCGTACCGGCGCAGGGTCATCGTGACCAGCATCTGCCGGATGGTCACGATGACCACACCGGCGGCCGCGAGGACCATCGCCGTCGGGTCCAGGTGGTGCTGCTGGATCAGCTGGTACCCGGTGGCCAGCGCGGAACCGACCAGCGGCAGCGCCAGCAGCGGGTACCCCGACGAGCCGGGTGCGTCCGCCCGCCCCGGCCCGGGTACGTCGGTGACCCAGGTGGTGCCGTACCAGACCAGTGCCGCGGCCCCGAGCATCGCCAGCGCCGACACCGCGAGGACGAGCGGCGTGCCTTGGTAGTGCGGCGTGCCTTGGTAGTCCAGCGTCAGGACCAGCGCGCCGAGCCCCGCGATGGACAGCGCCGCGCCGAGCCCGGACCAGTACCGCCGCCGCGGGAACCGGGTGCCGTGCAGCGCGCTCGCCACCGTGGTACCCAGGCCGACGCTGGTCAGCATGGCGGCCGTCAGCCCGGCCCCGCGTACCCCGGTCTGGCTGATCAGCAGCAGCCAGACCGTGTACAGCGTGCAGATCGCGATGCTTGCGCCTTCCAGCCAGGCGCGCGCCGCGACCAGCGGGTCGAGGCGCCGGCCGGGCACCAGCAGGCCGAGCAGGTACGCCCCGACCGCGAAGAACAGTCCCACGAGCGGGATCTCCACGGCGAGCCGGACGTCGCCGGCCAGCGCCCGGGGAGCGACGGTGGCGGCGAGTCCCGCACCGGCCGCGCTCAGCGCGGTGATGAGCAGGCCGGCGGCGAGCGGTGCGGCCATCCGCCGCAGTGCCGGGTCGGTGACCGCGGTGCGCGCGACCGGGACGGCGAAGCCGGCCGAGCCGAGCGCGGCCAGCGCCCCGGCCAGCGCCATCGGAACCACCCCGGTCAGCCCGGCGGCCAGCAGGGACACGGCGACGAGGGGCAGCGCGGCCGCCAGCCGTACGCCACGGGCCTCGCCAACCATGCGCACGGAAACCGTCCAGACTGCGGGGGTTTTCAGCCTACCGAGTTCACCACAATCAGTAACTGACCGAACGGCATGGGGTTACCGCTATCCGAGTGCCAACTCCGGGTCGTCGGTCGGCAGGTCGGGCCGTTCGGCCGGGATCCGGTAGTCCTCGGTGAGCGCCGTCATCGGGCCCGGCCAGGTCGCGACGGCCACCTCGATCGGCCGGCCGGCCTCGTCGCGGGCCACGTGCAGCAGGTGCAGGACCGGGGTGTCCGGGCGGATGGCGAGCAGTTCGGCCTCCTCGCGGGTGGGCAGCCGGGCGGTCACCTGGTCGGTGGCGGTCCGGTACCGGCGCCCGGTGACCTCCTCGACCTCCTGGTACAGCGGCCGGCCGAAGGCCTCCAGGCGCTCCAGTGAGGTACCGGCGGTGTCGGTCGGCTTGAGCCACGAGGCGCCGATTTCGACGACGGCGTCCTGGGTGCGTACCAGATGCCGGCGGACCACCAGTTCGACGCCGGTCGCCACGCCGAATGCGTCGGCGACCTCGGCCGGTGCCGCGGACCGGCCGACCTCGACCAGCTGCTGCCGGTACCGGGCGGCGAGGTCGGCGTGGTACCCGCGCTGGGTGCCGTACCGGCCGCGGGACAGCCGGTTGAGCCGCCGGCGGGTACCCCGCACGTAGGTACCCGAGCCGGGCTTGGTGATCAGCAGTCCCTCGATCCGCAGCGCGTCGATGGTCCGCTGCACGGTCTGCTTGGCGACGCCGTACATCGCGGCGATCGCGGGGATCGACGGGAGGCGCTCACCGGGTCCCCAGTCGCCGCGGCGGATCTGCGCCCGCAGCGCCGCGGCGATCTGCCGGTGCGGATGCTCGGCCGCGCCTGGATTGATCTCCATAGGGCTGACCCTAACCTAGCCTCCTAGGACGCCGAAGGAGGTGTGACCGGCGTGTCGCGACGCACAAAAAGACGTGCTACCAGTTGCCGGCGGCCGGGCCGCCGGAGCCGCCGCGCCGGCGCAGGTACTTCTCGAACTCCTGGGCGATCTCGTCGCCGGACAGCGGCGTCAGCCCCTCGTCGCCGACCCGTTCCTCCAGCTCCCGGACGTACTCGGCGAGCTCGGCGTCCTGGTCGGCCGCGGTACGCAGCCGCTCCTCCCACTCCGCGGACTCCTCGGCCAGGTCCATCATCGGTACCGGCAGGTCCAGCACGTCCTCCACCCGGTGCAGCAGTGCCAGGGTGGCCTTGGGGCAGGGCGGGTTGTTCGCGTAGTGCGGCACGTGCACCCAGAACGACACCGCGTCCAGTTCGGCCCGCGTCGCCGCCTCGTGCAGCACCCCGACGATCCCGGTCGGCCCGTCGTACCGGGTCGGCGTCAGGCTGAACCGTTCGGCGGCGTCGCGGCTGGAGGCGCTGCCGCTGATCGGCAGGGAACGGGTATACGGAACATCCGCCAGAAGCGCACCCAACAGGACAATCCGCTGCACATCGAGGCTGTGGCACAGCTCCAGTACCTCGCCGCAGAAGGTGCGCCACCGCATGCTCGGCTCGATGCCGCGGATGAGCAGCACGTCGCGGTCGGTGCCCGGGGGCGTGGCCACCGAGAACCGGGTGGTCGGCCAGTCGATGCTCAGCGTCTGGCCCTCCGCCATCGCCACGATCGGCCGGTTGACCTGGAAGTCGTAGAACTCCTCGGGATCCAGGGCGGTCACCGGGCGGGCGGTCCAGACCTGCTCCAGATGCTCGACGGCGGCGGTGGAGGCGTCGGCGGCGTCGTTCCACCCCTCGAAAGCGGCGATCGCCACAGGGTTACGCAGGACAGGCAGGCCGTCGAACTCCGTCACGCCTCCCAGCCTACGGGCAACCCCGGATAACGGCAGTCAAGGCCACACCGGGCCGGCCGGCGCGGGCCCGGGGGAAGCGGCCGGGCGGGTTCCCTGCGCGATTGGATAGCCTGTGCTACGTGCCGAAGCCGCTGCTCACCGCGCTCACCGACCGGGTACTCGTCGCCGATGGCGCGATGGGCACCATGCTCCAGGCCGCCGACCTGGGACTGGACGACTTCGAAGGGCATGAAGGGTGCAATGAGATCCTCAACGTGACCCGGCCCGAGGTGGTCCGCGGGGTACATGACGCGTACCTCGCCGCCGGGGCGGACTGCGTCGAGACAAACACATTCGGCGCCAACCTGGGCAACCTGGGCGAGTACGGCATCACCGAGCGGATCAGGGAGCTGTCCGCCGCCGGTGCGCGGCTGGCCCGCGAGGTCGCCGACGGCTGGTCCACGCCGGACCGGCCGCGGTATGTGCTGGGGTCGGTCGGTCCGGGTACCAAGCTGCCCACGCTCGGGCACGTGCCGTACGCCACGCTGCGCGACGCGTACCGGGAGAACGCCGCCGGACTGATCGACGGCGGCGCCGACGCGATCATCGTGGAGACCTGCCAGGACCTGCTCCAGGCCAAGGCCGCGATCATCGGCGCGCGGCGCGCGGTCGCCGCGGCCGGCGCGACGGTACCGGTGATCGCCCACGTCACCGTCGAGACCACCGGCACGATGTTGCTGGGCAGCGAGATCGGCGCGGCGCTGACCGCGCTGGAACCCCTCGGTATCGACCTGATCGGGCTCAACTGCGCGACCGGGCCGGCGGAGATGAGCGAGCACCTGCGGTACCTGTCGCAGCACGCCCGGGTACCACTGTCCGTGATGCCCAACGCCGGCCTGCCCGAGCTGACCCCGGACGGCGCGGTGTACCCGCTGACCCCGGATGAGCTGGCCGAGGCGCTGCACCGCTTCGTGACCGAGTACGGGGCGAGCCTGGTCGGCGGCTGCTGCGGTACCACCCCTGCGCACATCGGCGCGGTCGTGGCGCGACTCGCGGGCGCGGCGCCGACGCGTCGCGAACCGCGCGTCGAGGCTGGCGTAGCCAGCCTGTATCACCACGTCCCGTTCGCCCAGGACGCCAGCGCGCTCATGGTCGGCGAGCGGACCAACGCCAACGGTTCCAAGGCGTTCCGCGAGGCGATGCTCGCCGCCGACTTCCAGAAGTGCGTGGAGATCGCCCGCGACCAGGCCCGCGACGGCTCGCACCTGCTGGACCTGTGCGTCGACTACGTCGGCCGGGACGGCGCGGTCGACATGGGGGAGGTGGCCGGCCGCTTCGCCACCGCGAGCACCCTGCCGATCATGCTGGACTCGACCGAGCCGGCGGTGATCGAGGCCGGGCTGGAGCGGCTGGGCGGCCGGTGCGTGGTCAACTCGGTCAACTACGAGGACGGCGACGGGCCGGGGTCGCGGTACGCCCGGGTGATGCCGATCGTTAAGGAGCACGGCGCCGCCGTCGTGGCGCTGACCATCGACGAGGAGGGCCAGGCGCGTACCCGCGACTGGAAGGTACGGGTGGCCGCCCGGCTGATCGACGACCTCACCGGCCGGTGGGGCCTGGCGCTGCCGGACATCCTGGTCGACTGCCTGACCTTCCCGATCTCCACCGGCCAGGAGGAGACCCGGCGCGACGCGATCGAGACCATCGAGGCGATCCGGGAGATCACCCGGCAGTACCCCGGCGTCAACTTCACCCTCGGCATCTCCAACGTCTCCTTCGGGCTGAACCCCGCGGCCCGGCAGGTGCTCAACTCGGTCTTCCTCAACGAGTGCCGCGCGGCCGGCCTGACGAGCGCGATCGTGCACGCCAGCAAGATCCTGCCGATGGCCCGGATACCGGAGGAGCAGCGGCAGGTGGCGCTGGACATGGTGTACGACCGGCGGCGCGACGGGTACGACCCGCTGCAGCGGTTCATCGAGGTGTTCGAGGGCGTCGACGCGGCGTCGGCGCGCGCTTCGCGGGCCGAGGAGCTGGCCGCGCTGCCGCTGGACGAGCGGCTCAAGCGGCGCATCGTCGACGGCGAGCGCAACGGGCTGGAGGCCGACCTATCCGCGGCACTCGCCGACCGGCCGGCGCTGGCGATCATCAACGACACCCTGCTGGAGGGCATGAAGGTCGTCGGCGAGCTGTTCGGCTCCGGCCAGATGCAGCTGCCCTTCGTGCTCCAGTCGGCCGAGGTGATGAAGACCGCGGTCGCCTACCTCGAACCGCACATGGAGAAGGCCGACGCCGCCGGCAAGGGCACGATCGTGCTGGCCACGGTCAAGGGCGACGTACACGACATCGGCAAGAACCTGGTCGACATCATCCTGTCCAACAACGGGTACAGCGTCGTCAACATCGGCATCAAGCAGCCGATCAACGCGATCCTCGACGCGGCGGAGCAGGCCGGCGCCGACGCGATCGGCATGTCCGGGCTGCTCGTCAAGAGCACCGTGATCATGAAGGAGAACCTGGAGGAGATCTCCGCGCGGGGGTACGCGAGCCGGTGGCCGGTGCTGCTCGGCGGCGCGGCGCTGACCCGCGCGTACGTCGAGGACGACCTGCGGTCCCGGTACCCCGGCGAGGTGCACTACGCCCGCGACGCCTTCGAGGGCCTCGCGCTGATGGACCGGGTGATGGCCGCCAAGCGTGGCGGTACCGCGGTCGTCGACCCGCAGCGCGAGGCGACCCTGACGGCGCGCCGGGAACGCCGGGAACGCCAGCGCACGACGGTCGCCGCGTCCCTGCCCGACCTGGACGACACCTCCGTCCGCTCGGACGTGGCCGTCGAGGTGGACGTGCCGACGCCGCCGTTCTTCGGCACCCGGGTGGTCCGTGGGCTGGCCCTGGCCGAGTACGCGGCGCTGCTGGACGAGCGGGCCACCTTCCTCGGCCAGTGGGGGCTGCGCGGCTCGCGCGGCGGCTCCGGCCCGTCCTACGAGGAGCTGGTGGAGACCGAGGGCCGGCCCCGGCTGCGGTACTGGCTGGACCGGCTCACCGCGGACAAGGTGCTCGAAGCCGCCGTGGTGTACGGGTACTTCCCGGCCTACTCCGAGGGCAACACGCTGGTGGTGCTGGACGAGAACGGGCATGCGGAGCGGACCCGGTTCACCTTCCCGCGGCAGCGGGCGCAGCGGCGGCTGTGCCTGGCCGACTTCTTCCGGCCCCGGTCGGCCGGGCCGGACGTGGTCGCCTTCCAGCTGGTCACGGTCGGGGCGGCGGTCGGCGAGTACACCGCGAAGCTGTTCGCGGCCAACCAGTACCGCGACTATCTCGAGGTGCACGGGCTGTCCGTGCAGCTGACCGAGGCGCTGGCCGAGTACTGGCACCGGCGGATCCGCGCGGAGCTGGTACTGCCGGGCGGCGGTACCGTCGCCGACGACGACCCTGCCGACCTGGCCGGGCTGCTGCGCACCGAGTACCGCGGCTGCCGGTACGCGTTCGGGTACCCGGCCTGCCCGGATCTGGAGGACCGGGGGCCGCTGATCGAGATCCTCGGCGCGGACCGGATCGGCGTGCAACTGTCCGAGGAGTTCCAGCTGCACCCGGAGCAGTCGACCGACGCGATCGTGGTGCACCACCCGGAGGCCAACTACTTCAACGCGAAGTAGCCGCCGGCGTCGGGGCCGCGGCCCTGACGCCGGGATCTTGGACGCGAGCACCCCTTGCCGGGGGTAGTCGCGTCCAAGATCCCGCGGAAGCTGAGCCCGGCTGAGCCCGGCTAGCGGGACTTCATGCCCTCCGGCGCGTCGGACGGGTAGACGGGCACGTTGTCGGCCGGGGTACCGCGGACCAGCGCATCGCGGATCTCGCGGAGCAGCTGGACCTCTTCGGACGGGGTCTTCGGCGGCGGTTCCTCGCCCCGGCGCCGGCGCTCTTCGAGCTTGTTCATGGGCAGGACGAAGAAGAAGTACAGCACCGCGGCGGTGATCAGGAAGGTGATCACCGCGTTGATGAAGGCGCCCCAGTCCAGGACCTGGCCGCCGCCGATCTTCACCTTGCCGCCGAACTCTCCGCCGCCACCGACCCGGTGGATGATCGGGTTGATCAACGAGTTGGTGAATCCGGTCACCACCGCGGTGAACGCGGCGCCGATCACGATGCCGACCGCGAGGTCGATGACGTTGCCGCGCATGATGAAGTCTTTGAAGCCTCTGAGCATCGACCCTCCTCGTCGTCTGCAGACGACCTTATGACTGCAGCCGCCGGTTCGCATCACCGGGCCGGCCCGTACCGTGGAGATCGTCGGCGCGCGGCGGGCGCGCGCCCTGAGGGAGGATGCCGACTGGACACGCGGGGCCTGGCCGGGGTGCTGTTCGACATGGACGGCACGCTGGTCGACAGCGAGAAGGTGTGGGACGTCGGGCTGTCGGAGCTGGCCGCCCGGTACGGCGGGGTACTGTCGGCCGACGCGCGGGCCCGGATGGTCGGCACCAACATGGGCATGTCGATGGCGATCCTGCACGACGACCTCGGCCAGCCGTGGCGCGACCCGGACGCCAGCGTCACCTGGCTGGAAGCCCGGATGAAGGAGCTGTTCGCGGCCGGGCTGGTCTGGCGGCCCGGCGCCGCCGAGCTGCTCACCCGGCTGGACGCGGCCGGGGTACCGATGGCGCTGGTCACCGCGACCCGCCGGCACCTGGTCGACGTGGCGCTGGACACGATCGGCCGGGGACACTTCCGCGCCGTGGTCACCGGCGACGAGGTGGACCAGACCAAGCCGCATCCGTTGCCGTACCTCACCGCGGCCGCGCTGCTCGGCGTCGACGTGCGGCGCTGCGTGGCGATCGAGGACTCGCCCACCGGGGTGGCCAGCGCGCTGGCCGCGGGGGCGGCGGTGCTCGCGGTACCCGCGGAAGTGGATCTCTCCACGCTGACCGGGGTGACGCTGGTGGACAGCCTCGCCGACGTGGATGTCGGGTTTCTGACGAGGCTCGTGGAGGGGCGCTGATCCGCGTGCCGTTTACGGCCACGAAGCTACTTGTCGGTATAGTCCCGGTCCGGCAGGGGAGAACCGTCACTGAACGTGGGGGCGATGAAGAACGCGTCCGGTACCGTCGTCAATCCGACCCATTTCCGCACCCCGCTTCCGCGGGTACCGGAGGTGCGGTCGCCGTGGCCCAGCCGGCTCAACCGGTATACCGGTGAGGCGGAGCGCCGGGCGCTGCACTGGGCGCGCCGGATCGGGCTGATCGGACCCGCGGAGGCCGCGGTGCTCGCCGGTCAGCGGTTCGGCCAGCTCGCCGGGCGCTGCCATCCGGACTTCGGGCTGTCCCGGCTGACCGACATCTGCCGTTGGTACCTGTGGTTCGCGGTCCTCGACGACCGGTACTGCGACCGTCGCGAGCAGCCCGCCGAGGCGGCCCGGCTGTCCCAGCGCCTGGCCGTGATCAGCCAGGTGCTCGACGATCCCGGCACGGTCACCGCCGACCCGGTCGCGGTGGCCGCCGCCGACCTGGTCCGGCGTACCCGGCAGCGGGCCACCCACGAGCAGTACCGCCGGCTCGTGCTCGGCTTCCAGGCCACCTTCTTCGGCCTGCTGTGGGAGCTGTCCGCCCGCGGGCCGCAGAGCGCGCTGAGTGCCCGCGACTACCTGGGCATGCGCCCGTACACCGGGGCGCTGCCGGCGTTCGTCACCCTCACCGAGATCTACGGCGGGCGACCGCCCAGCCCGCAGGAGGTGGCGCTGCCCGAGGTGGCCACGCTGGTGACCCGGGTCGGCAACCTGATCATGTGGCAGAACGACATCCGCTCGTACCCGGTCGAGGTCGCCTCCGGCCAGCCGGTGCTGAGCCTGCCGACGGTGCTGGAGCAGGAGCGTGGCCTCGCCCCGCAGTGCGCCCTGGACACCTCGGCCGGCATGTGGCACGCCGAGATCGACGGGTACCGCGACGCCCGCGCAGCCGTGCTCGCGCTCGACGTGCCGGCGCTGTGCCGGCATGCCGACCACCTCCACGACCTGCTCGTCGGCTTCCTGACCTGGCACTACGAGACGGCGCGGTACGAGTGAGTCACTCGATGACCGGGCCGTCCTCGTCCGGCGCCGGCGCCGGCGGGCGCTGCGGGAACGGCGGCGGGGTGCCGTCGAAGGCCGGGCACCGTGCCTGGTGCGCGCACCAGCCGCACAACCGGCTCGGTCGGGGCCGGAAATCACGCGCCTCGGTGGCCCGCTCGATCGCCGCCCACAGCGCGATCAGCGTGCGCTCGAACCGGGCCAGCTCCTCGGTTTCGGGCGTGTAGTCGCAGATCTCGGCGTCCTTGAGGTACAGCAGCCGCAGCACCCGCGGTACCACCCCGCGGGTGCGCCACAGCACCAGTGCGTAGAACTTGAGCTGGAACAGCGCCCGCGCCTCGAACGCCTCGCGCGGCGCGCCGCCGGTCTTGTAGTCGACGACCCGCAGGTCGCCGGCCGGCGAGACGTCGAGCCGGTCGACGTAGCCGCGCAGCACCAGCCGGCCCTCGTCGAC
>Ga0066710_100004579_pt1 | contig 12290 bp, 11 predicted proteins | sample GraSoiAngelo_159_FD_79666 | JGI IMG/M metagenome (GOLD analysis project Ga0066710, IMG submission 79666) | Grasslands soil microbial communities from the Angelo Coastal Reserve, California, USA - 14_1009_16_40cm | ecosystem: Environmental > Terrestrial > Soil > Grasslands | place: USA...
CGCCTAGAGACAGCCGCACAAACTTGCGGCCCAACGCGCGAGCAATCGACTTGCCGAGTGAAGTCTTGCCCACGCCCGGAGGTCCCACGAAGCACAGGATGGGTCCCTTCATATTCGGCTTCAGGCGGCGCACCGACAGATAGTCGAGAATGCGGTCTTTTACCTTTTCGAGATCGTAGTGATCGGCGTCGAGAATCTCTTTCGCCTTCGGAATCTCAATCTCCTGCCCGGAAGTTTTGGCCCACGGCAAAACGGCCAGCCACTCAATGTAGTTGCGAGTGAGCGAGTAGTCTGCCGCCATCGGCGACATCCGCGATAAGCGTCCGAGTTCCTTGAGCGCTTCTTTCTTCACCTCATCGGGCATGCCGGCGCTCTCAATCTTCTGCCGGAGATCTTCGACGTCGCGCTGGCCCTCGTCCTGCTCGCCCAATTCTTTCTGGATGGCTTTCATCTGCTCGCGCAGATAGTACTCGCGCTGCGTCTGCTGCACCCGATCCTGCACTTCGCTCTGAATCTTGTTGCGCAGTTGCTGAACTTCGAGCTCTTTCGCCAAGTGCTGGTTGATTTTTTCCAGGCGGGCGCGGACGTCAGTGGTCTCGAGCGTGTCCTGCTTGTCGGGCGTGGATAGTGACGGCAATGACGACGCAATGAAATCGACCAGGCGGCCGGGTTCGTCGATGTTCATCGCCACGGTGGACAGTTCGTCCGAGAGGGTCGGCGATCCGGCAACAATCTGCTGGAAGAGCGTGAGCACGTTGCGCTGCAGGGCTTCAATCTCAGAGCTCGCGGCCAGCGGAGGCGGCTCGGGAATCGGCGTCACCTTCGCGCGCATGAAGGGCGTGAGCTGCGCGAACTCGCCTACCCTCACCCTCTCCAGGCCTTCGGCGAAAACGAACAGGCTCTGGTTGGGCATCTTGACGACTTTGTGCACGATGGCGGAGGTCCCGACGGTGTAGAGATCACCCGGCTGTGGTGAGTCCACCCGCGCTTCGCGCTGCGCCACCACCACAATCGTCTTATCTTCCCCGAGCGAGTTGATGAGCTGGACGGAGCTTTCCCGGCCCACCGTCAGCGGCAAAACGGCATGGGGGAACAGAACCGTGTCCCTTACGGGGAGCACTGGCAGAGCCCGTTGATCTTGTGTTTCCTTGGGTTTAGGCGTGCGCTCGTTGGGCGTCGGCTGGCTCATAGCTCTCCTTGAGTGTAACTCGCTCAAGTTTTAGATGATACTCTTCCGGAAAGGTTTCGGCATGCCGCCTCGAAAGTTTTCCGTGAGTTTGTTGGATTCTACTCCCCAACCTGGTGTTGGCAGCATATCCAAGGTCCAGAGGCTAACGGGGAGAGGCTCATTTGCCAAATCCCATGTTGGGATGTCCCGGGCACCACGTTCCTCATTTGGGGGTGAACTGAGAAAGTTCATAGATTCCGAGCTTCTTCTCCAGTTGAGCAACCTGGTCAACCATCTTGAAGAAACCGTCTTCTCCAAACAACGCGTCTTCTTTCTTTTCGAAATCCTCGCCGAGGGCATCGTACTCGTGCGCGGAGACGATCGACCGGAACGTAGGAAAGAGGACTGTATCCTCCCGTGCCTCGTGCGGTCGGTACATGCGAAGGAAAGAGCGCAACGCATCGGCCAGCCTGTCGCTGTCAGAGACGTACTTGAAGGTGCCGAGGGCGCCCAGTTCGCGGATTTGCGCCGTGAGACGCCTCCCGGCCGCGTGCTGTTCCTGCAGAGTGTCGACTAGCTTCACAAACTTGCCGGCCTTGCGGAACCGGCTGAAGAGAAATTCCTCTTCGAGCTTCTCGTGATACTCCTCGACAAAGCGGCGAACGATGTCGGCGGCGCTGGTCAGCACCGAGCCATCAAAGGGCTGCTTCGCCGAGAGCAGATGCAGATGCTGGTCGTAGATGAGGAGGATCCGGTTGAGCACACCGTGCTCGCGCATCAGGTCTTCTGCCGGAGAGATTCCTTCATCGCCTTTTGCCTTTTCGCTCTGTTCAGCAGGCTTCTGCTGAGTAGCAAAGGCAAGTACGGGAACGGTTATTCCGGTGCAAACCGCTGTTGTGCCGCGGAGAAACTCCCGGCGCGTTGAGCATGAGAATGCCATGATCGTTCTCCTGTGACACCAGAGCTCGCCATAGAATAGACGGGCTTCGCCGACGGGTGTCAGTGTTCAGGCGGCAGGATAAATCCCCAGCACCTTGACGAACTCCGCCACCTCGCCCAAATGACGCAGCGCATTGCGCGCTGGCTCGTCGTCACCGCCGAGGAAGTCTACGTAGAAGACATATTCCCAGGGCCGCCCCCTCATGGGACGCGACTCGATCTTGCTCAGGCTAATGTCACGCAGTGCAAACACACTGAGGGATTTGAAAAGCGCTCCCGGCAGGTTCTTGACCTTGAATGCGATGGAAGTTTTGTTGGCGCCGCGCGGGATAAGCCTCTTCGCGTGAGCAGTGCCACGAACCTTCCGAATCAGGAAAAATCGAGTGAAGTTGCGCTTGTCATCCTCCACGCTGGTCTGGAGAAACTTCCCCGAATATTGGCGGGCAGCCTGTCGTCCCGCGATCCCGGCCGCATCGGTGAGTTTGTTGGCGATCACGTGTTTCACGCTGCCCGCGGTATCGTAGAACGGAAACGCCTCGATCCGCGGATGACGCCGGAAGAATTCACGGCACTGATCGAGCGCCACGGGATGCGACAGCACGCGCCGTAGCGAATTCAGCTTCACTCCCGGAGCAGCAATCACATTGTGCACGATACGAAGGTGAAACTCCGCCTGGATAAAGACCGCACGCTCGACCAGAAGATCAGCATGCTCGGCCACCGTCCCCGCCAGCGAGTTTTCGATGGGAATGACCGCAGCAGCGACCGACCCATGCTCGACCCTATCAAACACTTCCACAGAGCGGGCGCAGGGAACGACGGTGCAACGCGGCAGCATTCGTTCCGCTGCCTCATGACTAAAAGACCCGAGTTCTCCCTGGATGGCAATTTTCATCAGAATGGAAGGTAGCTGTAGTGAGAGGAAAAATACAATTCTTTTTTTGCGTATGCCTCAGCACTTAGAATTCCGGGCAACGGGTAATATGGCTATTCATGAAGCGCCGACTGCGATTGTCGCGGGATGCGTGGCAGCGTCTGGCCACCAAGATCGATCATGACCGTGCGATCCTGGGGCTTGCAACTCGCCTGCTGTACTCCGCCGCCAGCGTGAGCAATTCGCTCCTGGCAAAACTCCAAAACCTCAGTCATGCAGAAATCCTGGAAACGGTCGGGGTTCCGCCACCCATCTTTTTGCTGGGTTTTTGGCGGTCGGGCACAACCTTCCTGCATGAGTTATTCTGCTGTGACACCCGCTTCGGATTCCCCAGTACTTACGCCTGCATGAACCCTGCCCACTTCTTGCTGACTGAGAAGGCGTTCCAGAAGGGAGTCGCAAAACGGCAGACGCGCCGCCCGATGGATAACATGCAGTACTCGTGGACTTCGCCTCAAGAAGACGAGTTCGCCCTACTCTGCATGGGCGCACCATCCCCTTATGAAGCACTACTTGTGCCCTCATTAATGTCCGATCCTCGAGTATTGCTCGATCTGCGTTGTCGCTCCGGCGACGAGCAAGGTCGTTGGGCGCAGATGCTTCAACTCTTTCTTCGCCTCTTAACCGTGCAGCAAGATAAAACGATGGTGCTGAAATCACCTACGCACGGCTTCAGGCTGCCTCTGTTGACATCTCTGTTTCCTAAGGCGCGCTTTGTCATCATCGAACGCAATCCGTACGAGGTATTTGCGTCCAACCTCAAGCTTTGGCAGACCCTCCTCGACAGGTATAGCTTGGAGTCCACTTCATCAGAACAAATCGAAAGCTTTGTTTTGGCCGCCTATTTGATCCATGAGGAGGCGATTACGGAAGGGATTCCCAGCCTGGGCCCGGGAATGGTCTCTCGTGTGCGTTATGAGGATGTTGTCGCCGATCCGCTCGGCCACGTAAAGCGCATCTATTCCGACCTGGGATTAGCAGAGTTCGAGGCTGCGCGGCCAGCGCTGGAGGAGCACATTGCGAGCGTGTCGGGTTACCAGCGCAATCGCCTCATGCTTTCGAAGGCGCAGAAGGCGGCAGTGGATCAGCTCTGGGGCCCGCTAATCCGCGACAAGGGTTACACCTGGCCGGAGGAGTGGCTCAGCTTGTCAGCATAGTCAGGAGGGAATGGTTTCGTCCCGGGCTTCCGAGGCGACCGGTTCGTCCGGCTTAGATCCCCGCAACTTAGCCATAAAACCGGCCACCCCGCGTCGAATGCGGCTAGCGAAGATCAAGAACATTGCCCAAATCGCAGCCAGCATCGAAAACAGGAACGGAAGGAGAGCCCCGCCGGTGGGATCGCCGTAGGCGTAGGCCGGAACTCCGAGCAAGAAGAACAGCGTTGTGAAGAGCACGACCTGGCTGCGTCTCATCTTCGTAATTATAGCGTTTGCCGTGTGCGAGCGAGTGTGATTTGTTCAATTCCGGACGAAAGAGATCCTTACCATTGCACTCCCGGATAGAGGCTAGGCAGATGTACCGCCCGATAAGATTCCTGTCCGATGACGTCGAGTTCCCAAACCAGTTGCGACGGTTGTTGACGTGTGACCTCCATGACCCGCGCAGTAAGTTTTTCTTGCGGCTGAAACATCGGCAGAAATGACGCGCCGATCGCAACCAGGACGAAGAAACTCGGCCTGTTAATCCGCTTCAGGCCGGCGATCACCTCGGATCGAAAGTCACCCACACGCATTTTCCCTGAATTAGAATTCACCGACTCCTGGCTCATGACCACAACCATCGAGTCCACGACGAAGCCAATTACCAGAGCGATCGCGCCGAGCGTGGGAACAAAGGCCAGAATCAGGAGGATCGGAATCGTCAGAAAGGGAATGACTGCGGTCGGAATGCGCCAAAAGAAAATCAAAAGCACCAGAATGACGACCAGCAATCCTTTGATTACCATGCGCACGACGGTAGGCTTCGGGTTATCGACGGGCTGGTACGGCGTACTTGTGACATCAACAAACATGTTTCCATTCGGCAATTCCATATTTGCGCCACCCCAATACGAATATGGAACTACGGACGACCACTCCAGTTGGGCAGTTCGCGCACTTTCGTTCACGTCGAAAATCGCCGGCCTGCTGTAACAGGCTGGAAAGTGACGCCCGAAAGTGTCCGGCTTGCGATACCAGGGTCTGGCAGCAATGGAACGGCAGGTGGTTCCGCGGGAATCCGAAACTCGATCGTTTCCATTATCGAACAAGGCAAGTTCGAAATCTCCGCTGCTCTTGGAAGTGACAAAGCTCCCAGAATGCTGAGCGAAGAACCAATCTGCCGGCGAAGTGGAGTTCAAGAGAGTGAAATCCCCCTGATAACCGAGCCTCCAGAGGATTTTCCCTGTGCCTCGCCCATTTGCGTAATCGATTTTGACGAGCCAGGACTGATGGCGCATCGAAAGCACGACATTCCCGTCATCCGGTGAATACAAAACCGTGTTGGCGTGAGTCCAATCCGGCAACTTCATCGGATGTCGGTTCACATCCAGGTGGTCGAACGATGACCATGCCCACACCGGCGTGTAATTTGGAGCGAGATCGATCACACCATCACCCAGAACCGTTATCCCTTTCCGATATCCGGGCAGCTTCGGAAGCTTCTTTCTCGTGTTGACTAGCAGCAGAAGGTGGCCATTGGGCAACTCGGCAATATCGTGGTGAATCGCGTTAACCTGCAAGCTGTAACCCGCTGCTGCCAGCCACTGGTTAAGTTGGTCAACCGTAAACTCGTGGATAGTTTGGCCGGCCAGATCAATCTCCCGCACCATCCCACCGGGGCCCGTGGTTCCGCCGAACAATACCATCAGCAAGTGGCCGTTGGGCAGCAACTTTATCGGCTGCGCCGTGCCAAGAGCGGGGTCGAAATCGTAATACCAGATCAGCTCGCCCGCGGGATCCGTCGCCACAATTCGCAATGAATTCCCTGCGTTATTGGGAGTCGGATTGAGGGCCATCAACTTTACTCCGAGCGAGGGACGGGCTCCGGCAGGGAGGGTTAGGGTTGTGAGTGGTATGCGCCCGGCAGGAGCGGAGCCAGTGGCAAAGACATAGTCACTATCGAGGACTTGAGTACCATCCGCATGCGTGATGACCGCGCGCATGTGATAGGTGGAGTTCTGCTTCATTCCGGCTACGAGAATGGGCACAGTGGGGACTGCAGCCGTCGCGGATACCGCTGAAGTCAATCGGCCGTAATGAGTATCCAATCCAAATTCTACGGCGGCTGTGGACCCAGGGGGCGGAGAGACCATGTATTGGGCCACTAGAGGATTTTGAGTGTGAGTAACCGGACCGAAAGCCGAAGAACCGCTACAACCGACAGGACAGACGCCCAGGGCGAGCGCCACACGAATATATTTTTTTAAGCCTTCCAAAATTCGCGGGATTATACCATCCGGCGCTGGCGCTCACGGCACTGCTTCGGGGCAGAGACTGGGAACGTTTAATGCCTGCCCCGCTCACGGATTCACGGCGGCGTGGTCAAGTCTCTCCTGAGCACCAGTGCATCTACTCCATTCGAGTAATAGCGCGGCAAAGTTTTCACGACGCTATAGCCGTGACGCTTATAGAACGACAGCGCGGAGAGGTTGTCGACCGCAGTTTCGAGCCAGACCTCTGGAGTTCCGACGGCTTGCAAGCGCTCTTCTGCGGCACGCAGAAGCCCGGAGCCGGTGCCCGACCGTCGGGCGCTTGCGAGTACATCAATGGTGATGATGTGGCCCCGATTTCCCGCGTGGGCCACGATGAAACCCACGATTTCTCTTTTGATATCGACGGCTACAAGGGTGAACGCGCCTCGGCGCCGCGTGTAGTGCCTCAACTCGGTCCGCGAGTACGAAATCCCCGGCGGAAAGCATTGCTGATCGATGCGCCACAGCATCTCAAAATCGTCTGACTGAAAATCGCGGATGGTGAAGGGCACCGCGCCATTGTAGGACAGCACCAACTCCCCCGCCCTGGGGGGAAGAAATCGCAACCTGACCCGCTCAGGGCGTTCCAAGACGGGTTTTCCACAGTTCCCCTCCCGTACCTGCCCGTAAAAACGCGGCGGGAGTCCAATGTCCCCTTGCTTGCCTCGCAACCTCCGACGTACCATCAGCATCAGAGGAAGCGTTGTGGGTCGCCTTCTACTGATCGACGTGATGGGGGCAGTCGCAGTATTGGCACTGTGGTATCTGGTATTCGCGACCTATAACCGCCGTAAAGGCAGCGCCGCCCTTCGCTGGGTACAATCGGCGTGCGCCGGCAGGGGACGCGTTGTAGCCCCGCGCTGGATGAGCAGTTCCCGGCTTCACGCCCGCCTGCAGTTCCCTTCCCGATGGTTTGAGAATGCCCACGTCACCATGAAGCTGAGACCGCGTGCACTGCCGGTGCAGTGGCTGGTCAGTCTGTGGCACAAGCAGAAAGAAACGCTGACCTTCGAAGCCGACCTGGGCGGCTCGCCCAGCTTCCATTTGCAAGTCGTGCGGCATCGCTGGTGTGCCCACAGCCGTGGCCTGACTCCCCGCAAGCGAGATGACCGCGAATGGGAGGTCTTCCAGCCCGGCCCGATCATCCTGACCACCCGCACGCACTGGAAGCAGGATCCTTCCCTCGAACTGAGCGCGCTCATGACTGTCCGCCAGCAGGACGTCCTGCAGGTGCAGTTCCGCCCTGAGTCTCCCCAGTTCTCAGCCACTGTGGCTCTCGACGCACTCTCCAATCCAGAAACCGCTGCGGGCTTCCTGACCACCCTGCGGGAGCTGGCTGCGGGAGCCTCGGCCCATAGGCAGTAACCGGTGGCGGTTTAGGTCGCGTCACCATTCCGACCTCTACTTCGAACAAATCTCCTTTATCTGTATCTGTACCATCAGCTTTTTCGATTGGCGGGGGACCTCGTCTCGCGATATGCTTTTGGGTTGAACCCAGCCATTTCAACTTCCTGTATCAGTGGCTTTTTGCCCGACATTCGATTTATCTGTCATCAACCGAGGAGACTAGAGGAGATCCATGTCTAACGAACTGCGCAATTTCCTGGCACTCTCATATGACCAGCTGGAAGAGATGAATCTCAAAGCGAAGGAGCAGCGCAGGAACCGCGTATCCGTCGACAAGATCCGCGAAGAGCGGCTCAAGTATCTGACCGACGAAAAGCGGATCAAGGCCGTGACCGTGCTCTTCAGCGATCTGGAAGGCCGGTTGCACATGCTCGACTATGACAAGAAGTTTCTCATCAAGAGCTGGGACAATCTCACCTTCGACGGTTCTTCGATTCGCGGCTTCACCGCCCAGCGCGAAAGCGATCTGCGGCTGGGCATCGATTGGGGCGCCTTCTACTGGGCGCCGTCCGACGTCTTCGGCTCGGGCAAGGTGTTGGTCTTCGGCGAGGTCATCGACAAGGGTGGTACACCTTACACCGCCGATATTCGCGGCGTGCTCAAGGGGTATGCCGAAGGCCTGCACAAGAAGAAGGGCTACACGCTCAACGCCGCCAACGAGATTGAAGGCTTCCTGTTCAAAGGGCCCGATGCCGAGCGCCGCTACCACGAAACCGGCAAGTTCGAGTACGTCAATACCGGCGGATATTATCACTCACTGCCCGGCGACCTCCTGCGCACATTCATCGATACGACTGCGGAAGTGCAACGCTCCATGGGCTTCCAGAATGAGAAGGACCATCCCGAAGTTGCGCCTTCGCAGTTTGAAATCAACTATAGCTATGGCGAGGTCGTCGCTGCAGCCGATCAGATTCAGCTCTACAAGCTGATATGTCGTCAGGTAGCCACCAACATGGGCCTGACCGCGTCGTTTCTGCCGAAGCCGGTGGTGGGTGTAAACGGCAGTGGCATGCACACCAACGTTTCCATCAGCGAGAACGGCAAGAACCTGTTCTGGGACGCAAAAGGCGAAGAAAAACTCAGCAAGATGGGCTGGGCATTCCTCGACCGGATCCTCACCCATGGCAACGACATTTGCCTGCTGCTGAACCCGAGTGTCAACGCCTACCGGCGACTCGATCCGCACTTTGAGGCCCCCAACCAGCTCAAGGCGTCGCCTGTGGACCGCGGATCGATGATCCGTATTCCCATCGGCAACGAGAAGAGCATGCGCGTGGAAGTTCGGTCGGTAGCTCCGGACGCCAATCCGTACCTCGTGATGCTTTCCATCTTCAAGACTGGAATCGACGGCGAAACCGCGAAGATCAAGAATCTGCGCCAGGCCGAGCGCTACTTGCCTGACAACATTTATGACGCGATGTCGAACTTCCGCAAGGCCGAATGGACGACGACGTTACTGGGTGAAGACGTGAAAGGCCGTTACGCCGATCTGAAGCAGGCCGCCGCCGATCGCTGTCCGCGGCTGCTGGGCACGTTCGTGAAGGCGCCGGAGGTGCAGTACCACCACGACGTCTACAACCAGTTCTTGTGGAATTTGTTCTAGAATGCAGCGATTCTGCTAAACAGGAATGCCCTGGCCAAGGTCAGGGCATTCTTCATTTCTGTGACTTGATTTCCGTTGACATGACAACTAAGAGAGTCAGCAGTCTCTTGAGCGGGTTTGATTTTTCAGGCCGCAACGTGCGATGCGGCGAGCGCGCGCATGAACGCAGCTGACTCCGAGACCCACCCAAACAAGGTTTGAATGACTAGCAAGGACGCCTCGTGGTTGCTTCGCGGAAGTTCGCAGCCTATGGGTTCGGCCGCGCAATCCGCGAGCAATACACAGGAATAGTCCCTGAACATGGCATCCCGAATCGTGGACTCCACGCACACGCTGGTCGTGCACCCGGTCACAATCAAATACTTCGTTCCCAGCTGCTTCAGCGTCGCATCCAGCTCGGTTTCATAGAAGCCACTGAAACGGTGCTTGTAGATCACGACGTCCCCAGCTTGCGGCTTAAGCGCGTCCACAATGTCTGTGTTCCATGTGTCTCTGATCAGCAATCGACTTTGCTCGCCGTTGGGCGCAAGTACAGCCTTTCCGGCGCCAAAATGCATATGCCTTGTCGCATTCGGAGAATCAGGAGGACCGGCGTCCGAAAGATCCGAACGAAACGCCATCTTCAGGTAGATGACTTTCATGCCCGCTTCTCGCCCGGCGGCCACTACTCTTGCCGTAGGAGCAATGGCGGCCTGAATCATTGAGATGTCGATTCCCGCGCGATCGAAAATTCCGCTCTTGGTCCCGAAGTCATTCTGCATGTCCACAACGATCACGGCAGTCCGGGCGATGTCGATTCCGATCGGCCACGGTTTCGCGTCGACTGTCAACACCGTCTCGTCTGTATCGTTCATGGTTTCACCGTCCTTGGGAATTTGGTTCATTCATCGGCCGACATGGACCGATGCGATGTCAGCCTTCAAGGGCCCATTGTATCGCCGGAAGCCGCTCCCGGCTGCATTCGTTCTAGACAATCACCTGTGATTCGCTAGACTGGTGGGACTCGAGGAGGCATGTGATGAGAGCTATCTTGCCGGCAGTCTGTCTGTTTGTACTCGCAGTGACCGGTCTTCGTGCCAGTGCTCAAGTGAATCCGTACAAGGAAGGCACGCCCGGCGTCACCGGCTATCGCTCCGAGGTGATGGCGGAAGTCATGGTGCAGGAAGAAAAGTTCACCCGCCTCGCCGAGGCGATCCCCGCGGAGAAGTACACTTGGCGTCCCGCGTCCGACGTGCGTTCGTTCGCTGAAGTATTCCTGCACGTCAGCGCCGCCAACTACAACCTCTATAAACTCGTTGGAACGCCTGCGCCCGCTGGGCTGGATGTAAAGGGACTGGAGAAGTCCACGACCGACAAGCCCAAAGTCGTCGCCACGCTGAAGGATTCTTTCGCTCATGCCAAGAAGGCAATCACAGCCATGTCCGACGCCGATCTGGAAAAGAGCATGGACTGGTTCGGCGGAAAGAACACCCAACGCGGGATCCTGCTGTTCATCGTGCGCCACGCCGCCGAGCACCTCGGCCAGTCAATCGCTTACGCCCGCTTTGTGAACATCACTCCACCCTGGACTGAGGACGCGCAAAAGAAGCAGCCAGACAAGAAAGAAGCTGCCGCGAAAGACAAGAACTAGGGCAAGTCCTAAACCACCAAGGACACGAAGTAACACAAAGGAGACTCTCAAGTGCCTTCCCTCGTGTTATTTCGTGTCCTCAATGTTTGACTGCACCTGAGTTGGCGATCCTACGGTTATGCTAGATTCAGAAGCCTAATGGACGCCGCCCCCACCATCATCACCCAGGGTCTTACCCGCCGCTTCGGAGAACTTACCGCCGTCGAAGATGTGAATCTTAGCGTGGCGCCTGGGCAGTTCTTCGGTTTCCTCGGCCCTAACGGCGCCGGGAAATCGACCACCATCAAGATGCTTACCGGGCTGCTGGCGCCGACTTCAGGGAGCATCGAGATTCTCGGCCTCGATCTGGAGAAAGATCCGGTGGAAGTAAAGCGGCAGATCGGAGTCGTGCCCGAGGGCATGGCGCTGTTCGGACGATTGACAGGTTCCGAGTTTCTCAATTTTGCCGGACGAATGTACGGTCTCGATCGAGAGACTGCCGCCAAGCGAGCCGCCGAACTGCTGGACTTCATGCACCTCGCTGACCAGCCTAAAAAGCTCGTCACCGACTACTCCCACGGCATGCAAAAGAAGCTGGCCATGGCCGCCGCCGTGATTCACGGGCCCAAGGTCCTTTTTCTCGACGAGCCGTTCGAAGGCGTAGATGCCATTGCTGCCGGCACGCTCAAAGCCATGCTGCAGCGCATGATCGCGCGCGGAGCTACGATCTTTCTGACTTCTCACGTGCTGGAGATTGTTGAGCGCCTGTGCAGTCACGTGGCGATTATTCATCAGGGACGCCTGGTGGCGCAGGGCTCTCTGGAACAGTTGCGGGTGGGAGTCGAGGCGCAGACCAGTGCCGGCTCCGGGGATGGTTCCGCTCCCAGCGGTGAGAAGATGACTCTGGAGCAGATTTTCCTGCACACGGTCGGTGGATCGCAGCCAGCGGAGCAGGAACTTTCGTGGTTGGGATAAAGATCCAGTAGCACCGGCATCCTGCCGGCTGTCCCGAGGGCGTCTCGCCCTCCGCTCGGCGCGAAACGCCCGCCTGACAGACGCGGGACGGCGGCGCTACTGTACATCCTCAATGCAAACGCAGCCTTGAATCAACGACACCACAACCCATGACTGAACTGCACTCCACACTCCACCAGCGCGGCCAACTCGCAGCCATCGCCA
>Ga0066710_100004580_pt1 | contig 12287 bp, 12 predicted proteins | sample GraSoiAngelo_159_FD_79666 | JGI IMG/M metagenome (GOLD analysis project Ga0066710, IMG submission 79666) | Grasslands soil microbial communities from the Angelo Coastal Reserve, California, USA - 14_1009_16_40cm | ecosystem: Environmental > Terrestrial > Soil > Grasslands | place: USA...
GCTCGTCCGTCGCGGGGGTAGACTCGAGCTCGTGTTCGAGGCTGCGCTCGGGGGCGGGGGTGGCTGCCGCGGGCTCCTCGAGCTCCGTCACGCGCTCCGGCGCCTCCTCGCGCTCGACGACGTCCTCCTGCCACGCGTACGGGTCGACCCGCGCTTCCTCGTGGGGGCCTTCGGGCCGTCCCACCTCCTCCAGATCGTCCTCGCGGTGCGCGGGGGGACGCGGCTCACGCTCGATCACCGGCTTCGGTCGCGCCGCAACCGGTCGCGGCGCCGGTGCCGGTTGGCCCGTGCCACGCGCACGCTCACCTCCCGCGGGACGCCGTTCCCTCCCGCCCCGCCGCTGGCGGCGGGGCGCGGACCGCTCGGCCTGCTCGAGGGGTCGCTCCTCGTCGCCCACCGCGTGCGGCGCGGGGCCCCCGGCGTTCGGTTCTTGGTCCTCCTCGCGCCGGCCCGAGCGCTCGCTGCGCCTCAGCTCGCGGTCCGACAGCGGGCCCGCCTCGACCCGTTCGAGGGCGTCGCGGGCGGCCGCCTGCTCGGCTTCCTTCTTGTTGCGCCCCTTGCCTTCGCCCAGCAGGCGCCGGCCGACGATGACCTCGACCATGAACTGCTTCGAATGGTCGGGCCCCATCTCGCTCCTTATCCGATAGATCGGGTGCGTGCGGAAGGTGCTCTGCACGTACTCTTGCAGATGACTCTTGTAGTTGGTGTGGCGCTTGTCGGCCATGATCACCCGACTGTCACGCAGCAGCCAGTGCTCGATGAACGCGCGCGCCGCCTCGAAGCCCTGATCCAGATAGATGGCCCCGATCACCGCCTCGAAGGCATCGGCCAAGATCGACAGCCGCTGCCGGCCACCCGACTCCACTTCGGAGTGGCTCATGAAGACGAAGCGGCCGAGGCCCATGGTGAGCGCCCGTCGCGACAGAATTGCCTTCGACACGAGCAGGGACTTGGTCTTGGTGAGCTGCCCTTCGTGCTCGGTCGGGTGCGCGCGATACAGGTACTCGCTCGTCACCAAACCGAGCACCGAGTCGCCGAGAAACTCGAGACGCTCGTTCGATTCGCGCGGACCCTGCCCGGTGACGTGCAGATACGAGCGATGGGTGAGCGCCAGCTTGAGAAGTCCCGGCTGGCGGAACGACAGGTTGAAATGGCGGCTGAAGTCGGCGAGCGCGCGCGCCTCCTGATCGCCGAGCGGGGCCGCGTCGCGCGGGGCGCGCGCCCGCGTGGCCGGCGGCGCGAACAGGCCCGTCAGCCAGCTCCAGAACGAGAAGCGACTCGGCGCAGAGGCGGCCGGCGGGCGCGGGCCCCGGCCACGTCCGCGACCACCGCGTCGGCGCGGACGCCGCCCGGTTAGCTCGCGGCTCGCACGGCCAGGGTCACGTTGTGTCCCCCGAACCCGAACGAGTTGGATAGGGCGGCCTTCACGCGATGCGTTCGGGCCTGATTGGGGACGAAATCGAGGTCGCATGTGGGATCCGGTTTCTCCAGGTTGATCGTAGGTGGGACGATGCCGCGCGCGAGGGTCAAGGCGGTGGCCGCCGCTTCGAGTCCGCCGGCCGCACCCAGCAGGTGCCCCGTCATGGACTTGGTCGAGCTCACCATCAGTCGGCCGGCGTGCGTTCCGAACACGGACTTGATTGCAGCCACCTCGGCAGGATCTCCCGCGGGAGTCGAGGTTCCGTGCGCGTTGATGTACTGCACGTCTTCGGGCCTCAAACGGGCGTCGTCGAGCGCGCGTTGCATCGCGCGCGCGGCGCCGTCTCCGTCTTCGCGGGGCGCGGTGATGTGGTACGCGTCCCCGCTGGCTCCGTAGCCGGCGAGCTCGCAGAGCGGTGTGGCGTTGCGGCGCCGCGTGTGGTCCTCGGTCTCGAGAACCAGCACGGCAGCGCCTTCGCCGATCACGAAGCCGTCGCGGTCCTGGTCGAACGGACGGCTGGCTCGCTGCGGATCGTCGTTTCGTGTGGAAAGTGCGCGCGCGTTGCTGAACCCTGCCAGCGCCATCGGCGTGATCGTCGCCTCGCTGCCGCCGGCCAGGATGACATCGGCATCTCCGGCCCGCAGCAGGCGCAGGGCCTCGCCGAGCGCATGTGCGCCGGAGGCGCACGCGGACACGGTGGCGAAGTTGGGTCCCTTGAGACCGAACTGGATCGAGATCTGACCCGCGGCCATGTCGACGATCATCATCGGGATGAAGAACGGGCTGACCCGCCCTGGCCCCTTCTGGATCAGGTTCGTGTGCTGATTCTCGAACGTCTCCATGCCGCCGATGCCCGAACCCAGGATGACCCCGACACGCTCGCGATCGATCGAATTCAGATCGAGCCCCGCGCTGCGGATCGCCTCGGCGGTGGCCACGACCGCGAACTGGACGAAGCGATCCATGCGCTTCGCATCCTTGCGGTCGAGCACCCCCTCGGTCGTGAAATCCTTGACCTCGCAGGCGAAGCGCGTGCCGTACCCGGTGGTGTCGAATCGCGTGATCGGGCCGGCGCCCGAACAGCCGGCGACCAGCCGACGCCAGAACTGTTCCCCGTCGTTGCCGAGCGGCGAGACGATTCCAAGGCCGGTCACCAGCACGCGATGTGGGGCGGGGTTCACTGTGCGTGCGCTGCTTTCCACGATTCCGGACGACCGCGCTGCCGAGCATTCGAGCCCGGCACGATCGCCACGGAAGACTCTAGGATTTGCACTACGACGCCGTCGCGTGCGAGCGCAGGTAATTCATCGCGTCGCCTACCGTCTTGAGCTTGTCGGCGTCCTCGTCCGGGATCTCGAGCCCGAACTCCTCTTCCAGCTCCATTACCAACTCCACGATGTCGAGCGAGTCTGCACCCAGATCTTCGATGAACTTGGCCTCGGGCGTGACCTGCTTCAGGTCGACTTCGAGCTCCTTCGCGATGATCTCCTTCACGCGGTCTTCACTGAACGCTGTCACCGCATTCACCTCCTCGGTTGGAGTCGAGCGATTCCGCGGAGCTTAACCCCCGCCGGCACCCACCCGATCGGCGCCCTTGAGCCGCCTTGCGGCAGGCCCCCGAGCCAAGCATCGGCAATCAGGACACCCTGCTACATCACCATACCGCCGTCTACATTCCAAACTTGCCCGGTTACGTAGGCCGCCCGGGGCGACGCCAGGAACGAAACCACTTCCGCCACTTCCTCGGGGTGACCGAGACGGGCCAGCGGAATGCGCGACAGCAAGTCGGCGCGCACTTGGTCCGAGAGGCCTTCCGTCATCGCCGTTTCGATGAAGCCCGGGCACACGGCGTTCACCGTGATGCCGCGTGGCGCCAGCTCGCGCGCCAACGACTTGGTGAGCCCGAGCAGTCCGGCCTTCGCGGCGGCGTAGTTGGCCTGACCCGCGTTGCCGATCTGGCCGACCACCGAGGAGACGGTGACGATGCGTCCCGAGCGAGCTTTCATCATCGGCCGTGCCACGGCCCGGCAGCAGCGGAACGCGCCCCCGAGGTTCGTCTCGATCACCTCGCGCCATTGCTCGTCGTTCATGCGCAAGAACAACCCGTCGCGCGCCACCCCGGCGTTGTTCACCAAGATGTCGACCTTTCCCAAGGCCGCGAGCGCGGCTTCGAACGCGCCATCCACCGATGGCGTGTCCGAGACGTCGGCCGCGAACGCCTGCGCCCGCCCCCCGGAGCCCCGCAGCGCCTCGGCCGCTGCCCGAGCCCGCTCCTCGTTGCGCGCGAACAAGGCGACCGCCGCGCCACGCGCCGACAACGCGCGCGCCACGGCGAGCCCAATCCCGGTCCCTCCGCCGGTGACGAAAGCCACCTGGCCGGCCAACTCGTCGGTCCGCACGCGGTCGGTCACCGCCTGCGCTTCGGACACACTACGCCTGCCTATCCGGGACCGGGGTCGCTGCGACGGAAGCGGAAGCGCCGAGCGCGGCCAACGTCGAGCGCAGGCTCTCCAAGTCCTCGACGTTCCACGACGGCGCTTGTCGATCCAGCGTGCGCAGCAGGCCGCGCAGGACCGTGCCACTGCCCAGCTCGACGAAGCCCTCGGCGCCGAGCGACCGGAGGCGCCGCATGGAATCCTCCCAGCGCACCGCGCCCAGCAGCTGGGAGCCCAGCGCCGCACGCAGCTCCGCGGCCGTGGCGAGCGGGGCCGCGGACACGTTGACCACGACCGGGCAGCGTGGATCGCGAAAGGTGACCGCGTCGAGCGCCGCCGCGAGTCCGGCGGCGGCCGTGGCCATGAGCGGAGAGTGGAACGCGCCGCTCACCTCGAGCCGCACCGCCCGCTTCGCCCCCCGCGCGCGCGCCAGCTCGCAGGCCCGCTCGACCGCGGGGATCTCCCCGGAGACCACCACCTGTCCAGGTGCGTTCCAATTCGCCGCGGCCACGATGCCGGCGGATGCGGCCTCGCGGCAAATCTCCTCGACCACCGCGGCTTCGAGCCCCAGAAAGGCGGCCATCGTCCCGGGACGCTCGAGCCCCGCTTGGTACATGAGCTCGCCCCGCCGCCGCACCAAGCGGAGCGCGTCTTCGAACTCGAGTGCCCCGGCCGCCACGCAGGCCGAGTACTCGCCGAGGCTGTGCCCGGCGACCCACGACGGTTCGAGGCCGGCCCGGTGCACCAGCTGCCACGCCGCGATGCTATGGGTCAACAAGGCGGGCTGGGTATTGAGCGACTTCTTGAGCTCGTCGGCCGGGCCCTCCCAGCACAGGGTGGAGAGCGGAACGGAGAGCGCGCGATCGGCGCGCTCGAAGATCTCGCGAGCGACGGCGAAGCCCTCGGCCAAGGCGCGGCCCATGCCGACCTTCTGGGCCCCTTGCCCGGGGAACAGGAAGGCGAGCTTCACGACTGCGGGACGGCCGCCGCCGCGCCCGACACCGACGCCGTGGATGCCGGCGCGCCCTTGCGCGCCATGGTCCACCGTATCACGCACGAGCCCCAGGTGGCCCCGCCGCCGAACGCGGAGAGTCCGACGATGTCGCCGAGCTTCAAGCGTCCGGCGTTCACCGCCTCGTCGAGCAGGATGGGAATCGAGGCCGAGGAGGTGTTGCCGTAGCGTTCGATGTTGATCAACATCTTCTCCTGCGGCAGGTCGAGTCGCTCACGGACTGCGTCGATGATTCTGAGGTTGGCCTGGTGGGGGACGACGAGGTCCAAGTCCGAGGCGCCGAGCCCTGCCTCGGCCAGGGATTCCCGCAGGCTGTCCTCCATCGACCGCACCGCGAACGGGAACAGCTTCTTGCCCTGCATCTGGATCGCGTGCTCGCGCGCCTGCACCGTTTCGACCGAGGCCGGTCGCGCCGATCCCCCGGCCGGGATGACCAAGACTTCGCCGAGGGCGCCGTCGCTGTGCATGCTGACCGAGAGCACACCCACGTCGGGGTCGCACGGCCGCACGACAGCCGCCCCTGCGCCATCCCCGAACAGCACGCAGGTGTTGCGGTCGGTGTAGTCGACGATCCGAGACAGAGTCTCCACGCCCACCACCAGCACCGTGTCCGCGATCCGAGCCCCGATCACGCCGCGCGCGATCCCGAGGCCGTAGACGAACCCGGTACAGGCCGCGAACACGTCGTAGGCGGCGGCGCGCGAGGCGCCGAGCTTTTGCTGCAGGGTGCACGCGCAGGAGGGAAGAAATCGGTCCGGGGTGGTCGTGGCGATCACGATCTGGTCCACGTCGTCGGCCGTGATGCCGGCCATCGCGAGCGCTCGCTCGCTCGCGTGCAGCGCCAGGTCGGACGATGCCTGATGAGGCGCGGCGATGCGCCGCTCGCGGATCCCGGTGCGTTCGAGGATCCACTCGTCCGAGGTGTCGACCATCTTCTCGAAATCGAGATTCGTGAGCACTCGTTCGGGCACGTACATGCCGGTGCCCACGATGGTCGAGCCGCGGATCTCACGCTGCCGTTTCACGGTCCGCCTCGATCTCTTCCCGGATGTGCTCGTTGACGCGTTTCTCCACGAACTCGGTCACGGTGCGGATCGCGCTGAAGATCGCCGTCGAGCCGCTGCTCCCGTGGCCGATGAAGCACACGCCGTTCACCCCCAGCAACGGGGCGGCGCCGTGCTCCTCCCAGTCGAGCGACCGTCTCAGGCGGTGGAGCGCCGGCCGCATGAACAGCGTGCCGACCATCGCCATCGGATCGTGCAGGATTTCCTCGCGCATCTTGTGCACCAGTAGTGCCGCCACGCTCTCGGCCGTCTTGAGCACGACATTGCCGGTGAAGCCGTCGGTCACCACCACGTCGCACGAGCCCTTGAAGACGTCCCGCCCCTCGACGTTGCCGATGAATTGCAAGTGGTGCGCACGGCGCAGCAGCGGGAGGGCCTCGAGCACGAGCCCGTTCCCCTTGGTGTCCTCCTCGCCGATCGAGAGCAGTCCGATGCGGGGGTTCTCCCGCCCTAACAGGTAGCGGGCATAGACCGCACCCATGTGGGCGAACTGGACCAGGTAGCTCGCCTTGCACTCGGCGTTGGCACCGACGTCCAGCAGGACCGTGCCTCCCGCGGGATTGGGCAGAAACGCGGCCAACGCCGGACGTGCCACCGATTCGAGCCGGCCGAGCCCGAGCAGCGCGGTCGCCACCACCGCGCCCGTGTTTCCGGCGCTGAAGATGGCGTCCAGGCGGCCCTCCTTGTGGAGCTGGGTCATCACGCCGATAGAGGAGCCCGCCTTTCGCGCCGCGAGCGACGCCTTCTCGGCCATCTCGATGCGCTCCGAGGCGTGTACCACCTCGATCGGAAGCCCATCCGCGTCGGCCTTGCGGAGCGCGGGGCCGATCTCGGCCTGGTCGCCGATCAGGGTGACCGCGAAACGCCCCGGTAGCTCCCGCAGCGCTCGCACGGTTCCCTGTGCGACCACGCTGGGGCCGTGGTCCCCTCCCATCGCGTCAATCCCGATCCGCGGGATCGGAGCCATTCCCTTGGGCCCTGTCTCGACTATTCGGATCGCGGCACGACGATCTCCTCGCCGTCGTAGTAGCCGCAGTTCGGGCACACCCGATGCGGCTGCTTCAAGCTGCTGCAGTGGCTGCAGGCATGGAGACCAGGGGCAGCGAGCTTCCAGTGCGTGCGCCGCTTGCGCCCGCGCGTGCTCGAGTGCCTTCGCTTGGGTACTGCCATCGTGTTCCTCCTACGGGAGTCGTCCCGGGGGCTCGAACCCGTTCGACGAGCCCTAGGACCCGCCGTACGCCGGGTCTTAGGACCGAGCCTATTCTCGCCCGCCGCAGTCGCATGGTCCCTGGTTGAGGTCCGCGCCACACGTCGGGCACAAGCCCCGGCACTCCTCGCGACAGCGCGGAGTGATGGGAAGCTCGACCAGCAACGCTTCGCGCGCGGCCCCGCGCAGGTCCAGCCGGCGGCCGTCGTGAAACCTCATGGCGTGGTCGTCCTCGAGCTCTCGCTCGAGCCCCAGGGATCCACCCGACCGGTCGGCGTACAGGGTCAGATCGCCCTCGACGGGCTGCTCGAACGTCACGAGACAGCGTCCGCATTCCAGCTGGGCCACGGCTCGGACCTGGCCGCGTACTGCCACCCTCTCGCCGGTCCTTTCTACTGTCAGGGCCCCGAAGATCGTCCCGGGCCACTGGGACTCCTCGAGCTCCAGATCGGCAGCCAGGGCCCGTTCCTCAAGGCGGTTGAGCCCCCCGGCCAGGGCCGCTAACTGAATAACGAAGGCCGACATATCGAGTTAGAGCAGACCGTGGACCGGGATACCGGCACACTAGCACACGGTTTCAGACCGCGTCCAGCCGGCCGGGGGCTCGCGCCGCGGGCCTCGCCGGGGCCGCGCTCAGCGGGCCAGGGCTTGCGCGCCGAAGAACAGCTCGACTTCCCGGCTGGCGCTCGCCGGGCTGTCGGAAGCGTGCACCGAGTTCATCTGCTTGCTAAGCCCGAACAGCTGCCGCACGGTGCCTGGTGCGGCCTCCTTGGGGTCGGTCGCTCCCACCACCTCGCGCAGGCCGCGCACCGCGCCCTCCCGCTCGAGGCAGGTCAGCATGACCGGGCCGGAGGTCATGTAGTCGAGCAGGTCCAAGAAGAAGGGCTTGCCTCGGTGCTCGGCATAGAAGCGCTCCGCCTCCTCGCGCGCGATCGGCCCCAGGCGCGCTTCCACGATGCGAAAGCCCCGGTCCTCCACGTGCGCCAGGATCTTCCCGATCAGGTTGCGCTCCACGGCGTCGGGCTTGACGATGAACAGGGTTCGTTCCAGCGGCAATTCCTCCTTCACGGTCGATCAGAGCCGCATCAGCGCGATGATCGACGGGTCGCCGTCCGTCGCCCACCGCGGCGCGCGGCGGTCCCGCGTTTCGCCGTGGTCCGCTTCGGCCCCGCGGCGCGTGCGGGACGGCTGGCGGCGAGCGAGCGGCCGGCATGCCGGCTCTTGGGGCGAGCCGAGGCCCGCCGCCCGCGCCGGCGCTCCAGGAGCTCCCCCACCAACCCTGGGATCTCGGACGGGACGCGCGCCACCGGAACGCCGACCGCGCGAAACGCGGCGATCTTCTCGCTCGCCTGCCCGGTGCCGCCCGCGACGATCGCCCCGGCGTGCCCCATGCGCTTGCCGGGGGGCGCGGTCTGGCCGGCGATGAACGCGACCACCGGCTTTCTGACCCGCCGCTTGATGAACTGCGCCGCCTCCTCTTCGTCGGTCCCGCCGATCTCTCCGATCAGCACGATCGCATCGGTCTCGGAGTCGTCCTCGAACAAAGCCAGCGTGTCGACGAAGGTGGTTCCGATCACCGGGTCGCCGCCGACGCCGAGGCAGGTGCTCTGGCCGAGGCCGCTCTGGCTCAGCTGGTGAACCACTTCGTAGGTCAGCGTGCCGCTGCGGGACACCACGCCGACCGATCCTGGCTTGCAGATCTGCCCGGGCAGAATCCCCACCTTGGAGAGCCCGGGACTGATCAGGCCCGGACAGTTGGGGCCGATCAATCGCGGGCGGCCGCGCGCCGGCCGGCCCGAATCGGGGCTCTTGCGCAGCGCGGCGATGTCGTGCACCACCGCCAGCGCGTCGCGCACCGGAATGCCCTCGGTGATGCACACGATCAAGCCCACGCCGGCGTCCGCCGCCTCGAAGATGGCGTCGGCGGCGAAGGGAGCGGGAACGACGATCATCGAGGTGTTCGCTCGCGTGGCCGCCATGGCTTCGGCTACGCTGTCGAACACCGGCACGCCGTGGATCTTCTCTCCGCCCCGTCCGGGAGTGACGCCGGCCACGACCTTGGTTCCGTAATCGAGCATTTGACGGGTGTGAAACCCGCCGTCGCGGCCGGTGATGCCCTGCACCAGGAGCCGCGTGCCCTTGTCGATCAGGATGCTCACGCGAACACCTCCTGTGCCTTGGCGATCGCCGCGCGCACGCCTTCGTCCATCGAGGTGGTGGCCGAGAGCCCGCGCTCGGCCAGGATCTTGCGCGCCAGGTCCTCGTTCGTCCCGGTGAGCCGGATCACGAGCGGCACCGCGAGCGGGCTCTGCTCGAGGGACTGCACGATGCCCCGCGCCACGTCGTCGCAGCGCGTGATGCCACCGAAGATGTTGAACAGGATGACTCGCACGCGCGAATCGGAGGTGATGATCTTGAGCGCCGCCGTCACCTTGTCGGGGCTCGACGAGCCGCCGATGTCGAGGAAATTGGCCGGCTCGCCGCCGTAGTGCTTCACCAGGTCCATGGTGGCCATGGCGAGGCCCGCGCCGTTCACGACGCATCCGATGTCGCCGTCCAGCTTCACGTACGACAGCCCCCGCTCGCGCGCCAGCCGGGCTCCGGGCGTTTCGTCTTCGGGATCGCGCCACAGGTTCCAGTCGCGATGACGGAACTCGGCGTTATCGTCCAGCGTCACCTTGGCGTCGAGGGCCACCAACTTCCCCTCCGGCGTCACCGCGAGCGGATTGATTTCAGCCAGCGTGCAGTCCCCGTCTCGAAACACCGCCCACAGCCTAAGCAGGATGTCCGCAGCTTGGGAAACCTGGGAGCCGTCGGCGAGCAACGGACGGAACAAGGAGCGCGCCTGGTACGGCCTCAGGCCGTCGAGCGACACGTGGCGCCGCACGATCTTCTCGGGGCTCACCCGGGCGACTTCCTCGATCTCGACTCCACCCTCGGCGGACAGCATCACCAGCGGCAGCTGGGCGGCCCGATCGAGCACGATCGACAGGTACAGCTCGCGTGCGATCTCGGCCGCGCGCGCCACCAGGACCTTGCGCACCGGCAGATCCTGGATCTTGAGCCCCAGAATGGCGCGTGCCGCGTGGTAGGCCTCCTCGGCGCCGCGCGCCAGCTTCACACCGCCCGCCTTCCCGCGACCGCCAACCAGAACCTGGGCCTTGAGCACCACGGTATCGCCCAGCGAGGTGGCGATGTTCCGTGCCTCCTCGGGCGTGGTCGCCACCTGTCCCGGCAGCACCGGAAGCCCGTGCCGCGCGAACAGCTCCTTGGCTTGGTACTCGTGCAGGTTCATGGACGGTCTCGCCGAGGCGCTAGGGGTTGTCGATCTGCGCCCGCTGAATGCGGCCGCTGAAGTCGATGTAGACGCTCTTCCACTCGGTGAAGGGATCGAGCATGGTATGCCCCGCCTCGCGGTGACCGTTGCCGGTTCCGCGCGTACCGCCGAAGGGCAAGTGCGTTTCGGCGCCGGTGGTGCCGTGGTTCACGTACACGATTCCGGTGTCGAGGTCGCGCATCGCGCGAAAGGCCCGGTTGACGTCGGCGGTGAACACCGAAGCGGAGAGCCCGAAGCGCGACGCGTTGTTGATCTGGATCGCCTCGTCCAGGTCGCGCACGCGAATCATGGCCAGCACCGGCCCGAAGATCTCCTCGACCGCGATGCGTGCGTCGGGCTTGACGCCGGCGAACACGGTGGGGCGGTAGAAGTGTCCCTTGGCCAGCGCTCCGTCGTTGGCGCGCGCCCCGCCGGCCGCGAGACGCGCTCCTTCCTCGAGCCCGATCTCCACGTACTGGTGGACGCGCTCGACCTGGCCCTGGTTGACGAGCGGACCCACCTCGGTATCTGGGTCGAGCCCGTCGCCGAGCTTCAAGGACTGGGCCCGGGTAGCGACGCGCTCGACCAGCGCATCGTGCACTCGCTCGGCCACCAGCACGCGGCTACAGGCGGTGCAGCGTTGGCCGGTGGTCCCGAACGCGCTCCAGGCGATGGCGTCTGCCGCGAGCCCGAGGTCGGCGTCCTCGAGCACGATGATCGCGTTCTTGCCCCCCATCTCGAGCGAGATCCGCTTGCCGAGCGCCCCGCCCTTGCCGGCGATGCCGAGCCCGACCTCGGTCGAGCCGGTGAACGAGAGCACCTGGATGCCGGGGTGGGCGACCATCGGGTCCCCGACCTGCGAGCCGCTGCCGAACACGAGATTGAGCACCCCCGGCGGCAACCCGGCCGCTTCGAAGATCTTGGTGAAATGCCACGCCATCTCGGGCGTGTCGCCGGCGGGCTTGAACACCGCCGTGTTGCCCGCCACCAGGGCCGGCATCAGCTTCCACGACGGAATCGCGAACGGGAAGTTCCAGGGCGTGATCACCCCGGCAACGCCGATCGGGCAGCGCACCGACATCGCCCACTTGTTCGGCATCTCGCTCGGCGTGGTGACGCCGAACATGCGCCGTCCCTCGCCTCCCGCCAGGAAGGCCATGTCGATTCCTTCCTGCACGTCGCCGCGCGTCTCAATTAAGATCTTCCCCATCTCGCGCGTCATGGCTTTGGCCAGTTCTTCCTTGCGCGCGGCGATCATCGCCCCGGCCCGGAAGACGATCTCGGCACGCTTGGGCGCCGGGGTCATCCGCCACGAGCGATAGGCGGCCGCCGCCGCGTCGACGGCGGCGGCGACGTCCTCTGCGCCCGAGGCCGGGAACTCGCCCAGCGTCTCGCCGGTGGCGGGATTGCGGTTGGGGAAGGTGCGGCCGGAGCACGCGGGTACCCACCGGCCTCCGATCGAGTTCAGAAATGGTTGCGGCATGCGTGAGCGCCGGTGCTGGCGCGGGCCTCCAGGAACGGTGGGCGATTCTCGGGCCGGCGCGCGAGAAGCGTCTAGCCACAAAGAACGCGTTAGGCTACGCGCCCTGAAGTCGGGAATCAAGGCGTTAAGCAGCCTCTGCGTTAAGCGGCCTCCTGCCTCAAGCAGCCTCCACGGCCGTGGCGCCGTGTCGCGGCGCGCACAGGATGCCACGTGGCCGTCATGGATCGAGCGCCGAGCGGCCGGCGCGGATGCGCTCGACGATGTTCGAGGTTCCGTAGCCCTCGCGCAGGGGAAGGCTCAGCACGCGGCCTCCGTGCGCCTCGACGAATGCGCGGCCGACGATCCGCTCC
>Ga0066710_100004581_pt1 | contig 12283 bp, 10 predicted proteins | sample GraSoiAngelo_159_FD_79666 | JGI IMG/M metagenome (GOLD analysis project Ga0066710, IMG submission 79666) | Grasslands soil microbial communities from the Angelo Coastal Reserve, California, USA - 14_1009_16_40cm | ecosystem: Environmental > Terrestrial > Soil > Grasslands | place: USA...
ACGACGAATCCCATCACGTCGGTGCGGCCATCGACGGTCACCGAGATTGGTCACGTCGCATCGGACTTCACTGGAGACATCGATGAGGTCTTTGTCTACAACCACGCGCTGACTGCCTTGGAAATCGTCGCCCTTGCACCGCCTCCGCCCCCGCAAGTCGACGGTCTGATCTTGTCTTACGACATGGAGACGCTTCTTCCCAACGGACAGATGAAGGATCTCTCGGGGCAAGGGCATCGAGGGACGATTACTGGTACGGCGGACGTGGCCGGGAAGGTCGGCGGAGCGAAGCACTTCGACGGAGTCGGAGATCGGATTACGGCTTCCACGGTTTCCGTACCGGCCACGTCCTTCACGGTCGCTGCATGGTTCCGGTGGACAACAAACCCCTCGCCGTATTACAGTGGGATTCATGGTGGCGGTTTCTCCTGGGAGCTACGGGTTTTGGCGGACGGTCGGTTTGCCGTCGTCTTTTACCAAGTCGTCTCTCCGGATGTCACAACAGAAGCCGCAAGCCCTCTCGCATACAATGACGGCACATGGCACCATGCCGCTGGCGTCCTCCGGTCCGGCCTGGCGGAGCTCTATGTGGACGGCGTGCTCGTCGCCAAAGATACGACGAATCCCATCACGTCGGTGCGGCCATCGACGGTCACCGAGATTGGTCACGTCGCATCGGACTTCACTGGAGACATCGATGAGGTCCGCGTCTACGCTCGCGCGTTGACCACGGCGGAAATCACTGCCGTAGCGACCGGCTGACTCAAGCCGCCCGGTTGTCCGGAGAAACGCTCGTCATGGGAGCGCTCCGACCGGCGCCGCCCTCGAGCAAAATGATGAGCGATGTGGCTTTGTCCCCTGCGATTTCATCGACAGGTTCTGCGGCCGCATCGATTGGTTCCAAAGCTGGCGCTTCGCTCCCTCCAACAAGCCGTTCCGCCTCCTCGCCCGCGGTGGGAGTAGCACCCTGCGCCCAACACCGAGACTGTATTCGCAGCCGCGATGTCCTCAATTAGGTCCGCGGCGACTTGCACCGCGCGACACAATGACGAAACTAGGAGAATAGAACCAACACCATCCGGGCGGGTCAACCGATCTGAACGTAGAGATGCGTCTCCCTGTAGGAACTGGAAAGGTCGCCGTCCTTAAAGAGAAGGAATTGGACCTTCCAGAAGCCGGTCCTGCTAATCGTGAACGTGTAGAGCTGGGAAACGTCCTGGCCGTCAGCCACGCTGGCGTTGATCCAGGACAGAGTTGTCCTGTTGACCTCCAGTGTCTCATTCCCGCCCGTCGTTGTGTTATAAACGACTCGAATCCCAACGAGATCAACTCGTACAGCATAGTTCGCACTTGCCGCCTCGTGGTTTGTGATTTCAAGGACTACTGTTCCAGGTTGGGAAGGGGCCAGATGGGTTGGATATCCAGATGCGTTCCCATCCGGGCCGAGGACGTAAAACTCTGTGAAGCCGCTGTCTGCGCGAGGGCTAGCGAGGACGTATGCGAGACTCGCGCCTGCAGCGATAACACAAGCCAAGAGTGCCACGGTCAAGGTCTTGTCCACAAACGCATAGTCCTTCCATGTCGGAATGGACAAGTAGATTGTGGCCGACAGGCGGTCGGTCGTAGGGAGCCGAATTCTCCTCCACCAAGCCGCCAGCCCGACCAATACGCTAAAGGCAGCGGTTATCAAAACCACTGGCCCAAAGTGAATGCCGACAGACGTGAGACTCAGAGCGAGGCCGAGGAAGGGAACCACCGCGATGCTCAGTCCAGAGCTCAACACTACACGCTCAATCCAGTCGAGATCCTCTCTCCTCGGGTAGAGCGCGGCCACGAGGACATAGCCAGGAACGAAGAGGACAACAACGATTGCGAGGTAGTTCCCTTGTCCGAGCGCTAGGAGAAGGCTCGCAATGACTACAGCGTATCCGATGCAAAACACCAAGTCCCAGGGCGTTTCTTGAAAGTGAACTCGCACTCAGCCCCTCACAGCGTGCAGCCCCGCGAAGCGCCTTAATTGTTTCCATGTTTTCCCTGCGGTCTACTCCAATTAGCATCTTCACATGGTGGTGATTTAGGTGACGACACCTCTGCGCCGTTTGAGTCGCCAGTTCAGTTCCCCTTTGGAGGTGAAGTCGAACCCATGCGCTTTTGCATGACCTCCATTCAGCTGTCAGTGCTATCCACCATGCAGTTGGAACGCACTCCGGAGGTTTGATGGGACGACATGTAAGGATCCGCGAATGAAATCCACGTCCGGCAAATACAAGCCACCTTCCGATTTTCACTACGACCGATTGAGGACGGCGTAGTACCGGTGGTCGTCGGGCCTGCTTGCGCTCGGCTGCCTCTCACGAAACCGTTGGACTCGAGTTCTTGATCTCACGATGCAGAAGATCAGAATACAAACCAAGCTCAAGCTTTGCACGTGCATCCCAGCTAAGAATGTTGTCCTTTGCAAATTCCTTTGCGTTCCTCCCCAACGACTCGCGAAGCTGCAAATTCTCGATCAGCTCGTTGATGACGAGCGGCAGTCGCTCCACCGCGGAGGGTTCCAAGAGAATGCCATTCTTCCGATTTTGTATCAGTCGGCTAGTTCCTCCATTGTTCAGAGTCACAACGCACTTGCCGCAGGTCATGGCTTCTAGGAGGGGGATGCAGAAATTGGTGAGATCATTGGTCGAAACGAAAATGTCCGAGATCGCAAAATAGAGGCCAATCTTGTCATGATCGACAGCGCCGACAAAGTTCACTCTGTCTTCTTCGTGAACCAAGCGCGCGAGTCGCAGAAGTAGCGCTTTTTCCGGTCCGTCGCCTATGACCATGCAGACGACTTTGCGGCCTCGCGTGATCTTGCTCATCGCGATGACCATTCGGTCAACCCGCTTCCAACTAGCTAGCCTTGAGACGGTGATGATCACGATCGCGCTCGGGTCGATTCCCATGAGCTTTCGGACGTGAACTCGATCGTGAGATTCGAGGAGCGCTTCTCTATCGACCGCGTTCGGAATCAAAGCAATCCGAGAAGGGGGGACTCCCGCAGCACGAGCAACATGATCGCCTCGTGTTCCGTCGTCGTCAATGACAAACCGGTTCATCGGTAGACGCAAAGAGAAAAGCTCTGGGCTACTGACTAATGACCTTGTTGACGGGCTAAGGGCGAACGACGATTCATTGGTGCCGTGAATCCTTGCTACAGATGGAACACCCAACCTCCTCGCGAGTGCAAACGCCGGGAACATACCGAGGTACGTGTGGCCAATCACAATATCTGCCCCCTCAATTCTGGCGACTTGGGCGGCTTTCCTGAGCCCCAGGCATGAGAACAGGGCCGTCCAGAGTCCGACTTTCACTGCCCTGATCAAGCCGAGTACGATTCTTGTTTCGGTAGCAGCCCTTTGCATCTTCTCAAGTAGGTCGAGGAGCCCCCTCGGCAAGTAGAAGCGATGCATCCGGAGGCTCTGCGTGCCGTCTTTGTCCTCGTTCTTGATGGTTGGATCGAAGACGTTGAAGGGAGGCAGTACAACTTGCACGGAGTGTCCTTGTTTGGTTAGTCGTGAGTATGTTTCGAAGAGGGCTGGCATCCCTTTCCGTTCGCCCATCGGCCAAAAAAACGGTGTTATGACAAGGAAGCGAATCGTTGATATCGCAGTTCGACCCCCGTGCTCGTGTCAAGCCCAGTGTCTTGGACCAACAATCTTTCTACGACATCGTTGGGCGGGGGCGGTGTACCGAGCCAGTGCCAACGTGGTATTCTAATCATGTGCACAACCCCCAGACTTGAGTGCGTCCATTTTGATACAGAAGACTAGCGTCGTTTGGGACCCTAAGTATCTGGCCGTAGTCAAGAACACGATGTTCGACAACTGCAGAATCCATGAGATAGCAATACCTCTGATTTGCGAGTTCTTGGAGGCCATCGACGTATGTCACGTCGTACAGATCTGGTCCACTCGTGTACATCCAGGATAGCCTCAGTATCCGAGAATCTACATCAGCCCAGATTGTCTGGCCGCGCAAATGATCATGTGTCCAGCGAACTGCAGCAAGCTCGTCGGGCGAGAAAAAGCTCCAGAACTTTGAAGCGGCGGGGTCGGTGGTTGCCTTTACTAGGCTTCCCGAAGAAAGGACCACCAATCCGACGATCACGACGGCAGCAAGTGCGCGACGCTTCTTCAAGCGCGTCGGCATACGGCGACCCAAAGCCAGCACGGCAAGTGGAGTTGACACGAGTAGGACTAACGGGAGCATGCGATACTGCGCGTTGCCGAGTTTCGTTACAAAGTCTGCGGCAACCGACAGGAGGAGAGCGATTCCCAGAATTGCCAGGGCTCCAATCATGAACAGAACCGGGGGTCGCTCGCTAGCTTTGTGAAACAGCAGAAGACGCACCCTTCTGATCCATTCGACTCCGGAAACCAATAGGACGGTCCAAAGGCTCAGCGTAAGTCCAAGATAGATCCAGAACGATCTCCATGTCGACTGGACGAACTGGTAAGCCGTTACCTGATCTGGAGTAAGCAGCTCGGACACAAATATCAGATTTCTGTTGAGTTGGACCAACCCGGACGCGGCGGAAGGATAGATATACCATGCATAGAAGAAAGTCAATGCGAGAGATGTCACCACGAAGCTCCACCAAGACCTTCTCGATAGCAAACCAGTCATGTTTAGGTGCCGCAGCCCGAACTCGATGACTAGGACCAGTGATGCAGAGAGAATCATCGCCACGTAAGCGAACACGATGTTGAGCGTCAAAATGCCCATGAATAGTATCCACCACAGCAAGATCCAGACCAGTTTGCTCGGCTTGGGACTCGGGTCGAACATGATTTTGTTGAGTACAAGAAACAGTACGACAATTAGTGCTACTGTGAACGCCTCGTGCGTACTTCTGGATGTGACTGTGAGAAAGTCCGGGATTATTGCGAGCACCACGAGTGCAACGAACGCGCTCCGAGTCTTGCCAAGCAAGTTTCGAAACAACGCGTAAGCTCCGAGCAGCGGCAACATGCCGAAAAATGGCGCGACATAGAGTTGAATGGTAAGTGAACTGACCCCGGTGAGCTCGGATATGAAGGCGACAATGGTTTGGTAGCCAAAACCCGCGGGATATAGAATTTGAGAATTCACCGAGCCAGTTGAGATAACAGAATCTGATGCTCTCGTGAAAAAGGCGCCGTCCCCGAGAACGCTGAACCCTGCGTACCTCAGGACGAGGTACAACCGAGATGTGAATCCATATAGAAGGACGGCTCCGAGCATTAGCAGGCGGCCCTTTTGGAAGTCGATTGCATTCTCTGGGCGATTGCTCACTGGCTCGCTCCTCTTATTTTATTCTGGCCTGAAGCCATCGAGCACCCGCTCAAAGTCGACAACGGAACGATCCCAAGTGAAATATTGAAGCACGTGCGCCCGGGCGGCGAGTCTCATCTTTTCGATGAGGTCGGAGTTTCGAAGGCTTTTCTCGATGGCCGATGCAAATTCTTGCTTCGTCGGCGGCACAAGAAAGCCGGTCACACCATCAACAATCGTTTCCATCGCTCCTCCGCCTTGCCCAGCTATGACGGGCGTTCCACAAGCCATGGATTCGATTGGCACCAGTCCGAATCCTTCGTGGATTGAAGGCTGCAATGTTAATCGAGCCTTCCCATAGATTTCCGGCATCTCGTTGTACTCCTTCGGGCCTGCGAACTCGACGAGATCGGCCACGCCCGCCATTTTAGCTCGTGCAGCGAGCTCATCCCGTTGCGGCCCGTCGCCAACAATGCGAAGTCGAATGCCCGCGTCCTTCAGACCGTCACTGCATAGCGCAATTGAATCAATTGCCAAGTCGAAATTCTTGTATTTCGTCAGTTGTCCAACGCACAGCAAGTAAGGATCGGTCGCCTGAAACGGCTTGTAAATGTCCGGATCTACACCAGGATACACTACGGTCGCCGCCAGACCGTAGAGTCGTTTGAGGATATCTGCTGTGTACACACTATTTGCGACAAAACCGTCCATTCTCCTGACGACGCTCCGAGTAAGTTTTCGAAAGAGTGGGTTCCCGGTTGTCGACCTGAGCAGTAGCCGCAACGGGGGCGACAGGTCTTCAAAGATATGACTACCCGAACCTAGAATTGTGCTATCATGGCAATACCAGACAGCTTTGGTTTGGAGGTGCGCCAACTTATACATTGCACCCCAATACTCGGAGGGTGCGACATTGGAAACCAAGACGTCCGGACAGAAGTCTTTGATGGCCTTCACGAGACGGCTGAAGATGATTGGCTCCTGCCCGTAGTGAAGGACTTGGCTAGGCAACCTGCCAGGTATCTGGTAGAACTTGACGTTGTGATAACCACCCAAGAGGGCTGGGTCTTGTCTCAAGCTGATCACCGCAACGTCGTGGCCCCGTCTGCTCAACCGCGAGGCCAACTCGAGGATGACATGGCTACCGCCTCCCCGAATTGTGAAATGCGGATGAAGGAAAGCTATTCTCAAATCGGCACGTCCCTGTCTCTCGGCGAGAGTGAATCTTCCCCTACCTTCGGGGTAGTCAGGTTGCAGTGTGATCGCGAAATCCTTCGGATTGTACGCGATACCGGATCCGTATCGAACTTCTGGTCGCCTTCCAAGGAGCGCACACGGCCAGCATTCAGGGCGCCTTGCAGTCCCGAAAGTTCTCTGACTACTGACATGTCTTAGGAATCCTCGGCTCGATGCTCGCGGGCGGTCCAATGCTTCCCTACTAGGACTTCTTGCAAGGTTTCCACGCTAAGCGCAGGGTGAGCTTCCAACCTGGAGTACCAGAAGCCCTCCAATGCCAAGCGCGGATGTATTCTGTGACGTCTGTAATGCTCACTCTCCATTCGAATCGACGCGCGCAAGTACTCAACCACGAGATTGAGGTCGACCCCTGTGGGCCCGATTCCGCTCTCGGAAGCATAACCGTCCAGGAAAGCCGCAAAAGCTTCCCTCCAGTCCCACCAGGTCAGCTGCTTGATCTTGCTGAGCGGATGGTGTCGAACAACCAAGAGGCTGTGTAGAAAAGTAGCCAGGTCTCGTTCTCGAGCAGCAACGATCTCAACCCCCGGGAAGTCCAGCAAAGCAATCGATTTCATATTAGACCCGACGCGCACATTCCAGGTGGAGAAGTCTAAGTAAGAGAGCACACCGATTGACTCGACGTGAGACGGGTCCCCGGTACGGAAACCACTCCGTGTTTGTCCAAAGAGATGCCACCTCGCGAGAGCCCGGCCAGCTTGCCCTGCAACCCAGCCATGATCGAGTCCAGGTAGACTCTTGGGCCTAGTGAGCAGAGATTTGAAATTTGTCCCGTTGACATATTTCATGACAATCGCGCGTTCGTCGTCACTGCTATAGTAGACTTCGGGAATGTGGAGCCAAGCTGGTACTTGAGCCCGAAATTCCTCTTGGAGTCTCCGCGAAACGGAGGGGAGTGATGCAATCCCCGGGCCGAGATGCCCCTGCGTACTTGGAGTTCGGGTAATCTTGATAAGTACTCCGGGATCTGATGGATTATCAGAAGTAACATGGAATCGGAGCGAATTTGCCGACCGTTGTATTTGGACGACAAACAACTTGTCATTTCCTCGATAGACTGTCTGCGAGATCCTGCTTATCAGCGGAGCGATTCGTTTACGCTCTCTCAACGAGAAATACATGGCCTGCAGACACTCCGCCTAGGATTGCCGACTCAGCTGATATCCGCCATCCAGCGCTCCGAAGTTCATCTCTGGCGAGATTCACGCTGCACAGGAAGATTCTATTTGAGTCCGCGAGTCCTACTCTCCGATTCAGCTGAACAATCCACGTCCTTCCTCGATGAAAGACAGCATAGTAGAGCACCGCCCATGCTGAAGAGATTCGGCGAATCTCCTTCAACACCTCCACTCTCTGTTGCGCTGGAACTCGGTGTAGAAATCTGTTGCAGACAACCAGCTGAATCGAATTACTCTTGAATGGCAAATGAGAAACATCTGCCTGCAACGTTTCACGGCCGCCATTGCCCCGAAACAGAGCCAGCATCGGTCGCGACGAGTCGACTCCAATTGCCCATAGGTCCTCGAACCACGCGGAGAGAAGCTTGCCGCTCCCGCACGGAACATCGATGATAAAGCCGCTCAATTTCAGCCGTCGGACCAATCCCGAAATTGACTTTCGCTCTGCAACGCTTACGAGCCAAGCGAATAATCGCCGGAGATCTAAAAAAGTCCTGACCTTCGAAGGAGGCTGAATGTTCGCATGATATTCGACTGCGGCAAGCGGGTCCTGGTACCGTTCGCGGTACTCTTCCATCGTTCGGGTGGTAGATTTTGGTCCCATGCAAACGCATCAAGGTGTGCAGCTATTAGTTTGGCCCTCCGATACGGGTGACTTGGACTCTTCGAAGATTGCCTCCGGAGTGGGGAGCCGCGCAACACGTGCCAACGTCTCTGTGGCAGTCATGGATCGCACGCCAAAAACTCTCCAGCGAGGGCACCCCTACTCAGCTCTTCGATATAAGACAGCATCGCCGGAGCTCCAGGGTGACCGAAGAAGCTCGAAGCAGATGATAGTACGAGTTTCCCGCAACGCGCTGACTCTCGCGGAGTTGCCGCGTTCTCCCCAGGTGAGAGAAGCGAATCGGAGTCCTTATATGGGATGCGATTCGTCGAGGGGCGAACGTCGAGGCAGGCGCCGAAGGAGGGATAGCGCTGGAAACGCGCGCGGTGTTTGTGACTGGCGGCCGTGGCTTCATCGGTACTCATCTTGTTCAAGAGCTCGTTTCGCGAGGCCACCAGGTCCTTGCTTGCGATCTCGACGCCGGCGAGGGAGAAGACTTTGTTCGGTGTGACGTTCGAGAGTACCGTCAGCTCGAGCGCGTGTTCAGCCAGAGAAGATTCGACTATGTCTATCATCTCGCTGCCGAATATGGGCGGTGGAACGGGGAGGACTACTACGAGAATTTGTGGGAGACGAACGCAATCGGCACCAAGAACATGATCCGTCTGCAGGAGCGCTTCAAGTTTCGTCTCATTTTCTTTAGTAGCGCTGAGGTGTATGGCAACTACGGACAGGTAATGAACGAGGATGTTCTGGACAGGACACCGATCAAACAACTCAACGACTACGCCATTACCAAGTGGGCTGGCGAGTTAATGTGCCTGAACTCCGCAGCGCAGTTCGGAACGGAGACGGTTCGAGTTCGGCCTGTGAACTGCTACGGACCTGGGGAGCACTACACCCCATACCGCGGCTTCATTCCCAAATTCATCTACCACGCCCTTCGCAACTTACCTTATGTCGTGTACCAGGGTCACAAGCGGATCATCGACTTTGCCGAAGACTCGTGTCGCACGTTCGCGAACATCGTCGACCACTTCGTACCGGGCGAGGTGTATAATGTCGGAGGCCGCCCAGAATGGGAACGCGACATCAAGGCCTACTCGGATCTTATCCTCAAAGCCACCGACCGAGACGATTCACTCGTCTCCTGCGAGGACGCGGAGCCCTTCACGACGGAAACGAAACATGTCGACTGCTCCAAGGCAATCCGGGACCTCAGGCATGATCCAAGAATTGCCCCTGAAGTGGGCATAAAGAGGACCGTGGAATGGATGCGAACCGAGTACGGGATTGAGTCTTGATGCCTGACACGGCGACCGCTTTTCGGAAGAAGACGATCCTCGTGACGGGCGGTGCTGGTGCAATCGGCACCAACCTCGTCGCAGCTCTGAGCCGCTTGGAGACCAAACGAATCGTAGTATTCGACAATCTCTCCTCAGCCTACGAGTGGAACCTTCCCCATGAGCCGAGTGTACATTTTGTGAAGGGCGACGTGGTGCGTGAGAAAGACCTCGACAAGGTCTTCAAAGAGCAACCTCAGATAGTCTACCATCTTGCGGCGCACTTCGCGAACCAGAACTCCGTCGAACAGCCGGAGTTCGACCTCATGATTAATGGGATGGGAATCCTCAAGGTTCTCGAACGCGCCCGGAAGTCAGGGGTGGACCGGTTCATTTATGCTTCATCAGGATGCGGTATCTACGGCTCTGACACCCCGATGCCTTTTACTGAAGACTACGTCTCGATGGATCTCTACACGCCGTACCAGGTCACGAAGATGCTTGGGGAACTGTATACGAACATGTACGGCAACCTGTATGGCCTACCGATCGTCAATGCGCGGTTCTTCAATTCGTACGGCCCGGGAGAAGTGCCAGGGAAGTACCGCAATGTGATTCCAAACTTCTTCTACTGGGCAATGACTGGTCAGCCGCTTCCCATAACGGGGACCGGCGAAGAAACACGGGACTTTACCTACGTCGGTGACATCGTGAACGGGCTCTTGGCGTGCGCCGCGTCTGAAGAGGCTGTCGGTGAAGCGATCAACCTCGCCACGGGCCGAGAAATCAGAATCATGGATCTGGCGAACCAGGTCAATGCCCTCACGGATAATTCCGCGGGCATCGTCTTGCGAGAACGAAGGACCTGGGACAAGAAGAACCGCCTCCTCGCGTCCATCGAGAAAGCTCGGCGGATTCTCCATTACGAGCCGAAGACCGATTTCAAGGACGGCCTGAGGCGGGTTCACAGTTGGTTCGAAAAGAACTGGATCAATATCCAGAAGTCCGCAGAGTTCTAAGTCCGCCGTCACCCTCGCCTTCAATTCCCGTTCGTGCGTTCCAGGTCTGGATCCCTTGCGCATCCTCGTCCTCCAAGAATCGGATTGGATCGAAAGGGGGCCCCACCAGTCGCATCATGTCCTCGAACGAATGGCCCAGAGAGGCCACGAGGTTCGCGTCATCGATTTCGAGATTGGTTGGAGGGATCATCGCACACGAGAGCGGATTGCCCCAAGGCGCGTCATTGCCTACGTGCACAAAGTGTGTGATGACGTCTCCATAACTGTCGTCCGGCCGGCCTACATCCGTCTCCCGGTCCTCGATTATGTCTCATCCGCGATCTCACACAGCCTCGAGATTCGGCGGCAGATTCGCGAATTTCGACCTGATGTCGTCGTTGGTCTGGGTATCCTCAACGGGTTTGCAGGAATTAGGCTCAGCCGGAGACGCCGCATTCCGTTCGTCTATTACCTCATGGACACCCTTCATCGCTTGGTACCGGAGCCCGCCTTCCGCGGACTCTCGAAAGTCCTCGAGGAATCGAACATCCACCGGGCTTCGCTGGTCCTTTCGATTAATCAAAGCCTCCACGATTATGCGCTTGCGATGGGAGCTCGAGAAGGGCGATCGCATGTGTTGCATGCGGGTGTCGATCTAACAAAGTACAACTCCGCCGATGGTCGAAGGATCAGATTGGAACTAGGCTTTGCCGAAGGCGACCTCGTTCTGTTCTTCATGGGTTGGATGTACCCATTCTCGGGCCTCGTGGACATCGGCCGGGCGATTCTCGAAGGGGGTCTGTCGACCAAGAATCTGAGGTTGCTCGTCGTGGGGAAGGGTCCTGCTTGGGACAGCTTGCAGGCTCTACGGAAGGACAAAGAAGGTGGGAATCGAATCGTCGCATGTGAATGGCTCCCGTATGCGCGAATTCCGGGCTATATCGCGGCCAGCGATATCTGCCTGCTGGCCGCCCTCCGGGACGACGTGATGCAAGACATCGTCCCGATCAAGATGTACGAGTACCTGGCGGCTGCGAAACCGGTCTTGGCGACCCGTCTTCCCGGCCTAGTCAGAGAGTTCGGCGAGGGTAACGGAGTTGTTTACGTAGACGGTCCCGAAGAAGTCGTTCCGAGCGCTTTGAATCTCGCGCGCGAAGGACGGTTGGCTGAACTCGGCGCGCAGGCGCGAGCTTTCGTAGCCGGTTATGACTGGCAGGCGATTGTCGACACATTCGAGAACTATCTCGAGGGACTAGTCCAGCAGAGCGCCAAGGGGATATAGGTCCCCTCAAGCGACCGGTCCGCGATTATCTCGACGACATTCGCGTCAGCACGTTCAAAGTGACGCCAATGAAAATCGTAATTATGCCGATGATTCCGAAGAACACCACGATGAACATGTATCCAACCGCCAGCTGATGGGGGCTTGTAGAGTAGTATGTCTGGAGAACGACGACTCCAAGGGCAGAGGCGACCAGGAGCAGAACTGCGCCTCCCACGCCGAAAAATAGGAGGGGCCGCCTCTCTGAGACCAGCGTGATGATTCGACCAAGGACGCTCGATCCGTGGCGTCCCGGAGAGACCGTTGAGCCGTCGACGTCGTATCGGGCGTCTATGTTCACCTCTTGAATCCGAAGGTTCGTTTCCTGAGCCTCCATCAGCATCTGGGAC
>Ga0066710_100004582_pt1 | contig 12282 bp, 11 predicted proteins | sample GraSoiAngelo_159_FD_79666 | JGI IMG/M metagenome (GOLD analysis project Ga0066710, IMG submission 79666) | Grasslands soil microbial communities from the Angelo Coastal Reserve, California, USA - 14_1009_16_40cm | ecosystem: Environmental > Terrestrial > Soil > Grasslands | place: USA...
CCTCCAGGTCTACTTCGTGCAGCACCGGGGCTTCCCCAAGGACTTGAACTATCTGGTTCTGGGTGGACTCATCCGATCCTCCGATCTGCGGGATCCTTGGGGACAGGATTATCTCTATCGTCCTATGGCGGGTGGGTTCGAGCTCGAGGGGAAACACCGTTCGGGTATTTCGGGAAGCCCTCTCGTTCTGCGATCGGTAACGGGAACACGGTGAGTCATGTAACTCTATGAAAGTAAGGTTGTTGTTTGTAAGTTTATCACTTGACAATACTACACTAAATCCATATAATGCCTTTGCACTCAGCTATGGATTGGATCATCTAGAGCCAAGGGAGGCTTCTGAACATGAGTAAAATCATCGGAATCGACCTGGGGACCACCAACTCGGTGGTCGCCGTTATGGAAGGCGGCAAGCCCGTAGTGATTTCCAATGCCGAGGGGAACAGGACCACGCCTTCGGTGGTGGCCTTCACCGACAAAGGGGAGCGACTCGTGGGTCAGGTGGCCAAGCGCCAGGCGGTCACCAATCCGGAAAACACGATCTTTTCAATCAAGCGGTTCATGGGCCGCCGCTTCGACGAGGTGACCGAGGAGATGAAAATGGTCCCCTATCGGGTGGTCCGCGGCGAGAATGGGGATGCCCGGATACAGATTCGCGATAAGCAGTTCCCCCCCCCGGAAATCTCGGCCGCGGTGCTCCACAAGATGAAGCAATCTGCTGAGGACTACCTCGGAGAGAAAGTGACGCGTGCGGTCATCACGGTTCCCGCTTACTTCAACGATGCACAGCGGCAGGCCACGAAGGACGCGGGACAGATTGCCGGACTGACCGTGGAGCGCATCGTCAACGAACCCACGGCTGCGGCACTGGCCTACGGTTTGGACAAGAAGAAAAATGAAATTATCGCCGTCTACGATTTTGGAGGCGGGACCTTCGATATTTCCATTCTCGAAGTGGGTGACGGCGTAGTCGAAGTGAAGTCCACCAACGGCGACACCCACCTGGGTGGCGACAACATCGACCAGCGCGTCATTGACTGGATTGTCTCGGAGTTCAAAAAGGAGCAGGGCATCGACCTGTCCCGAGACCGGATGGCCCTGCAGCGCCTCAAGGAAGCTGCGGAGAAGGCCAAGTGTGAGCTCTCTTCAGCAGGGGAGACGGAGATCAATCTTCCTTTCATCACGGCCGACGCGTCAGGTCCCAAGCATCTTCTTCTGAAGCTCACCCGTTCTCGGTTTGAGCAGCTCGCTATGGATCTCTTCGAACGCTCGCTGCCTCCGTGCCGGCGTGCGCTCGAGGATGCCGGCATGAAGCCAGAGGACATCCATGAGGTGGTCCTGGTAGGTGGAAGCACGCGAATCCCCAAGATCCAGGAGCTGGTCAAAGAATTCTTCAAGAAAAAGGAACTGAATAAGGAAGTCAATCCGGATGAGGTGGTCGCGGTGGGGGCCGCCGTGCAGGCGGGCGTGCTAGGAGGTGATGTCAAGGATCTCTTGCTGCTGGACGTCACCCCACTCTCCCTGGGCATTGAGACGCTGGGCGGAGTCTTCACCAAGTTGATCGAGCGGAACACCACCATCCCCACCCGGAAGAGCGAGATCTTCTCCACGGCCGCCGACAGCCAGACCAGTGTGGAGGTGCACGTGCTACAAGGGGAGCGGGAGATGGCCCGGGACAACCGCACGCTCGGTAGGTTCCATCTCGTCGGCATCCCCCCGGCCCCACGCGGTGTCCCGCAGATCGAGGTGACCTTTGACATCGATGCCAACGGCATCGTTAATGTCTCGGCCAAGGACCTGGGCACCGGAAAGGAGCAGAAGATCACCATCACTCACAGCAGCGGCCTCTCCAAGGCGGATATCGACAAGATGGTGGGGGAGGCGTCGTCCCACGCCGAGGAAGATCGCCGCAAGAAGGAAGAAGTGGAGGTACGCAACAAGGCGGACAACCTCGTTTACAGCACTGAGAAACTGCTGGAGGAGAACAAAGAGAAGATTCCCGCCGAGGAGGGCTCGAAGATTCGGTCGGCGGTGGACGACCTGAAGAAGGCCATCCAGGACGGGCCAAGCGATCGCATCGCTCGGGCGACCGACGAGCTCCTCAAGGCCTCCCACCGGATGGCCGAGCTCATGTATCAACAAGCTTCGGCCGGGCGCGGGGCCGGCTCGTCCCCTGGAGCAGGAAGTGACCCGAGCCCCGGGAATTCGCGGTCCTCCGGCTCCACGAAGGAGGGCGAGGTGATCGACGCAGAGTACGTGGACGTAGACGAAGGCAAGAAGTAACCGGGCGAGGAAGCATCGCGGGGAGACGCATGACGGTCGTGCAATGGGATCCGTTACGAGAGTTGTTGGCCCTCAAGGACCGCATGAACAAAATTATCGAGAACGCCATGTCCCGCTCCCAATATGGGGGCTCTGCGGACGCAGGGACGTGGTCCCCTGCGGTGGACATTTTCGAGACCGCCGAGAGCGTGGTGGTCGCGGCGGAGCTCCCGGGACTATCCCCCTCGGAGATCGAGGTCCGGATCGCGGAGAACATGCTCACACTGAAGGGGGAGAGAAAGCTCGAGAAGGGGATCGAGCAGGAGAACTACCACCGCATCGAGCGGTCTTACGGCTCGTTTTCACGCTCCCTTCCACTGCCTCCTGGGATCAAGCCCTCCGAGGCCCGAGCGGAGTACCGACTCGGCATTCTCCACATCCAAATCCCCAAGGCCCGGGAGGCAGGAGCCAGTCCGGTACACATCCGCATTTCTTGATGGCCGGAACTGTCCGGGAGCCTCATGGGGAGCATGGACTACTACCAAGTGCTGGGGGTGGGCCGGAAGGCGAGTTCTTCCGAGATCAAGAAGGCCTACAAGCGCCTCGCGCGGAAGTGCCATCCGGATCTGAACCCGGGAAATCGGGCTGCCGAGGAGCAGTTCAAACGCATCACCGAGGCCTACGACGTTCTCTCGGATTCCGAGAAACGCAAGCGCTACGATCAGGGTGGCTCACACTCCTCGGGACCAGGATTCACACCACCAGGCGCCGGAGGCTTCGGCCCCGGATTCCCCTCCGGGTTCGAGTTTGACGCCGGAGGTCTCGGCCGCGGCTTTACCGATATCTTCGAGGAGATTTTCAATCCGTCTCAGGGCCAGCGACGCCGCGACCCCGCACCCGGAGAGGACCGCATCTACCCCATCCGGATCGGGTTTTTCGACGCCCTGAGAGGCCTTTCCACGACTCTGGATCTCGAGGGCGAGATCGCTTGTCCCGACTGCGGTGGCACCGGGAGCGTGCGCTCAGCGCGCTCCCAGGTGTGCCCTGATTGTGGCGGAATCGGCACAATCCAGAGGATAGGAGGCAGGATCCGGTTCACCTCCGAATGCCGCCGCTGCGGCGGCACCGGGAAGCTCTCCGAGGAGTCCTGCCACCGCTGCGGTGGTTCCGGCACCATTGTGAGGCGGGAGCGAATCCAGGTGCAAATCCCCCCTGGAGTCGACACAGGCTCCCGCGTGAGGCTGGTGGGCAAGGGGCGAGCTGGGACCTTGGGAGGTCCACCGGGCGATCTCTACATACAAGTCCAGGTAGAGCCGCATCCTTTTTTTGCCCGGGCCGGTGACCAGATCCTGTGCACCGTGCCGATAAGCTTCTCGGAGGCAGCGCTGGGCGCGCGCGTGGAAGTCCCCACGATCGATGGAGGGTCGACCATCCGCATTCCTCCCGGAACGCAAAGCGGTCAGAAGCTCCGTCTGAAAGGAAAGGGTGCGCCATCGTTGAAGGGAGTCGGCCGCGGCGATCAAATTGTGGAAGTCAAGGTGTTGACTCCCGAGGTCCGGGACGAGCGGGCACGCGCCTTGCTGAAGGAGCTCGGCGAGAGGGATCGGGCGGATCTCCGCGGCCACCTCAAGCCCCATTCGTAGTAACATACGCCCCCGTCAGGGGTGCCGTTAACTGCCATGATGCGCGACAAAGCCTACTACATGATTAGCGTCGTTTCGCGACGCTTCGATGTGCATCCTCAGACTCTCCGTCTCTACGAACGAGAAGGGCTGTTGAAACCCTCCCGAACGGATGGGAATACGCGGCTCTATTCCGACGAAGATCTGGAGCGTCTTTCGAGAATCCTCCACCTTACCCGTGAGCTGGGGGTGAATCTGGCTGGGGTAGAGGTCATCCTCAAGATGCGGGAGGCCATGGAGAGCATGGAGCGGGACTTCAATCACCTACTCGCCTCGCTGCGCGATGAAATGCGCAAGCGCCAGGAAGACCCCCGTGGCCGTTCCACCCATGCGCTGGTCAAGTCCGGACCGGCGAGAGTGATCCCGATTAAGAAGGGATGAGATGGAAGAGGAAAACGTTCTCAGGAAAAAGGTTTCCTCCGAGACCCTCAAGAAATACCTTCAGGAAATCTCAAGGCTGGAACGAATCACCCCCGATGAAGAGAAGGTCCTGGGAGACCGAATCCAAAAAGGGGACAGAGAAGCTCTGCAGCGGTTGGTAGAGGCGAACCTCCGCTTCGTGGTCAGTTTCGCCAAGAAGTACCGAGGATGCGGCCTCTCCTTCTTGGACCTGATCAACGAGGGAAACATCGGCCTCATCGAGGCCGCGAAACGATTCAACCCGAAGAAGAATGTCAAGTTCATTACCTACGCTGTTTGGTGGGTGAGGCAGGCCATCGTCCACGCCCTCTCGGACCACAGTGGGGCATTTCGACTTCCCCAGAAGCAGGCCAATCTCCTTTATCGGATCGGCAAGACCATTTCGCAGCTCACCCTGGAGTTGGAGCGCCACCCTACCGCCGAGGAAATCGCCAAGAAGCTGGAGATTGGGGTGGAAGAGGTGACCAATCTGCTCCAAGTGGCCGATGAAAACGTCTCTCTTTCCACGGTGATCGACGAGGAGCACGATTTCCATCTCTCCGACAAGCTGGAACAAGAGCAGATCCCCTCCGCGGACGAGGCGCTGCTGCGGGACTCGCTCAAGACGCATCTGGCGGCTTGCCTGGACGAGCTGGATCCCAAGGAGGAGAAGGTCCTGCGGCTTCGCTTCGGTCTCGACGAGGAGGATCCCAAGACCCTTAAGGAAATTGGCGAGATGATGGGTCTTTCCCGCGAACGGATTAGGCAAATCGAAGCGCAGGCTCTCGAGAAGCTTAACCGTTCCCAGAAATGCCAGCAGCTCCGTGGCTACCTGAACTGAGGAATTCCGTGGCTTCCCCTGTCATTGTCTGCCAGCATTGCGGCGGCGCAGGATTCCGGATCCTGGATTCCTTCGACCGGCCTTCCCGCGCGGTGGAGTGTGCCTGCCGCCGAGGGGAACGGGCGGGAGGTCTTCTGGAACAGGCCCGACTTCCCAAGCGTTTCCAGAGATGTGAATTCGAGAATTACGCCGAGATTTCCCCTTCACATCGGCTGGCGAAACAGCGCTTGGAGCGCTTTGCCCGGGAGTATCCCGCCGAAGAGCACGGACTGCTGATCATGGGACCTCCGGGAGTCGGCAAGACTCACTTGGTGGCTGCTCTGATCAACACGCTGGTCCGGGAGAAGGGAGTTCCCTGTCTCTTTTACGATTTTCAGGATCTTCTCAAAGAGATCCAGAACAGCTACAACGCCGCCTCGGGGACATCCGAGCTGGCGGTGTTGCAGCCCATCTTCGCCACGGAGGTGCTGGCGCTGGACGATCTGGGAGCGCGCAAGCCCTCCGCCTGGGTGGCAGATACCCTGTCCCACATCATCAGCACTCGATACAATGACGTGAAGGCTACGCTCTTCAGCACCAACTACCTGGACCATCCCGTTCGCAAGGAAGACCCCACGCTCACCGACCGGATCTCGGATCGGGTCCGTTCCCGACTGCACGAGATGTGCGTCAGAATCGAAATCTCGGGGAAGGATTTCCGCGAGGACATCCTCCGGGCAGAGAAGCGCGTCCGGCACTAATCAAACACCTTATACGAACAGAGTTGGCCTTGGGCTTGCATCCGCCCGGCACGTCTGCTAAGATCCGCCTCTACCGTAGCTTAGCTTGATCTCTTCGAGAAACTGGAGGTGGATGGTGGCGCGGGATGTGTGGATTCTGGGGGGAGTCCGGACTCCCATGGCGGAGTACAACGGGCGCTTCCGGAGTCTTAGCGAGGTGGAGCTGGGTGCGCTCGCGGCGCGCGGGGCCTTGGAGAAAGCCGGTGTCGCTCCCGGTTCTGTGGACCATGTGATTTTCGGTAATGCCCTCCAGACCAGTGGCAACGCCGTCTACGGAGCCCGGCACGTGGCCCTCAAAGCCGGACTGGCCGTACAGGTTCCCGCCCTCACCGTGAACCGACTCTGCGGCTCTGGCATACAGTCCATCATCTCCGCGGTCCATCTCATCCGCTGCGACGAGGCCCGGTGCGTCCTGGCCGGGGGAATGGAGAATATGAGCCAGGCCCCGCACGTGATTCGCGGGGCACGGGTCGGCCTTAAGCTGGGAGAGGGAAAGCTCGAAGATTCCCTCATGGTCGCGCTTCTGGATTCCTACTGCGGACTCTACATGGCCCAGACTGCCGAGAAGATCGCCAGGGAGCGTGACATCGCCCGGAAGGAACAAGACGTGTTCGCTCTCCGCAGCCAGCAGCGCGCTCAAGCGGCCTACGATGCAGGAAAATTCAAGGATGAGATTGTTCCGGCGACGGTAAGAGAGGGCCGCAAGGAATCGGTGGTGGGCGAGGACGATCACCGGCGTCCCGACACCACGCTGGAGGGGCTGGCCAAACTTAGCCCGGCTTTTGACCGCGAGGGAACCGTCACCGCCGGAAACGCCTCGGGAATCGTGGATGGGGCCGCTGCGGTGCTGATATCGTCGGATCCCGGCCTCGGAGGGAAGAAACCTCTGGGGCGGATTGTCTCCTGGGGGATAGTGGGGGTGGAGCCGAGCCTCATGGGCATTGGACCGGTCCCTGCCACACGGCAGGCCCTGGAGGTGGCCGGACTCTCCCTGGAAGAGATCGACTTGGTGGAGGTCAACGAAGCGTTCGCCGCGCAGTATTTGGCGGTGGAGAAGGACCTTCGCCTTGATCGCGAACGGGTGAACGTCAACGGCGGGGCCATCGCCCTAGGTCACCCCCTGGGAGCCACCGGGACCCGGCTGGTTCTTACGCTCTTGCTGGAGCTGAAGCGCCGGGGCGGAAGGTACGGTTTGGCCACCGCTTGTATCGGCGGGGGACAGGGAATCGCACTCGTCGTGGAATCGGCCGGCCGGGGCTGATTCGACTTGTGTCGGGAGCGGCCTCCGGACCGGGCCGCACTGGGGAAAGCATGAAAATCCGAACCGTGGGAGTGATCGGATCGGGGCTTATGGGTTCCGGTATTGCACAGGTCTCGGCCCAGGCGGGTCATCGGACGATGATTCTAGAAGTTTCCCGGGAGCTTCTGGACAAGGGGATGCAGCGAATCGAGGGGTTTCTGCGCGCCGGCGTAGAGAAAGAGAAGCTCACGGCGGAGACGAGGGACCGCATCCTGTCGCTGCTGAAGGGGACCACCGATATCAAGGACCTGGCGGATTGTGATCTGATTCTCGAGGCCATTACCGAAAACCTCCAGGCGAAGCGGGACCTTTTTGCCAAGCTGGACAGGTTGTGCGGTCCCTCTACGATCTTCGCCAGCAACACCTCCTCCCTTTCCATCACCGAGATGATGACCGCCACATCGCGACCTTCTCGCTTTCTGGGTCTTCACTTCTTCAATCCTGTCCCGCTCATGAAACTGGTGGAGGTGATCCGCACCATCGTCACGGCGGAAGAAGTCGAGGCCGCCGCCCTGGAATTCGTGCGGGCCACCGGGAAGACGCCCATTCGGACCTCCGATCGAACCGGTTTTATCGTCAACCGACTCCTGGTGCCTTACATCCTTGACTCCATCCGGGCGCTGGAGAACGGCGTGGGGACCATCGAGGAGATCGATGCGGGAATGAGGCTGGGCTGCGGGCACCCGATGGGACCCTTCACGCTCCTGGACTTCGTGGGGCTGGACACCACCTACTACATCGCCGGCATCATGTTCGACGAGTTCAAGGAGGCCCGATTCGCACCCCCGCCCCTGCTCAAGCGGATGGTACTGGCAGGAATGCTGGGACGCAAGACGGGCAAGGGCTTCTACGATTATTCCCAGTCGCCGCCCGTGCCCCTCAACCATCTCACCGCCTGAGTCAGGCGGCCCCGCGCGAGGAGCCCAATGAGCACGCAGAATCTGACCGTGGAATCCCACGACCGAATCGCCCGCCTCACCATAAGCCGACCCGAGAAGCTCAACGCCTTGGACCGAGCGACTCTCGGAGAGATGGATCAGGCCTTCGCCACCTTCGCGGCAGACCCCGAAGTGGGAGCTGTGATCCTTACGGGGGCCGGCCCGAAGGCCTTCGTTGCCGGCGCCGATATCCAGGAGCTGCTGCAGCAGTCCCCGGTGGGCGGACGCGAATACGCTCGTTTCGGCCAGGGCCTTTTCAGTCGGATCGAGAATCTGGGTAAGCCTGTGCTCGCTGCCGTGAACGGCTACGCCCTCGGAGGAGGGTGCGAGTTGGCTCTGGCCTGCACGCTTCGCTTCGCCTCCTCCACGGCGAAGTTTGGACAGCCCGAGGTGAACCTGGGCATTATTCCAGGCTATGGGGGCACCCAGCGCCTGGCGCGTCTCGTGGGGCGGGGAAAGGCTCAGGAGCTAATTCTGACGGGAGAAATGATCGACGCAGCCGAAGCTCATCGGATCGGCTTGGTGAATCAAGTATTCTCGCCCGAAGATCTGCTCCCCCGGACCGAAGCGATTGCCGCGACCATCCTCTCCCGCAGCCCGCTGGCGATCCGGTACGCGCTGGAAGCCGTGCAGCGCGGGCTGAACATGCCGCTGGAGGAGGGCCTGGGTTTTGAAGCCACTCTCTTCGGAGTTCTCTGCGCTTCCGAGGATATGAAAGAAGGTACGAGAGCCTTCCTGGAGAAGCGAAAGGCCCAATTCAAGGGACGGTAGGACCCACGCTCCCTTGGAAAAAGGGGGCGCAAAGCCTATATTCCCCCCGAGGTTAAGAGGAGCAGGGCAGGATGTCCGTGTCCGGAGTCCACCGGGTGAACTTCAGACCCCAGAGGCTCATCACCGCGTTAAGGGTGGTCATCGGCGCGTTTTTGGCGGCTTTCGGCGTGGTTCTGTTCCTCAGCTTTGGCAAGAAGGAGGAGCAGGCGGTCCGCATCCACCTCGCGCCTCCGCCCACCCAGTCGGGTGAGCAAGTGGTCGATCTCTCTGAGAATTTCGCCATCACGGGGACCAAGGGAGGGCGTGACTCCTTCCGGCTTCAAGCGGACCAGGTGACGGGTTTCGTAGGAGACAAGAAGCTCCTTCGGGGGGTCCGATTGGAAGTTTATGGGGAGGATGGGGAGCATCTGGCCCTGAAGGGCTCCACGGGCCAATTCGACATGGCGGAGAAACGAGCCCAACTTTCGGGAGCGGTTCGGGTGGAAGGGAAGAACGGCTTTGCGCTCACCACGCCCAGCCTCTATTTCGACGGCGATCGGGACATCCTGTTCACGCCGGATGAGATCGCCTTCGCGAGCCGAGGCCTTTCGGGGACGGGTCGAGGGCTGAACTATCTGACAGGGGACCGCTCCTTCAAGATTCCCGCCGAAGTACGGGTCACGGTCGAGCCGGTCAAACCCGGCGATCCTCCCGCACTGATCACCAGCTCCGACATGACCCTGTCTCTGGACACGAACGAAGTGGTTTTTAACGATTCCGTGCGACTGTCGCGTGGGCAAGAGTCCTTCTCCGGCAACTATCTTAAGTTGACCCTGGACGCCGATCGTCACCGCCTGATCTCAGTGAAGGCCTACGGGCAAATCCAGGCCACCCTGGTCACGGGGAAGGCTGCCGCTCCCACCAGCCTCCAGGCCGACACGCTTCTAGCCGCATTTCAACCGGATGGGAAATCGTTGGACCGAGTGGAAGCCTACGGAAGCTGTCAGCTGGAGAGCTCGGGAGTGCAGGGGACCGGAGAAACTCTCTTGGCGGAGGTGCCCCAGGACCGGATCCTGCTGCGAGGAGAGCCTGTGGTGCTGGACTCCCGCAGCCGCATTGCCGCCCAGGAGATCGATCTGTACCCGGGTGCGCGAGGACTCGAGGCCCGGGGCGACGTCAAGACCTCCTTCCGCGCCCGCCCCGTAGGGACAGCCGGGGGAGCTTCTCCGTCCTATTTCACCAACGGGGAGCCCATTTTCTTCCAGGCCTCTCGTCTCTCGGTGGAAGATGGCGGAGAGATCGCGCGCTTCTCGGGGAGCGTACGGGGCTGGCAGGGGGACGATTCCATTCAGGCCGAGGAAGTAGTCTTGCGCTTCGGCGAAAAGAGCATGAACGCCTTTCGCAATGTCTTCTGCCGGTTCACCTCCCAGGAAGCCGCCGCGGACGCGCCTGGCAAGGGTCCTCCTGTGCCGACGCTCATCGTCGCTTCCGCCATGAATTATGCCGAGGGAGAGGGAACGGTCCACTTCCGCGACTCGGTGAAGCTGACCCGGCAGGACTCCACGGTGCTTTCGGATCGGATGCATGTGAGTTTGACCGATCCGGCCGTAGGAAGGCGTCGAGTCGTGCGGGTGCTGGCCGAGGGGGGGGTGCACTTCACCCACCTCGCGAATTCCGGCAGTGCCGATCGCTTGGTCTTCCTTCCCGACCAGGACCTGGCGGAAATGCAGCAAGACGCGGGGTTGGCCGAGGTGGTGGACCGGACCAGCGGGAGAACGCTTCGGGGTAGGACGCTCAAGTTCGACATGAAGGGGAATCGGGTCCTGACCGAAACGTCCGACGGCGGCCGCACCTGGATCACCCTCAACCCCAAAGACAAGGAAGCCCCGGACCTTGAGCCGAAGATTGGACATTGAGGGAATCAGCAAGTCCTATCGAGGTCGCCAGGTGGTGCGCAATGTCTCCCTTTCCATCTTGAGCGGTGAGGTGGTAGGTCTGCTCGGTCCCAACGGTGCGGGGAAGACGACCACCTTTTACTGCATTCTGGGCCTGGTCAGGCCGGATCGGGGGCGGATCCTCCTGAACGGGCACGACATCACTCGGCTGCCCATGTACCTGAGAGCTCGAGAAGGGATCAGCTACCTCCCCCAGGAAGCCTCCATTTTCCGCAAGATGACGGTGGAAGGGAACCTGCTGGCTATTCTCGAGACCCTCGGTCTCAACTCCTCGGAAATCCGGGACCGTGCGCGGGCCATCCTGGAGGAACTCAAGATCGCGCACTTGGCCCGCTCGCCCGCGTATGCGCTCTCGGGAGGTGAGAGGCGCAGGGCGGAGATTGCTCGGGCCTTGGTGCTTTCCCCTTCCTTTATTCTGCTGGACGAGCCCTTCTCGGGCATCGATCCCTTGGCAGTCGCGGATATCCAGCGAATCATCCAACAGCTCCGGCAAAAGGGTATCGGCATTCTGATCACGGATCACAATGTCATCGAGACCCTGCGCATCACCGATCGGGCGTACATCATCGCCGGGGGCGAGATCTTCCGGAAGGGGGTCCCCGACGAGCTTGCGGCCGACGCCAAAGTGCGCGAGATCTATCTAGGCGACAACTTCCGACTGAACTGAGGCGAGGCGATGGCGCTTGAACAAAAGCTGAGTATGCGGCTGACCACGAAGCTGGTCATGACGCCCTCGCTGCAGCAGGCCATCAAGCTCCTGCAGATGTCCAAGCTGGAGCTGGTGGAGGAAATTACCCAAGAGCTGACCCTAAACCCGGTATTGGAAGAGTCCCAGGAGCCGCGGGAAGGGGAAGTTCCGGAGCCCGAGGTACGGACGGACGAGCAGGTCCCCGCAGCCGACAAGCCGGCGGAGGGGCTGGATTCCTTTCAGGAGATTGATTATCAGTCCTACTTCCAGGACTACCTCGATGCAGGCTACACGCCCCGCGCCCCGTCGGAAGAGATTGAAGCCCCCCCTCTCGAAAACACCCTCACCCGACCCCAGAGCCTTTCGGAGCATCTGCTCTGGCAGCTGGCCATGAACCTCGCAGAAGGGACCGATCAGGAGATCGGTCGCGCCATCATCGGAAACCTGGATGAGGACGGCTACCTTCAGGCCACCGTGGAGGAGATACAAACCATGGGAGGCTTCGCCGCCTCCGATGTGGAAAGAGTGCTGGCCCAAATTGAGGACTTCGATCCCACGGGAGTGGCGGCGCGCGACCTGAGGGAATGCCGGCTCATCCAGGCCAGGGCCTTGGACATGGACGGGACCGTTCAGGAGACCATCATGCGGGACGACATGGCTCTCCTTCAGGGCTGCCGCATCAAGGAGC
>Ga0066710_100004583_pt1 | contig 12280 bp, 7 predicted proteins | sample GraSoiAngelo_159_FD_79666 | JGI IMG/M metagenome (GOLD analysis project Ga0066710, IMG submission 79666) | Grasslands soil microbial communities from the Angelo Coastal Reserve, California, USA - 14_1009_16_40cm | ecosystem: Environmental > Terrestrial > Soil > Grasslands | place: USA...
GCCGCCGCTTCCTCCTCCACCACCTTTCCGTCGAACAGCTTCACCTCGCGGTCGGCCCAGCGGGCGTAGCGGGGATCGTGGGTCACCATGCAGATGGTGGCGCCCCCGCGGTGGAGCTCGCGGAGCAGCTCCATCACCGCCTCGCCGTTCTGGGAGTCGAGGTTTCCGGTCGGCTCGTCGGCGAGCAGGATCGCCGGCTCGCCCGCCACCGCGCGGGCCACGGCGACCCGCTGCTGCTGGCCGCCGGAGAGCTGCGACGGGTAGTGCTTCATCCGGTGCGCCATGCCCACCCGCTCCAGCGCGCTGGTCACCCGCTGCTGGCGCTCCGAGGAGGGCATCCCGCGGTAGGTGAGCGGCAGCTCCACGTTCTCGTAGACGGTGAGGTCGCCGATCAGGTTGAACGCCTGGAAGATGAACCCGATCTGCCGGTTGCGGACCCGGGCCCGCTCCGAGGGGGTAAGGCTCTCCACCGGGTGGCTCGCCAGCGTGTAGGTCCCGCCGCTCGGCGTGTCCAGCAGGCCGAGGATCGAGAGCAGGGTCGTCTTGCCGCACCCCGAGGGGCCGGAGATCGAGACGTATTCCCCCTTGGCGATCTGGAGGTGGATCTCCGAGAGCGCGTGGGTTTCGAGCTCGTCGGTGTAGAACACCTTCTTGATGCTGTCGAGCTTGATCAGGGTCTCGCCGGGGGCCGTCGACATGTTGGGATCCTTGAAAGGGAGCTAGGGAGCTAGGGAACTAGGGAACTAGGGAACTGGGGGGAGCGCTCTAGCTCCCTAACTCCCCAGTTCCCTAGCTCCTTATTTGATACGTACCCGATCCACTTCGTCCCACCGCGACATGTCCGACAGGATTACCACGTCGCCGGCGGCGAGGCCATCCTTGATTTCGACGCTGCTGACCGACATCCGGCCGAGTCGCACCGAGACCCGCTGGGCGTACCGGCCCCCCTCCACCAGCTTGAATATCCCGATGGTGCCCTCGCTCTGGCCGTAGGCGGGGCGGCCGGTGTAGAGCACGTTCCTGAGCCGCGCGATCTCGATCACGCCGTCCACGCTCAGGTCGGGCCGGGCGCCGTCCGGCAGCTTGCCGTCGAGCGCCACGTCCACCGTCACGGTGCCGTTGATCGAGGAGGGATCGATCCGCACGACGTGACCGGTCGCGATGCCGTTTCGCGTATCGATGGACGCCTTCTGGCCGCTGGCCAGATCCTTGGCCTGGGTTTCCGGGATCCGGAGCACGGCCTTCAACCGGGGCGGCGTCGGCACCACCTTCGCCAGCTCGGCCCCCGCCTGGGCGTACTGGCCGACCTCGAGCGGGATTTCGGCCAGGACGCCGCGGGCGCCCGCCCGCACCACCATCGACGCCTTGAGCCCGTGCTGGAACGCGGCGATCGAGCGGAGCCGGGAGACCTGGTCCTCCTGCACCTTGATCTGCTCGGCGACCGTCTCGGTGAGGATCTTGAGCCGCTCCTCCTCCAGCTTCACCCGCTCCTCGAGCGCGTCGGCCTTGTCCTGGGCCTGCTTCTGGTCGAGCGGGATGATCAGCCCCTGCTTGAGCAGCTCGGCACCCGCCTCCGCCCGCCGCTTGGCATCGAGCCAGTCCGACTTGAGCTGCGCCACCGCCGCCGCCTGGGTAAGCCGATTGCTGGAGAGGTTGGTCTTGAGCTGGACCAGCTGCGACTGTGCATCGGTCAGCTGGCGGTCGGCGTTGAGGGTCTGAATCTCGACGTCCGGATTGCTGAGCTCGAGGAGGACCGTCCCGGTATCCACCGTCACCCCGGGCAGGAGATGGCGCTTCTCCACCCGGCCCGCGGTCACCGCGGTGATCCAGCGGATGTCTTCCGGAACCAGCGTGCCGGGTCCGCGGACCTCGAGCACCATCTCGCCCTTCTTGACCGTGTCGGCCATGATCGTCGGACGCTCGACCGTCGGCGCCGCGGGCTTGAGGCTCATGAGCGCGGCGGTGATGCCGATGAGGCCCAGTCCCGCGACCCCGCCGATCACCCACTTCTTTTTGTTCGACTGCGGCTCGCGCTTGATGTCCATGAAGACAGGGGTTGGGGATCAGAGGTCAGGGGGGAGGGACGCCCCCACGTGGTGGTACCAATGGAAGAGGCGTGCCCCGCGGGCGATGGCACTAACCTGTTGATCGACAATGATTTCTGGTGTCTGGCGGATGGCTGGGCGACCGGGAACTGTTCGAAAATGGGATTGGCCGGTCCCGCCATCGAACAGTCGTGGTCGGCGGGGTCGAGCCGAGGGGGTCAGTCCTGGTGGAAGCGCGCGCCACTCCCGGCCATCCCCACCAGCGACGGTGCTGGGGTGAAGCGGGGGCCCAGGTCAGCCGCGAGCGCCTCGAGGGTCTGAACGACGGAGGCGGCGCCGAGGCTGTCGATGAATCGGAGCGGCCCGCCACGATATGCCGGATAACCGATGCCGAAGATCGCGCCGATGTCCCCGTCGCGGGGAGAGCGGACAACCCCCTCCGCGACGGCGAGTGCGGCCTCGTTGAGCATGATGTACACCAGGCGCTGCTCCACCTGGCGGGGGTCGACGGTGGCGAGCGGTGTTGCGCCCAGGATGCCGTAGGCCTTGGGGTCCGGCTCGGTCTTGTGCCCCGCGTGGTAGAGGTAATAGCCCTTTCCCGATTTCCGGCCCAACCGGCCGGCCTCCACCATCCGTGCCACGCCGGGGGCGGGGGTCATACGCTCGCCGAATGCGGCATGCATCACGCCGCTCGCCTTGACGGCGACGTCGATACCGACCTCGTCGAGGAGCGCGATCGGGCCCACCGGGAATCCGAAGCGGGTCATGACCCGATCGAGGAGCTCGATCGGCGCGCCTTCGGCCAGGAGGAGGCCCGCCTCGTTGAGGTACGGCGTGAGAATGCGGTTGACCCAGAAGCCGGGCCGGTCGCCCACGACGATGACCGTCTTGCCCATTCGGCGCCCGAACTGCACCGCGGTCACGATGGCGTCGGGGGCGGTTTGGTCCGTCGGGATCACCTCGAGGAGCGGCATCCGGTCCACCGGCGAGAAGAAGTGCATGCCGAGCATCCGCTCGGGATGCTTCGCCCCGGCGGCGATGCTGGTGATGGGAATCGTCGAGGTGTTGCTCGCGATCACGGCCAGAGGTCCCACCGTGGCTTCGATCTCGTCCATGACCTGGCGCTTGACCGCGAGGTCCTCGAAGACGGCCTCGATCACGAGGTCGGCCGAGGCGAAGCCGCGCCACTCGGCCGACCCGGAGAGGAGCGCCGCCTCGCGAACGAAGGCGAACCGGGAGATCCGGCGGCGGGTCAGCCGCGCGCGGAGCAGGTCGGTCGCCGCCTTGAGCCCCTTCCCCACTCGGGCGAGGTCGGCGTCCTTGAGCCGCGCTTCGACCCCGGCCTCCGCCACCGCCGTCCCGGCGATGCCGGCGCCCATGAACCCGGCGCCGACCACCCCCAGCCGCTTGACGGCGCGCGCCGTGCCGGTACCGGGAGCCACGCCGGGGTCCTTCTTGAGCGCGGCGGTCGCGAAGAAGATCCGGACCAGGTTGCGGGACACCTCGCCCACGGCGAGCTCCCCGAAGAGCCGCGCCTCGCGCCGGAACCCGGTCTCCATGCCGCGCTCGAGCCCGGTTTTCACGGCGGCGAGCGCGGCCAGCGGCGCCGGGTAGTGGCCTCCGGTTTTGGCGAGCACCGCCTTCCTCGCCCCGGCGTAGACGAACAGTCGGCCCACCGGATTGCGCTCGAGCAGCAGGCTGCCCCGCGGGTCTCGGGGGGGGACCCCCTGGCGCGCGATCCGGTCCGCCGCGGCCGCGGCGACGTGCCGGAGAATGCTGTGCGGCACCAGCTCATCCACCAGGCCCAGCCTCAACGCCTTGGCCGCCCGCTCGCTCCTCCCCGCGAGGATGATGTCGAGCGCGGCGCGGACCCCGATCAGCCTCGGCAGCCGCTGGCAGCCCCCGGCGCCGGGCAGGACGCCGATCTGCACCTCGGGAAGGCCGATCGCGGTCCGGGGCGAATCCGAGGCGACCCGCCACGAGCACGCCAGCGAGAGCTCGCACCCGAGGCCGAGACAGGCGCCGTGGATCGCGGCCACGATGGGCTTGGGGAATCGCTGCAGCCGCGCGATCATCTCCTGCCCGGACCGGGAGAGCGCCTCGCCCTCCTCCGCGGTCCGGATCCGGATGAACTCCTGGATGTCGGCTCCGGCGACGAAGTTGTCCGGCTTCCCGGAGATCAGCACCACCGCGCGCACCCCGGGGTCGTCGTGGATCCGGTCGAGGAGCCCCTGGAGCTCCGCGATAACTCCCGACCCCAGGATGTTGACCGGCTCGCCCGGTACATCCAGGGTGAGCACGGCGATCCCGTCGGAGATTGTCAGCGAGAACGCGCTCATAGCATTCAGGGTTCAGGGGAGAGGGTGAGGAGTGGGGGCAGGGCAAACCCATTCCCCCCAATCCTCACTCCTCGGTCCTCGCTCCTCACCCCAGGTTCTCGAGCACCATCGCCAGCCCCATGCCGCCCTGGGCGCAGATCGAAACCAGTCCGAACTGCACGCCGCGGCGGGCCATCTCGTTGGCCAGCGTGGTGGCGAGCCGTGCCCCGGTGGCGCCGAACGGATGCCCGACGGCGATCGAGCCGCCCATCACGTTGGTCCGGTCCCAGTCCACCTCGCCGACCGGCGCGGACCGGCCGAGCTTCTGCGCCCACGCCTTCGAGGCCCACGCCTGGACGTTGGAGAGCACCTGGGCGGCGAACGCCTCGTGGATCTCCACCAGCCCGAGCTCCTGCCAGGTGATCCCGGCGCGGTCGAGGGCGGTGGGAACCGCGAACACCGGCCCCATGAGCAGCTGCCACCCGGGGTCAACTGCGGCGACCGCGTAGCTCCGGACCGCGGCGAGCGGCCGGTAGCCGAGCGCGCGGGCCTTCTCCTCCGCCATGACCAGCACCGCGGCCGCGCCGTCGGTGAGCGGCGATGAATTCCCGGCGGTGACCGAGCCGTGGCTCCGGTCGAAGACCGGCTTGAGCTGGGCGAGCGCCTCGAGGCTGGTATCGGTCCGGATCCCGTTGTCGCTGGAGATCACTTCGTCCAGCGCGGCGCCTCCGAACCACGGCGCGATCTCGGCGGTGAGCCGCCCGTCGGCGGTGGCGGCGGCGGCGCGCTGGTGGCTCATCAGCGCGAACCGGTCCTGGGCGTCGCGGGAGATGCCGTTCTCCTTGGCCATCTTCTCGGCCGACTGCCCCATCGATTCGCCGGTCGACGGCTCCGCGATCGCGGGAGAGACCGGAGCGAGATCCCGCAGCTTGACCGAGGCGAAGAGCCGGAGCCGCTTGCCGAGCGAGCGGGCTTTCGACGCCGCCACCAGGATCTCGCTCATCCGCCTCGAGTGGAGGATCGGGATGTCGGAGAGGGATTCCACCCCGCCGGCGAGGACGACGTCGGCGTGGCCGAGGAGGATCTGGTCGTGCGCGTTGGTGATCGCCTGACCGGAGGAGGCACAGGCCCGGTTGAGGCTGTAGGCGGGGATCGTCCTGGGAAACTGCGGAAGGAGCGAAACTTCCCGGGCCACGTTGGGCACCAGCACCGAGGGGATCACCTGGCCGAAGATCACCTCGTCCACTTCGCTGCCGGCCAGCTCGGTCCGGTAGAGCAGCTCGCGGGCGGCGTGGCGGGCCATCTGGACCGCGGTGGCCTCCCGGAGCACCGTGCCGCTCCGGGCGAACGGGGTGCGCAGGCCCGCCACGATGACGGGGCGGCGGCCGGGCGCGGCGCTCACCGATGGCACCTCGTTACTTTCGCTGGGCCAGCACGCTCGCCATCGCGCTCCAGCGCGCGTTGTCGACCGCCTCCACCACCTCGCGGCCGTGGAGGACCGTGAGCGGGGCGACCAGCTTGGGGAGCTCGCCGGAGCGGAGCAGGTGCTCGTCGCTCTCGGGCCCCCAGCCGAACGCGCGTTGCGATTCGAGGAAGGTCTCGAGCAGCAGGACGCCGCCCGGCGCCAGCAGCTCGACGATCCGGGGGAAGCGCTTCCGATCGAGGTAGTTGAAGACCAGTACCACGTCGAACTGGCCGAGGTCGGGCCACTGCGCCTCGAGATCGGCCTGGATGAAGTTGACGTCGACGCCGCGGGACCGGGCTTCCTTGCGGGCGATCTCGAGGCTCGCGGCATCCTTGTCCACCGCGGTCACCTTGGCGCCGAGCGCCGCCGCCGCGAGCGCATGGCGCCCGGTGCCGCAGGCCAGGTCGAGCACCCGGCTCCCGACCTGGATCCGGTGCGCGTGCCAGGCAAACCAGCTGCTGGGTCGCTCGAGTTCCGTCACGTCGGGAGAGTCGGAGTAGACTCCTAGCACATGACTCCTTCGTTTCGCGCCTCGCTCCGGGACCTGGCGGCCGCCCGTCCCGACCTGCTGATCATCGGCGGCGGCATTACCGGCGCCGGCATCGCGCGCGACGCGGCCCTCCGCGGGCTCGACGTCGTCCTGGTGGAGGCGCGGGACTTCGGCGAAGGGACCAGCTCGCGCTCGAGCCGGCTCATTCACGGAGGGCTCCGCTACCTCGAGCAGGGTCGCCTCGGCCTGGTCACCGAGGCGCTCCGGGAGCGGGCGGTACTGCTTCGCCTCGCTCCCCACCTGGTCCGCCCCCTGCCGTTCGTCCTGCCCGTCTTTCGAGGGGACCGGCTTTCCCGCTGGAAGGTCACCCTCGGCCTCAGCCTCTACGACGTGCTCGCCGGGAGGGGTAATGTGCGCCGCCACCAGTCGCTCGGCAAGCGAGGTGTCCTGCGCCTGGAACCGCTCCTCCGGGAACGCGGCCTGGTGGGTGGGGCGCTCTTCCACGACGCCCAGTGCGACGACGCGCGGCTGACGCTCGCCGTGGTGCGCGCCGCGGCGGCGCGCGGAGCCCGGGTCGCGAACCACATGCGGGTGGTGGACCTCCTCCGGGAAAGCAACCGCATCGCGGGCGCCAGGCTGCGCGACGAGCTCAGCGGGGAGGAGGGCGAGGTCGGAGCACGCCTGGTGGTCAACGCGACCGGGCCATGGAGCGACGCGGTGCGCCGCCTCGAGGACCCCGCCGCCCGACCGAACCTTCGGGCGACGAGGGGAAGCCATCTCATGATCCCCGCGGCCCGGATCAGCAACCGGAACGCCATCCTCTTCACCAGTCCGGTGGACGGGCGGGTCATGTTCGTGCTGCCCTGGGGCGAGTGGAGCTACGTCGGCACCACCGACACCGACACCGACGAGCCGGCCGATCAAGTCCACGCCACCGACGCGGACCTGGTCTACCTCCTTCGCTCGGCCAACGCGCTCTTTCCGGGCGCCCATCTCACCCCCGACGACGTGGTGGCGACCTGGGCGGGACTCCGGCCCCTGCTCGCCGCCCGCCCGGGACTCCCGGAGTGGGCGGTTTCCCGGGAGCACCGGATCCTGCGCGGTCCGGGCGGGATGCTCACCATTGCCGGGGGGAAGCTCACCACGTTCCGGAGGATGGCGGCCCAGCTGGTGGACCGCGCCGCCGGGGAGCTGGGGAGCGCGCCGGGCTCGGGCCGGGAGCTGAGCGAGTCCGATCCGCTCCCCGGCGGGGAGGCGGTGGTGGTCGAGGGATTCCGGGGGCCGGGCCTCGATCTCGGGCTTCCCCCCGCGACGGTGGACCACCTGCTCCGGCTCTACGGCGGCGAGGCGCCGGCACTCTACACCATGTGCCGGGAGCGGCCCGGGCTCGCGGCGCGGCTCCATCCCGAACACCCGGCCATCGAGGCCCAGGTGGTGTTCGCCGTCGAGCGCGAGCTGGCCCGGCGGCCCGAGGACATTCTCGCCCGGCGGATTCACCTCGCCACCGAAACCAGGGACCACGGCGCCCGGGCCGCGGGGCGGGTGGCCGAGCTGCTGGCGGAGACGCTCGCCGCGCTGCGGTGACGCGGATTATCTTCTCATCCATGGAGCGCCTCGTCGATCCCAACGTCTTCGAGACCGCCAACGCCGGCTTCGCCCAGGCGGTCTACGAGGACTACCTCCGAGACCCCGACGCCGTGGCGCCGGAATGGCGCCGGCTGTTCGAGAGTGGACGGGTCGGCGAGCGGCCGACCGGCGGCAACGGGGACGGCGCCCAGGTGGCACGGGCTCCGGCCGCCCCGGCCACGGCCGTGAGCCCCCCGCCGGGGGCGACGCCGATCAGGGGGCAGGCGGCGCGGCTGGTGCAGAACATGACCGAGAGTCTATCGGTCCCCACCGCCACGTCGTTCCGCGAGATCCCGGTTCACACCCTCGAAGCGGCGCGCACCGCCTTCAACACCGGCCTCAAGAACGCCGGCCGATCCGAGAAGGCCTCCTTCACCCACTTCATCGCGTGGGCCCTGGTCCAGGCAGCCAAGCGGCACCCGGTCATGGGGAACTCGTTCGCGCTGATCGGCGGCGCCCCCCACCGGCTCGCCCCCGACGGCGTCCACCTGGGCCTCGCGGTGGATGTAGAACGGAAGGACGGGAGCCGCGGGCTGGTCGTGCCGGTGCTGAAGCACGCCGAGCGAATGGGGTACGCCGAATTCCAGGCGGCGTACGACGCGCTGGTCGAGAAGTCGCGGACCAACCGGCTCCTGCCCGATGATTTCGCCGGCGGCTCCATCACGCTCACCAACCCGGGCGGCCTCGGCACGGTGGCCTCGGTGCCAAGGCTCATGGCGGGACAGGGCACCATCGTCGCAGTGGGCGCGATCGGCTACCCGCCGGAGTTCGCCACCACGAGCAGGGAGACCATCGCCGAGCTCGGCATCAGCAAGGTGATGACGCTCACCAGCACCTACGACCATCGCGTGATCCAGGGAGCGGAGTCGGGCGAGTTCCTCCGCACTGTGGAGCATCTCCTCGCGGGCGAGGAGGGGTTTTATGAGGGCGTGTTCGGGGCGTTCGGGCTGGAATGGACGGAAGGACGGAAGGACGGAAGGACGGAAAGTGAGGTGGCCGGAGCCGCGGTGGCATGGACCGGGAGCCACGACGCAGCCGTCGAGGTGTCCCGCCGTCCGTCCTTCCGTCTTTCCGCCGTTCCGTCGGACTACGACCACGTCGCCGCCGCGATGGCGCTGGTCAAGGCGTTCCGGACCCACGGCCACCTCGCCGCCCGGCTCGATCCGCTGGGCAGCGAGCCGCTCGGCGATCCCGCGCTCGATCCCGAGCCGCTCGGCCTCACGCCCGAGGTGATGGAGCGGATTCCGGCGTCGGTACTCCGGATCGCCGTCCCGGGCGGAACCCTCGCCGAGGCGCTCCCCCATCTGCGGGCGACCTATTGCGGCACCCTCGCGTACGAGGTGGAGCACGTCAGCGACCACCGTCAGCGGGTCTGGCTCCGCCAGATGATCGAGTCGGGCGCACACCGGCAGCCGATGAGGCGCGAAGAGCGCCTGGCCCTGCTGGACCGGCTGATCGCGGTGGAATCCTTCGAGCGGTTCCTTCACAAGGCCTACCTGGGCCAGAAGCGGTTCTCCATCGAGGGCGTGGATCTGCTGGTGCCGATGCTCGACCTGGTGCTCGAGCTCGCGGCGGCGCAGGGGGCGCGCGAGGTGGTGATGGGGATGGCCCACCGCGGGCGGCTCAACGTGCTGGCCCACAACGTCGGCCGGCCGTACGTCACGATCTTCGCGGAGTTCGAGGGCGGGAAGAAGGTCGAAGGCGGCTTCTCCGCGCCGGAGGACGGCACCGGCGACGTGAAGTACCACCTCGGCGCCGAGGGGGCCTACCTCACCCGCACCGGGAAGGCGATCACCGTCGCGCTGGCCAACAATCCGAGCCACCTCGAGTTCGTGGGTCCGGTCGTGGACGGCAACGCCCGCGCCCGCCAGACCCAGCGCCGGGGCCGCGAGGCGCACCACGATTCCTCGGTCGTCGTGCCGGTCGTGATCCACGGCGACGCGGCGTTCGCCGGCCAGGGGGTGGTGGCGGAGACCCTGAACCTCAACGCGCTGCGGGGCTACCGGGTCGGCGGCACGGTCCACCTGATCACCAACAACCAGGTGGGGTTCACGACCGACGCGGTGGACGCGCGGTCCACCCGCCACGCCAGCGACCTCGCCAAGGGCTTCGACATCCCGATCATCCACGTCAACGCCGACGATGCCGAGGCGTGCCTGGCGGCGGTGCGGCTGGCGATGATGTACCGGCGCGAATTCCAGCGCGACGTGCTGATCGACCACGTCGGCTACCGACGCTGGGGGCACAACGAGGGCGACGAGCCCGCCTACACCCAGCCCCTGATGTACGAGCGGATCAAGAGCCACCCGTCGGCGCGGGAGCTGTACGCCCAGGCGCTGGCGGCCGAGGGGGTGATCCCGGCCGAAGCGGCCGCGGCCCGCTTCGAGGCGGCGTACCAGCGGCTGGTCGAGATCCAGCAGGGGTTCCGGGCCAGCTCGCCGCAGGCGTCGCCGGCCCCCACGGCGCCGGTCAAGCTGGTTCCGGGCGAGGTGGTCGAAACGGCCGTCCCCGCGGCGAAGCTGGTGGCTCTGAACGAGCAGCTGCTCCGCGTCCCCGAGGGATTCACCGTCAACCCCAAGCTCAAGCGCCAGCTGGAGCGGCGCATCCCGGCAATGGGGGCCGACGGCGGCATCGACTGGGGCCACGCCGAGGCGCTGGCCTTCGCCTCGCTGCTCACCGAGGGGGTGCCGATCCGGCTCACCGGGCAGGACACCGAGCGCGGCACCTTCAGCCACCGGCACCTGGTGCTGCACGACGCCGTCACCGGAGACACCTGCACGCCGATCCAGCGGCTCCCCGGGGCGCTCGCCACCTTCGAGGTGTACAACAGCCCGCTCTCCGAGCTCGCGACGCTGGGATTCGAGTACGGCTACGCCACCGCGGCGTCGGACATGCTGGTGCTCTGGGAGGCCCAGTACGGCGACTTCATCAACGGCGCCCAGGTCATCGTGGACCAGTTCATCGCCGCGGGCCTCGCCAAGTGGGGGGTGACCAACCGGCTCACCCTGCTCCTGCCCCACGGCTACGAGGGGGCGGGTCCGGAGCACTCCAGCGCCCGAGTCGAGCGCTTCCTGCAGCTCGCCGCGGAGGGCAACATCCGGGTGGCCAACTGCACGACGGCGGCGCAGTACTTCCACCTGCTCCGCCGCCAGGCCCGCCGGAACCGGGTGCGCCCCCTCGTCATCCTCACGCCGAAGAGCCTGCTCCGCCTCCCCCAGGCGAGCTCGCGCCTCGAGGATCTCGCGACCGGCGGCTTCCGCCCGGTGCTCGACGACCCGCACCCGGGGGTGGAGGAGCGCGCCGGACGGGTGGAGCGGGTGGTCTTCTGCAGCGGCAAGATCTACTACGACCTGCTGCCGGACGCGGAGCGGATGGGCGAGCGGCGCCCGGCGATCGTGCGGGTGGAGGGGCTCTACACTTTCCCGGACGGGGCGATCCGGACGGTGCTGGAGAAATATCCCGCCGCCACGGACGTCGTCTGGGCGCAGGAGGAGCCCCGGAACATGGGGGCGTGGTTCTTCGTGGCGCCGCGGATCTCCGAGCTCTTGCCGCCCGGCCGGACGCTTCGCTACGCCGGCCGTCCCGAGCGGGCGAGCCCCGCCGAGGGCTACCCGAACGCGCACGCCGCCGAGCAGGCCCGGATCATCCGGGACGGGCTCGGCGGCTAGCGGGTCGGGCTCAGTCCGGCGGCAGGAGCGGCCGCTCGGTCACCTGCCGCACGATCTCCTTGATTCCTTCCGAGAGATGGTCCCCGTAGTGAAGCAGGAACACCCCGCGGGATCGCCGCGCGAGCAGGAAGGCGAGGAACGGCATGTCCGCCTTCGCGGCGTTGCAGGAGGGACAGGCGAGGACCAGGTTGTCCGGCCGGTCGTACGCGGTCTGCCCCTTCCGGGGCCGGACGTGGTCGAGGGTCATGTCATCGACCGGAATGGTACGGCCGCAGTAGGCGCAGACCGGGCCGTGCTGCGCGAGCAGCCAGTCGCGGTGGGCCTGATACGACCGCCCGCCGGATCGGCGCAGGGTCTTGGAGGTGGCGTGGGACGACGATTTGGAGCTGCGCTTGCGGGTCTTGCGGGGCACGAGTGTGGGGTGAATACGGTCAATCCAACTTTCGAGTTCGAGCCAGCGGCCGGCCTCACGCGGCCGACGACCGATGGCTTCACAGCGTCAAATCTAGCGGCACTCCCCCCGTTTGTCATAATCGCGGCTCGCCCGCGTCCCGCTCCGGGCTTAGTTTCCGTGAGCCTTCCGTCGCGCTGCGGCGTCCCTCGTCTCTCACTCGAAAGGAGCCCGTCCTGACGGTCGAAGCCACGCGGCCGGCCGAGCCCGCCGCGAC
>Ga0066710_100004585_pt1 | contig 12277 bp, 8 predicted proteins | sample GraSoiAngelo_159_FD_79666 | JGI IMG/M metagenome (GOLD analysis project Ga0066710, IMG submission 79666) | Grasslands soil microbial communities from the Angelo Coastal Reserve, California, USA - 14_1009_16_40cm | ecosystem: Environmental > Terrestrial > Soil > Grasslands | place: USA...
CTCGATGCCCCCAAGATGGGCTTCAACGTGCCCTACCAGGCGTGGCTGCGAGGTCCTCTGCGACCCTATCTCGAATCGGTCCTGCTCGATCGCAGCGCATGCGAAAACGGATTCTTCGACCGGGAGGAGTTGCGGCGGAGCCTCATCGAGCACACGGACGGGATCCGGGACAACGGCTTTCTCCTCTGGAAGCTCCTGCAGCTGCGACTGTGGGCCGCACGCTTCGGGGTCCGACTGTGAAAAGGCGGAGGGCCCCCGACACGCTTCAGCGGTCGGTTCGCGCCTCTGAAATCCCGTCCGACGCCTGCTCATCCAGCCTCGGTCTCGAGTCCTTGTGCCGGCGATGGAGTGCCAAGGCCCGGTGAAGCAGGTCTTCGATTCTCCCAAGGCCGGTGACGCGATCACAATTCCTCTGGATCAGGGGACGGTTAATCGCGGCAGCCGTCGCCCGCCGCACCGGGTCGTCCCAGGCGAAACGGATTCCATCCGCCCACTCGATCGCCCGTCCCACGCCGCACAGATAGCCCGTGCGTCCCGGAACGACCCAGTCCCTGTTGGCTCGAATATCCGAGACGACCGGGAAGACTCCGCAGCTCATCGCCTCGAAGAGCGAGCTCGGGGCCCCGTCGGACCGTGCGGCCGAGACGTAGACATCGGCCCAGTGAAGCAACCCGGGCACCTCCGTCGGTTCCACCTCCCCGAGGAAACGCACCCGGGAGGACAGTCCGAGATCCTCGGCGAGCCGCCTGGTGGTCTCGAGCGTTGGTCCTGTGCCAGCGAAGCTGCATTCAAACGCGAGACCCTCCTGTTGCAGAATCGCCAGGGCCCGCACGATCGTATCGTTATCGTAGATGGGATAATGCTTTCGCGTGCAAAGAATCCGAGCCGGGCCCGGCTGCCGAGAACCCGAGCGGGGCGTGAACTCCCGCGAGTCGACCCCGAGGGGAATCACGACGATCTTCTCGGGCTCGATTCCCGACACCATCAGACTCTCCGCGAGCGCCTGGCTTGACGTGTGGACGAGCTCTGCACGGTCCCCGATCCATCGAGCCAACCTTCCGTTCAAGCATCCCGGGAGGCCCCAGGTCTGGTCAGTGCCGCGCGAAGAGACCACGAGAGCGCTGCGCTTGGTCAGGGCGCCAATCAGTCCGTTGGAGCGATAGTAGGTCGCCAGAACCACGTCGGGCCTCCACCGCCGGAGCACCTGCCGGACCCTTGGCAAACGGCGCAGGTAAATGGACTTCGGCAGGCTCCCGTCCGCCCTCTCGACGCCGACGTACTCGACCTGGATTCCCGGAATCTGCCTGGGGTGAAAGGAGATGACAATGACGGGATGCCCGCGATCACGAAGGTACCGTGAGTACGGCGGCGCCCACGGCGAATCGCTGTGCGCGATGAGTGCGACGCGCATCGTCTCTCGATCCATCCTCAATCCAGGGAGCTTGCGGACCAGCTCGGTGTACCTGAAGCCAACGGGCGCCGCTAATCGATTTGCCGAAGAGAGTCCTGCTTTCCGAGATCGCCGTCCACGAACATTCTGAACCACAGCTCCAGCCACAGGAGGGCCCACAGCTTCTCCGCGTGGTCCTCTCCGGCCATGTGACTGTCGATGCAGCCTCGCACTGCCTCGGGACTGAACAGCCCGCGCTTGTCGAACCGTGGGTGTCGCAGGAGAACCTCCAAGGGCCTCTTCAGCGGCCCTCGCAGCCAAGTCGCCAAGGGAGGTGCGAACCCCTGTTTCGGACGATACACCGTCGACGGCGGGACCAAACGGGCCGCAACCTTCTTGAGGATGTGCTTCGTCCGATAGGCCTTGAACTTGAGGGAAGTGGGCAGGGACGCCGTGAACTCGAGGACGCGGTGATCAAGCAGGGGCGACCGGGCCTCGAGGGAGTTGGCCATCGAAGCAATGTCGATCTTCACCAGAATGTCGTCCGGCAGGTAGGTCTCGATAATGACCTGGAGACCACGATCCAGATCGTTCGTTCCATCGCCCGCCTCAAACGCGGCATGACAGTATGAGGACGGATCAGAGCCGTCAAGCTTCGCGAGGAGCGAGGGCAGATACAGACGATCTCGCTCTTCTCCTCCGAACCCCGGCCATATCCAGAAGACGTCGGCGGGCGAGCGATCGCCCCACTCCCCCAGCAGACGCGCCAACGCGGCCGCAGGCCGAGGGGCGCGTGGCAGTTTTTGCATGACGGACCCGATGGGCGCAAGGATCCTGCGACGAATGGCCCGAGGAACGAGGCGCCGGTAGGCCTCGGCAATCTGGATCGCCCGGTTCCACGGGTACCCCACGAACCCTTCGTCCCCCCCGTCCCCGTTCAAGGCGACCTTCACGTCCTCGCGGGCCACCTGCGCGAGGTAGTACGTCGGCACGGCCGAGGAGTCGGCGAACGGCTCGCCGTAGTGCCAGACGAGCCGGGGCAGGATGGCGGCGGCGTCGGGCTCGACGATCATCTCGACGTGCCGGGTACGCAGCGCCGCGGACACGGCGCGGGCGTGGGGCAGCTCGTCCACGATTTCGTCGGCGAAGCCAACGGAAAACGTGCGCACCGGCTGGGTGATGCGGTTCATCATGGCCACCACCGTGCTCGAGTCCACACCTCCGCTCAGGAAGGCGCCCACGGGCACGTCGGCGGTCATGCACAGGCGCGTCGCGTCCTCCAGGAGCTCGTCCAGCTGCTCGATCGCCTCCTGCTCCGTGTACTTCACTTTATTCCGAAATGACAGACGCCAGTAGCGGTCGACCCGAAGACCGTTTCGAGTGCAGGACACGATGCTGGCGGGAGGGACCTTGCGAACTCCCTCGTAGATCGACATCTCACCCGGCACGCACAGATAGCTGAGGTAGGCGTCGAGTGCGGACAGACTCAATGGGGGGATGCCTCTCAAGCCCTTGACGAGCGCGCGCACCTCGGAGGCGAAGACGACCTCCCCTTCGGCGTCCCGGTAGAATAGAGGCTTCTTGCCGACGCGATCGCGGACCAGGTACAGGGTCTCTTTCGAGGCGTCCCACAGGGCGAAGGCGAACATGCCGTTCAGCCGGGTGGCGACGTCGATGCCCCACTGGCGGTACCCTTGAAGGATGACCTCCGTGTCTCCCTGCGTCCGGAAGCGGTAGCCTCGAGACTGCAGGTCCCGGCGCACCTGGCGGAAGTTGTAGATCTCGCCGTTGAAGACGATCCAGACGGTATCATCCTCCGAGGCCATCGGCTGGTTCGCCTGGGGCGAAAGATCGATGATGGCGAGTCGGTTGAATGCCAGACCGATATGCGGCCCGCACCGCTCCCCCACAGCCTCTGGTCCGCGATGCACCTGGTCGTCCCGCATCGCCAGGAGGCGCCGCAGAGGCACGGGGACGTCGCCTCGTGAAAAGATCCCCGCGATCCCGCACATGATGAGTTATCCGGCCCGGTACCGGTTCGACACCGGCCCGCGTCGAGATCCTCCCCCTCGGAGGCTGCGCATTCTCCGCGGGTCGCGGGAGCGCCAGCCTCCTCGACGTCCAGCGCTCCGCCAGAAGTAGCCGTCACTAACGGCTGCCCTGGCCGATCTCGAGCGCACGGAATGTCTTCCCCCTGGTGCGCGAGGGATCTAGCCCCCGGCACAGGCCCCATTCTATACGGCCTTTGGGGCAAAACGCGATTGGAATTCGGCAGGACGGACGGCTGGGCGGGACCGTCATGCCCTCAGAAGTATTTCAGGAGGCCGATCTGGAACTCGGTGTCGCCTCTCAGCCGCTCGAACTCCGACTGGAGGGCCACGCCGATGTCGAACTGCAGGATGGTCTCCCACGGGCCGACGGTGTTCCCGGAGATGCCGAATCCGGTGAAGCGGTGGAAATCGCTCGAGGTGAGACTGTCCTTGACGTAGGCGTGGTCGAGCGACGCCTCGAAGCGCACGACGTCGGCGAGATTGAAGGCGTATTCGGCGCGCGCGATCCCTCCGCGGTCATAGCGTACCCCCGATCCGGAGAATCCGCGCAGACGGTTCCCGAAGAAGGAGAACTGGAACTCGCTGAAGCGGTCGAGGCGTGACCCCGTCTGCCACAGCGCCTCGAAGCGGAGCTTCTGGAAGGTCTTGAGGAACACCTGCTTGCCGATGCTGAACTCAACCGTATCGAAGTTCTTCTGGCGCGGATCGAAGTCGGCTAGGCAGGATCCTGGAGAAGGACACGGCAGCGTTTCGTCGCCCCAGGGATCCCACTGGGTGCGGAAGTTCTTCTGACCAGCCGCGGTGACCGTCCAGGCGGCACGATTGAATTCCCACTCGATCCCGGGCGACTGAATGAACGTGTCGGAGGGAACGATGAAAGTGTCGGTGTCCTTGTCGCGACTGTAGTTCGTGTAGGCCAGCCCGTAGGTCGCCTTCAGCCTCATGAAATTGCCGAGTGGGGCCCCCAGGGCGCCCGAAAGGGCTTGGGTTCGCGCGTCGACGTTGCTGTCGGGTTGTTTCTTCCCCTCGACGAACAGACTGTCGGTGACGTTCACCGCGATCGTGACCATTTGCGCACTGGCGTCGAGTTTTCGACCAAAAACCCGGGGCTCCGAAAGCGAGACAAGATTGACCACGCCGCCGATGAGCGCCGTGATCTGGGCGTCACGGCCGTGCACGTTGAAGTTGAAGTAGCCGGCGCCGAGAAGCGGCACAACGGGGTAGCTCAGACCCGGCTGCCGGAAAAGGCCGGCCAACCCCAGGAGCGCGGATTTCCGGGTCTGGGCCTTGACGATGCGCTCGCCGCTCTCGGTACGCTCCAGGTACTGCAAGCCCTTGTCGGTATCCCGCAGCATCTGCCGATCGGATCGGTAGGCCTGCTGCCGCGCGTTCTCGAACCCGGTGTCATTGATGCTGAGGTTCTTGAATACCACCTCGCGCAACAGCACCAGGTTCTCTCCTGCCACGGTGAGGATCTGCTGCCCTGCGACGCGTGACAGGAGCCAGTAGGTCGCTCCGTCCGGCCCGGTGACGGGCGCGAAGAAATCCTGTTCCTCGTTCGAGATCACGGGGGGGGAAAGGTTGGTCTCGACCGTGGAGGTCTTGACGGGCGCGAACGTGCGCGTTTCAATCCAGGCGCGCCCTCGATAGAGCGTCTTCGACGGATCGATCGGCTTGAAGTCCAGAACGTAGCAATCGTACTCGCCGACCCGATCGCGTCCGGTGTATTCGTACGTGTAATCCTTGTTCAAGTTGATGTCCAGCGGGAGAGTGAACACCTTCTCCGGCTGCGGCATCGGAAGCTCGGGGAGCTTCTTCCCTCTCCAGAGCACGCCGTTGTAATAGAGCGCTCGCTGCTCTCACTCCGCCCCTGTCGCGGGGTCCCAGAAGAAGGCATTGTCGAAGCTGATGTCCACCGTGTTGCTGCCGGCGATCTTCGCGTGATAGCTGAGCAGGGCGTCCGCCCGGTAGTTCTTGAGCCGGAATGTCTGGTCCGCCATGAACGCCTGGTGGGCGGCGATGACCTCTTCCGCGGTGATCAGACCGCTCTCCTTGATCTGCAGCTGTTCCTTCTCCGCCTCGAAGCCTTTGATCGGCACGCGCGCGTACTGCAGGACCAGTGGACGGGAGAGAATCACCACCGGCACGTCCGTGCTGTTTGACTTGAAGTCGGGCTTGATGTCGCGCACCGGTCCGGCGGCCCCACCCACGATGTCATACACGACTACGCCGCGCACCGCCGCGGTGCTGAGGATCATGCGCACCGTTCCGCCCGCAGGCGGGGCAGGAGCGTAGAAACCGACCAGGCCCTGGAAGGCGTCCGCGTCGAAAAAAGAGTAGGCGTTCACGCCTTCGAGAGGTCGCTTGTCCTTGTCGTCGGCGGCGACGAAATTCGCGGCCGCACCTGAGCCACGCGTGTAGGTGGGCAGGAACAGCTTGTGGATGTCCAGGAGGACACCCGGGAACTCCGGCCGGCCCTCGACGTCGGTCTCGAGGTCGAAGCTCACGACGGCCGCACCCTCCCCCTGTCCCGCGATGAATTTCCCCAGCAAGTCGGCGGCCCGGTCGCGGTCGGTCTGTCCCTCGATCGGCACGCTCACGGCCCACATCTGGGCCGACGGGTCATTCTGCAGCAGAAGGTCGTACGCGCGCGACAGGAGAGCGGCGAACGGCGTGCCGGGAAGCAAGTGGACAGGCAGGACATCGACGTAGGTCCCGATGTCCTGGGCGTACAGCGCTTGCTGCCATGCCAGATCCGCTTGGATGGTGTCGCCCCCGATCGCCAGGGCGCCCTGCGCGATCAGCGCGCCGGGATCGGCGGAGCGAAGCGTGACGGACGAGTTCTTCAGCATGTAGGCGAAGTCGCTCACCCTGGCTGCCGGCCATTGAGTCTCCCGGTTGGGCGCGTCCCAGATTTCGTAGTAACGCACCTGTCCCTTGAAGTGGAACGCCGCAGCCCGCAGGAATTCCAACCATGCCTTCAAGACCAGCGGATTGGCCGCCGAAGGCAGGGTGCCCGCAGGGTCCACGACACGGTTCTCACCGAACAGACAGAGCGCGACGACGTAGTTCGCCTGCCGGTACGGGCCGATGATCCTGTCGACTTCGCTCCAGTCGTACGCACCTGGTCGGGGCTCGAGCAGCGCCCAGGGGGCGCGGATCCGGACGTAGAGCGGATGGTCCGGGGCAATAGAGGGATCGATCAGGGGATCGGGAAGCAGGAACTCTTCCCGCTCGCCTCCCAGGTCATACTCATGGCCGAGCCCGAGGTTCGGGGGCGCCGGCCCCGCGGCGCGAGCAACACGTGCGGACGCGGCCAGCGATAGGCAGCAGCCGAGGAGGACAGCCCGGAAGGTCCGCGTCGACTTGTTTCCCGACCGCATGGCCGCGGCACGTTAGCAAATGGCACACGGGGTGTCAATTTTCCATCGCATGTCGCTCGAACTGCCTTGTTTTCTTGACAAAGCAGGGCCCCCCCGGTAGATTCCAGGTGTCCCCATGCAGGCCAACGACACCACTCCGAAGAACGTCCTGAGCTTCGATGTCGAAGACTGGCCCCAATCGACCCTGGACTTCTCGTTGCCGGTAACCGCCAGGGTCCGCGACAACACGTTGCGGGTCCTCGACCTGCTCGCGAATGCCGGCGTCCGGGCCACGTTCTTCGTCCTCGGTCTCGCGGCTCAGGGTTTCCCCGACTTGGTCCGGCGCATTCACGACGACGGGCACGAGGTAGCGAGCCACGGGCATTCCCACCACCCGGTCTACGGCATGCAGGCGGAGGAGTTCCGCGGCGACCTGCGTCGATCGATCGCGCTCATCGAGGACGCCGCCGGCGCGCGGGTGCTCGGCTACCGCGCCCCGGACTTCTCCATCCGCAGCAGCGACTGGTGGGCCCTTGAGATCCTCGCCGAGGAAGGACTGCGCTATGATTCAAGCCTGTTCCCGATCGCCGGCCCGCGCTACGGCATCCGCGCGGCGTTCACGCTTCCCTTTCGCGTCCTTCCGGCGTGCGGTTCCGAGATCATTGAGTTTCCACTGGCGACATTCGAGTGCCTGGGGTTCCGGCTGCCCGCGGCCGGCGGCGGCTACTTCCGGATGTCACCCTATCGCGCCTCCCGCGCCGCGATCGTGCGACTGAATCGGCGAGGCGGCCCCGCGACGTCGTACTTCCACCCCTACGAGCTGGACGCAGAAGAGATCCCGCGCTCCCCGCATGCCATCCCCTGGAGCCTGCGCGTCTCCCAGGGATTGATGCGGAGCACCGTGGAAGGCAAGCTCAGACGACTTCTGGGCGAGTTCTCCTGGTGCCCTGCCCGCGACCTGCTGGACCAGCGTGAAACCTTGACGGGGGGCCGGGTCCTGGACCTGACGGCTCTGCCGGGCCAGCCCGCGCGCTGGGTTGAGAGCGGGGTAGCGGCACGATGATTCGAACGAACGGTCCGTCCGCGCCAGGATCTCCGTGAGCCGACTGTTCCCGCTCCCGGTTCTGATGTACCACGACCTGTCGGACGGCCGCGATCGTGTCGCCGACGAGCACCGGCCCTACGTCCTGTCCGTGGCGGCCTTCCGCGAACAAATGCGCGTGCTGGCGGAGGCCGGCCTCCATGGCACCCGCCTCGACGAGATCCTCGAACCGGGCAGCTCGGGACCTGTCCGAGATCACCCTTGCGTTCTCACCTTTGACGATGGACACGCAAGCAATTGCACTCTGGCGCTCCCCCTGCTTGTCGAGGCGGGCTTCCGTGCGACCTTCTTCGTGACGACCGGGTGGATCGGTCGGGCGCCTTACATGTCCTGGGGCCAAGTCCGGGCCCTGGCCGCCGCCGGCATGGAGATCGGGTCGCACAGCATGACACACCGGCCGCCCGCGACGCTCACGTCCTGCGAGTTGCATGACGAGATGGCGGACTCCAGAAAATTGCTGGAGGACCATCTCGGGCGGGCGGTCGTCACGGCCTCCTCGCCCACCGGTTTCTTCAACCCGCGCCTGGCGCCCGTGGTCCGGGATATCGGCTACCGCGCTCTGTGCGTCGGTCGGGTCGCTCTCTGGACGGATCCCGCCGATCGTTTCGGCATTCCGCGTCTCCCCGTGAAGCAAAGGACGCCCCCGGCTGACTTCCGGCGGATGGTGCTCGGCGACCGATGGGTTGTCACCCGGTTGCGCGGCGCACAGATGGTGCGGAACGGCCTGAAGATGGCGCTGGGCGTCGATCGGTACACGCGTCTGCGCCAGGGGTTGCTGAGCTTCGCAGGTCGGCGGAGACGCTAGCCTGGATTGCTGCCCAGCGTTCCGGAGTTCCGCGGGCGCAGATTGGCGCCGGTGCCGTCCTCGGGGTCGCTCTTCTCGGCGCGCTGTCCGGCTGCTACCGGACGCGGGCGCCAGGCCAGTGACCCGAGGATCATGTTTGGGCGATGGCGGGTTTGTGGCTTTCGAACCCGCCCTCGCGATGACTTGCCTCCATGGCCTGTCTCCTGGTGTGAAAGCACCGATACTTTCGTCGCCGGCGACTGAGCATCGCCTCAGCCGACAAACAAATGGGCGAGCGTTCGTCTCCCAACGCACCTGCTTCCCTCTGTGTCTTTCTCCTTGCGACATGGACAGCAAGACCGTACCCTATCTTCTGGAGTTGGCGATCTCCATGAGGGATGCGATCGCGTTACCCGAATCCTTGTGGTCCGTCCGGATGTGGTTCGCGAATCGAGTGATACCGCAATCACGCGGCCACTACGTAAGCCTCAGCTTGACCGCGTTCGGAACCACAGGAAACGGCATCCGGTCCTTAGGTCGACGCTCATGAATCGCATAATCGATCGCCGATCGCATGACTACCAGCTTTCTCTCTTGGCCGTACTGACCGTCTCGCTGATGTCTCGCCTCATCTTCTGGTCTCTCACTCACTACACGATTGAAGATTCACTTATCATCGGCCGCATGGTTCGCAATTTCGTCACGAGTGGCGAGCTCGCGTACAACATTGGCGAGCGCGTCTCGGCTTGCACATCCCCTCTTTTCGCGGCGATGGCTTGCGGAATTGCTTGGTTCGGAGTTGATCCGCTCGTGGCGGCCAAGATCCTGGGTCTGGTGGCTTCCGCCGTGACCTGCGTCTTGCTCTTCGACTACCTGTGCGATTTTGCCACGCCTGTGGCCGCGGCAACCCTTTCGGGTCTGTACGCACTTCTCCCGCCGGTCATCGCCTCTTCGGTAGGAGGCATGGAGACGCCCGTATACACTCTCACGTGCTTTCTCGCACTCGAGCGTCTCGCGCGCGGGCGATTCCTCCCCGCGGTCGTCTGGAGCTCCATGGCAACCTTGGTGCGCCCCGACGGCGTCATCGTACTCCTTGTCGTTGGATTCTTCGTGGCAGGGAGATTGAGAGGTGACCTACGCGGGACGCTTCACTCCGTTTGGCCCATGTTCGTGCTAATCCCTACGGGTGTCACCCTGCACGCACTCTATTTCCACAGTCTTGCGCCCCATAGCGCGATAGCCAAGGCGGCGGCCTACCCTGTCGATCCTGTGGCGAATGTTTCGACCTATCTCGGTCGTATGTTTCTCACATGGAGAAGCGGACTCGTGATCTACGCTCTGTCGGTCCTGGGGATGACACGCCTGCGAGATCGATCACGTGAGCTCATGCCATTTGCGACCTGGTACGCGGTGTACCATGCTGCGTTTATGCTTCGTGCTCCGCTCTTCGACTGGTACCTGCACCCCCCGCTGGTCGTCTTGACATTGTTCGCTGCCCTTGGTCTGCTCGCGGCGCCAAGATGGGTTATTCGAAGAAGTCACGCGCATCTCGTGCGGGCGCAGATTTCGGCGGGTGCCGTCCTCCTGGTCGCGCTCCTCATCGCGCTCCCCGGATACTATCGGGCGCGCAGGCGCGGGCAATGGTACGAGGACCACGTCCGGGCGAGAGCGGGGCTGTGGCTTTCGAGTCACGCGTCCTCGGGATCGCTGGTCTTCACCGAGTCTCTGGGCTATATCGGCTATCAGACGAGCCATCGCTTCGTCGATTGGCCCGGGCTGGTTTCAAGGGATGTGCCGACGCTCCTGAGGAGGAACAACGGTGAGGGCCGGACGAATTCCTTCGACTTGATCATCGCCCACTTTCACCCAGACTACCTCGCGTTGCGGGATTCCGAGTGGGGTGGCCTGTCCCCCAAAGTCAAAGCGCCGTATAAGCTATGCGCCGAATTTCCAACCCCGAGTCGGGACCTCGGCTCGACGTACCTCATCGCGGGCGTTATCTGTCCCTGACGGTCCATCGCTACCGAGCGCACACAGTCACGACGGGCAAGGCTCACCTATTGGCAAATCAGCGCGTCACGGACGATGGCGTGAGTCTCATTAATCCGTCGCCTCACCTCGTGCCCATCGTCCCCTGACTCAAACCATCGACTCCTGGGCAATGGCTTTCTGTCCCTCCTCGTCAAACTGGTCCCGGCTATTGGTCGATCCTGAACATCGTCGGAGCTGTCGTCGAAGACGTGCCGATGCCGGCGATGCACGGTGACGGAGAGCTTGTTGAGATTGCCGGGTATACTGACGGCCTGTCTCTGCGGGCCACCGTGGGTACGATCACCCTGGCAGCGTTACCGATTGTCCTGGGCTTCCAGTGGCCCCTGACCGTGCTAGTGCTGAACATGCTCTATCAGTCCATGGGAAGATTCTGAGCATGCACCAGGTGATCCGAAGAGCCCCCTTCCTCGTCTTTCTCTGCGCCATCGTCGTCACATGCGTCTTCCAGACCATGTTCCCCAGAGATGCGCGGGACCGTCAGGGAAGTGACTATGTTTCCTACTACCATCCCACGGCGAACAGCCTTCTCGCGGGTGGAGGGTACTCGACACCGATCGGGTCGGTCCAGACCCGCATACCCCCCGGATACCCTTTGCTTCTGGCGGCAGCGCAGCTTCTGGCGCGCCCCGCTGGCATCGGCGACGAAGGGGCGGTCCGACTCCTGATGGTCTTGTCCATGGGGCTAGGGGCCGTCGTGATCTTTTTCATCGCCCGCATGATTTGGAGCCCCCTGCCAGCCCTCGCCGCCTCGATCCTGTGGATGACATGCCCCTTCACGCAGTTCCTGACTCTCCAACTTAACAGCGACGTCCCGTTCATGCCGTTGTATTACGCGACCGTGGGGCTCTTTCTCCACGCCATCCTGAACGGTGCGGCTTCGCCCCTGGCATTCTTTCTCACCGGACTCCTCGCCGGGATGGTGATGCTCTTCCGGCCGATCGCGATCGGGCTCGGCGGAGTACTCGCCGTCCTCCTCGGGTTCGCTCTCAAAGGGCGTCCAGGCCGCCTGCGCATCATTCTTGCTGCCTGGATTCTCTTCGGCAACGCCGTCGCAGTGCTCCCCTGGGAAGCCTGGCTCTACGCCAAAACGGGACGATTCATCCTTCTCAGCGACGCCGGCTCTTCGACGCTGCGGGAAGGATGGATGTTTGGCGTCCGGACGGGGCAGCCGGAAGGTCGTCGGATCGTTGGCGAGGATGTAGGGGATCTGATGCGCGAGTTCGCCAGCGCGGAGAACGGCGGTTCGCCGAAGACGATTCTGCAGGTGCTCGCTCGGGAGACTCGCCGGCGCCCAGCTGCAGTCGTCAAGCTGGTGTACCTGAAGCTGGCCCGGTGCTGGTATGGAACCGACTCGCTTCGATTTGAGCCGCTGATCCTGCTCGTCCAGTCGCTCTACTTGCCGCTCCTGCTGTACGCCGGCTGGAGGTCGTGGCGCTCGGGCATTGCGGGGCGCCTCGCGACACTCTGCATCGGGTCCCAGATCGCTTGTTTTTGGGGGATGGCGTTCCTTGTAATCCCCCTGCTGCGCTACATGAC
>Ga0066710_100004586_pt1 | contig 12274 bp, 10 predicted proteins | sample GraSoiAngelo_159_FD_79666 | JGI IMG/M metagenome (GOLD analysis project Ga0066710, IMG submission 79666) | Grasslands soil microbial communities from the Angelo Coastal Reserve, California, USA - 14_1009_16_40cm | ecosystem: Environmental > Terrestrial > Soil > Grasslands | place: USA...
AATGTCATTCAGTTTCTTCAACGAAGATCAAATCACTGGTAAACTTTCCGGGCAGCTTGATCTTGAGTCCAACGTTCATCAATTCTTCGCCAATTCGGATGCCTTCCGCCACTGAACGATCCTCCGACCGAACTCGGTAAGACTTGCCTCCAACCAGCCCTTTGAGTCGGATGCGCTTGAAGACTTCGTCATTGTTAGGTCGAAAGATGTAGAGCGTGCCCCGTTTCAGGCTCGGACTCCAATAGAACATCCCGTCCCAATGATAATCGTCTGGGCGCGGCAGAATGTGGTGTACCTTGACGTCGCGCAGCATTGGCCGGATCCAGGACTTATAGATCTCGGTCGCATGTCTGGCTCCGGCGCGTTCTTCGGCGGTCCAGCTAGAAGTGTTGGTGGGATCGATCTGCCAGGCGCCCATCATGGCAGAGCGCCAAAAGTAAGGGAGTGGTCGGTCGGAATCTTTGTTGTAATGATTTTCATAAGTGTACGCCTGTAACACCGCCGGGGGCAGTGCGAAGGTAGAGTCGTAAATGCTCTGGCGGTTCGGCAAAGAAGACAGCGTGTCGGTAGTGACGATGTAGTGCACGCGCTGGATATACCCGAAGTCCTTGATGTGGCCCCCACCAGAGCAGCCTTCCAACACGAGATCCGGGAATTTCTGCTTCAGCGCTTCCTGTACCTCGTAATAACCCACCGTAGACCAATAGCTGACGTCCACACCGTGCTGGTGCCGATGATTTGTTTGCACGCACTTGACTTCGATCGGGCTGTAATCATGCTTGAAATAGTCAAGCTTGTATTCGGGGACGAGTCGCTGAGTTTCTTGCTTGGCCCATTCCTTCGCCGGATCATAGCCTAGGTCGAGCAACGTACTCCAGTTGAGATAGTCTGATTTCCATTCTCGGTTGAAGAGCTGCACAAACCAGTCCGGATGCCTGAAAATATTGAGCGCCCCTGAATCCTCGGAGTTTCCTCCTTGAGTCCAGGCGACCCAGAGGCCCAGCTTCATTCCATTCTCGTGCACATACTGCTCAATGAGCCTCAATCCATTGGGGAATCGCGCTGGATCCCAGCGCCAGTCGCCCGCTTGCGGAAACCACATGGCGTCCGGCACAAAGGTCTCAAAGCCGAGTTCCTTGCAGAGGGCGGCGCTGCGCAGTACGTCCGCTTCCTTGGCCTTATTCCCACCACTGTCCAGGTAGAGGTTGTAGGCTAGCGTCGGGTAGGGTTGGTTCTTCGGTAGCGGTGGCAGCAACTTGTCGAGCACAAAGCAATGCAGGGTATAGCTCCCTTCGTCAATGTCTCCTTTGTAGCAACCAACGAACGCGTGGGGTATCAGGAAAGTTTCCCCAGGAGGAAGGTCAGTCTTGAATTCAGGTACGTTGCCAACGCGCAGGTCGAGCCGGGTCGGTTTCGTCGAGATGGTCTTTGCGTGGATGCGACCGATGCCAGAAAATTCCCATCCTACGTATAGTCCGTGTGCCTGCCCAACCTGGATCGCTATCCACGGTACAGGACTCGAGCCGTCTACGGGATTGCTCACCAAATCCTGAGCAAACTCGGCATTTGTATCCACTGTGAAGGTGCCGCCCTCTCGGCTCGCATTACCTCCCCCCCGGTTGATCCACCAAGCTTGCGCGAGCTCGTTGGGGGCCAAGACTAGGCCGTCGAGGACCAGACTGTCCTGATGCCCCACAGTAACGGTGCGTCCCGACTCGTTGGCGATCGTCAGCCAATGTTCCACTGGTCCACGGCCTCGCCTCGCTCTCCAGATCGATTGCAGCTCGAGTTGTGGATTTGAATTACTGTAGCGAAGAGTCAACTGGTCTCTCCCGGAGTCGAGATCTGCACCCCGAAATCTCCATTCCGTTGCGACAGGGGCTCCGCCGACCTCAATTGTGTCCACCAGTTTTTCCCTTATAGGAGTAGAAACCCAGTTGTGTGGGACCGCTTTTGCACTCAAGGTCTTCAGAATCGGCCGGTCACCCTCCACTGAGACAACGATTGTTGTGTCGTCAGTCGCCAGTCGCCAGTATGGAGCAGGCGCCTCTTTCTTCTGAGCAATTGCTCCTAAGGACACGACTGCAAAACCAGTCAGTGACCAGGCGAGAATTCCCCAAGCCAGGATCGATAGCAAACATTTTCTCTGTTGTCGATCTGTGGCAAGGATTCCCAATATACGTACCGGGGATGAAGAACAAAACGCTGTCAATGACCAATCCTCCTTTCCCAGCCCTCTTCGTTTACGTTCAGAAAGTCGGAGCCCTGGAGCCTGCGGCAATGAAAGATGGCCATTTTCGGGATTGATCTGTGGATGCCAATTAACCTTTTCCGACGTCAATCATTTCACCGCATGACTTCTTCAACGTTGGCAACAATTGAAGTCTCTTCCCAGGTGCCTATGAGAGAAATCAATCATGCTAAGATAAGGCCATTCCTACCTCCAAAGCTATGGATTCGGCGGTGCGGTGCAAATCAGAATCTCCATGGTCTCTTCCCCTGTGTTCTCCACACCATGCTCGCACCATGGTGGGAGGTGGATGAACATACCGGTTCGAACCTTGACTTTTTCGCCAGCCAAGGTCATCGTTCCCTGGCCCCGCAGGATCACGTAGCATTCCTCGGTATGGTGGCTCCCCGGATCCAAGACGACGTGTGGTGGCACATAAAACATCACCAGCCCCAAATTCTGGGCAGGTGCCTTGGGGTTGACAGGATGGACGATGCGCACTCCAACGCCGTCGCAGCCGGGATACTTGACTGCTACGCCATCTTGGACTGTGACGATATTGGGCTGCACCGTCTTGACAGGCTTGGGAAATGGTGGATCACCTTTGTAGCCTTGAAACAGTTGAATCTTTGCCATTCTGGTCACCTCCTAAGAACAGTCACACTTGATCAGCCGGCTTTCCTGCCGGTTATTAGTTGTCATGGCTTTCACGCTTACCAATCGCGAGCGTAGCCGGCGGTCCAACCCCCATCCACCACCAGGATAGCACCGTTGATATAGCTCGCTTCCGGCGCCACCAGGAAAAGGACAGAATAGGCAATTTCCTCCGGGCTTCCGGGCCGACCCAAAGGGATATGGGACATTAAGCTCGCTGCCTTCTCGGTATACGCGCCTTTGGGGTCATAGAAAAGCGCCTTGGTAACTTGAGTTAGAGTGGAGCCGGGCGCGACAGCGTTCACGAGAATACCTTGCGGTCCCAACTCCAGGGCCATCGAGCGGGTCAAATTGACAACACCTGCCTTGGCTGCCACGAAGGCGCTTTGCAAGCGCAACGGCACCAGACCGGCAATCGAGCTAATGTTGACGATACGCCCGCCGGGGTTCTTCAGCATGGCCGGGACGACCGCCCGACTGGTCACAAATACTCCTGTCAGGTCCACTTCCAGGACACGACTCCAATCTTCCAGCGCGTATTCATGGATGGGAGCGCGGTCGCGACGAGTATTAATGCCAGCATTGTTGACCAGTATATTGATCCGTTCCAGTCGGCTCAAGACGCTCTCAACCACCTGTTCCATGTGCCGGACGTTGGATACGTCGCCCGTTAGTGCCATGCAAAATCCGCCGCCCGCCGCAGCCAACTCATGCGCCGTCCGCTCGGCCGCCTCCGTGTCGATATCCACAATCACGACATGCGCGTGATTGTCGAGCAATGTCTCTACGATGGCACGTCCAATACCCTGCGCTCCACCAGTGACCAAAGCGACCTGTCCATTCAAATTCACTTTCATATTAAAAGCAGTGATGAGCAACGACTGACAAGCAAAAACTTTTCTCGGTAGGCGGGAATGTATCACTCGGCTTGCTAGGGCTTGCTTTCGAAAATTAGCATCTCCGATGTCAGTGCTCCCTCCAGCCGAACCGGAATCCCCTGCTGCAACAATAGGGAGCCAGGAAAATCAACGGCCTGGCCACTGTTGCCGAAAGTGACGCGATAGGTGCGCCCGGAATCGAGACCACGAGGTGTGAACTGAAAGGTCGAGTCGCCGTTCTGAGAGGTCCGAAACAACGATGCGACCGCGCGATGGGAATCCTCATTTGCATATTCCAAGACGACCCAGGGCGATGGCTCCAATAGCGGTGTAACTGGAGTGTGATGATAGACACGGCCCTCTACCATAATCGGCCTAACGACCCGCTTAAAGAGATCCACCGACTCGCGGATCTTTTTTCTCGAGAGCGGATTGAATTCTGCGAGTGTGGGGCTGATGCCACGAAAGATGGGACGGGACATCATGATCATTCTCAACTGAAAATCCAGGTCTCCGTCAGTGGCGTGATCTCCGACTTCCGTTCCAAAAGTGCGCAGCAGGATCTCCGGAGGCAGGATCCATGTAATGCCGTTGAGGATCTTAGGGCTACGGGGACCTCGCATCCAATCGGACAGCTCTGTGTTATGGAAACGTCGCATGATCCCTAGGTCGAGTCGCCCACCCCCTCCGGCGCAATTCTGGAAGATCACCTTGGGAAATTGCTTGTGCACTCGGTCGAAAATTCCGTAGAGCGCCTCACAGTGACGCCATAACGTGTTCTCGACGAATCCGTCCTTGACTCGATTGCCACCCTCGTCGATCGTGGTGTTATAGTCGATACGGAACATGTCCAAATCGTATTTCTTAATGATGCGGATGATCTCCGATTCCATCCAGGCTACAACTGCCGGATTGGCTAGGTCCAGCTGTCGTCCGCCACCGACAGGTTGGCCGTTTCGGGTCAACACCCAGTCTGGATGCTCCTTTCGCAATTTGGAGGCCGATCCAATGCTTTCGATCTCAACCCACAACCCAAATAGCAAACCCTTGTGACGCGCATACTCTCGCACAGGAGTGAGGTCATTGGGCAGCCAAGCCCCGGCATACCAGTCGCCAACATTCTGTGCCCAACGGTTCGGCTCCGGCCCGTACCAGCCAGCATCGATCATGAATAATTCGGCACCGACGTCTGCCGCTAAATCGACCTCCCGCTTCAGTCCCGCCTCGTCTTCGTGATCAACAATATATCCTCGGTGATTAGCTTCCACCTGATATTCTCGCCCGGGCACCGGAGGGGGCAATACATTCCGACGTACGTGATCGTGCATGGCCTGGATCACGCGATCCAGCTCTGACTGCATACAGAAGAGGTGCGTTTCAGGGGACTTCACGGTTTCCCCTGGGGAGAGAACACGCAAGGTCGGATCGGCGGCGCTGGGTCCCATGCTGAGGAAGAGTCGCGCCTGCTTCTTGACCCGATCCTGCTGGCTCGTTAGCCGGATCGTCCAGTTGCCGCTCCAGCCGAGCGAGCCGACAAACCATTCGCCGGTAGCGTTATTGCGCACAAAAAAGGTCGGATGTCCCCACCCTGACTTTCCACGGGTTCCCGCAATGGTCTTGGTAGCGTTGATCACCGGTTCAAAGCGCCAAGCACCTTCGTGACCCCACTCCTCGTACTGGCAATAGCCCACCTCGAAAACAGCATCGTTTCCACTCTGGATACGTTCACCATAGTTTGGCGTGTTCCAGAGCAGACCCGCCCATGGAGAGACTTTCGTGATCGCGGTCGGCTTCCTTCCGGTATTGGTGACTTCCAGCCACCGGATCATTACCGGTCCGCCGTGCAAGAGGGTGTGGACCTTGACTGTTATCGGCCTGGTGCTGCTGGCGAGCTCAAAGGTCACGAGCTGATCCTCGGGGTTTTGTACCTTCGATTGCTGCGCTTTTATCCAACGCCAGCTACCTGCCAAGTCTTCTCCTTCAATTGCCAGCTCAAAAGCATCAATCGGGAGCGTTTCCATAACCGGACGCTCCTCTTCGAGATGGCTTTCGGGCTTGATCATACCGGTGGAAAGCCAGTACCGGCTGACCCAACGGCCTTTCCGCAATGTTTCGTCGCACACCGTAAGTCCAGAACTGAAGCGGATTCCGGGCTCAGTTCCCTGGCGAATCGAGGCGGCGGAATACTTTTCCGGAGTAGGTTCGGATAACGCCGTGCCTGTCGCAAGGTATAGCAGCGCTACCAGGAAAGGGCACTTCAAGAACTCATGATGCATAATAGAATGCCTCCCAGGAATCTGCATAGTGGAGTAGGATGCGACAACGTAACGTACCCGCCCAGTGGTCGTCCTACATCGAGCAGGAGAGTATTGTGAAGGCTGAGGCCTTTGCTACCTCGCAGGCCCGATTCTTGGGACAGCCTTTAGACCGGGGGCGGCGGTAGCTGCCTCGGCTTGCCACTGAATAACGGAAAAATCCGTGCCGATGGATTCGCGCTGACAACCATGTTCCCCAGCCAGTCAAAGGTCATGCTGAGCTTCTTTGCCTTGGACCACAAGCCCGATACTGTGTGGCGGAACCCTATTAGTGGATAGGCGATCGTGATCTCCTCTCCCTTCTTAACACCCTCAAACTTGAGGTAAGCTCCCGACCACTCGACAGGTACTGTTTGGGAATTACGAAAGGTGCTAACCTCCTGAGGCAGTGCCCACGACGGGGGGCGCAAGAAGAAGGTATCCGCGAGATTGGCCTTGACCGTCAAGCGCCCTTTCTCGGGGAAAAATGAAACTACCTGCCCCCAGGGAGACTCTCGATTGAAAGATAGGTTCACATAAACTCCCGCCGGACCAAGCCCGGAGAGCGGATATTTTCCAATCACATTCGTCCAGGTAGTGTAGATAGCGCGCATCCCTTCCGGTGCACAACAGCCGAACATTTCGAAGCCACTCACCCCGCCCAGTAACTCGTTGTGGTAATCGTTCAGTCCACTGCCGCCGATAACGCCCCCCTGGAACCGGCGCAATATCCCCAGGCACTCCTCGAGATCTTCGCCCTTAACCTTATTTCGGTCTGTGTAATACTCAACAATTCGGGAGTGATAATGAACTGGAGGTTACTAATATAGTTGCGCAAATAGCGCTCGACGGGATCGAAATACTCCGTGCGCCCGCTGCGGGCTAGAAGCGTCGCCAGCGATATCATGTCGGACAGACAGCAGGTCTCGTTACAGTTGTCCGCCCATTGGGGCGCTGCTGGAAACCAGCCCGTCCCTGTGCCTTGGGTCAGCATCCAATCCCAGACGCGCTTAGCAAACGTGACGTAGCGCGGCTCGCTAATCGCGATGCCAAGCTCGGCAACTCCCCATACGGCATGCAGCGTGGCATGGCTATGACCGTTAAAGCTCCCGTCGGGCTGGAAACGAATGCCCCCGGGCTGGCAATTGTGGATAATCCCTTCGGCATACGCTCGGGCGAAGGCCAACCCTTCTTCGTCCCCGGTCGCTTGCCAATATCGGACCAGTGGCTTAACGATGGGCGCCGGCTGGGCGTTCCAGCCGTTATCTATCCATTTGCCATCCTTCCAGGCACCCATGCCGCCGGCAAACCAGGCACGTCCCTGCCTATCCGCAGTCGCCAAAGAGCGGAGAGCCAGCATGACCTTTCTAGCCAGGAGCTTGCTTCCTGGGTTGCCGGTTCGCACGTAATCCTCAGCTAGACTATTGAGGATCTTGGTCGCTCCCCAAATATGCACCACGAAATCAGCCTTCGTATAACGGGCGCTAATGTTCGCCTCGTTAAATGAGCCTGGATGGCTCCAGACTTTGCCGTCAGGGGCGATGTATTCTCGCATGCGCTTGTGAAATGCTGTCTCGACTTCTTTGCCCGCCGTCGTCCCGGTGATCTCACGCATGTAATACCACTCCCAATCCATGCGCGCATCGGTGTCGCAGGCAACCACAGGGTCTTGTCCAGCGGGGATGGGGGGACAGGCGTAAGGATGGCATTGGAATACCGGTTCGTAACCCAGATCCTTTCGTGGAGTCCGGATCAGGTAATTCATTGCCCAAGCAGCCATTCTATTTAGGTCGATGTCGGCAGGGGGTTTTGATTGCGCCAGTGGTGGAATGTTCGTCGGTGTGGGAACCGCTGTTCGCAAGTCACTCATAGAGCCGGTCAGGCCACCGATACGGGCTACCTGATCCGCGCTTTGCGCTTTTGATTGCGTCTGTAATAGCCAAGCAAGGATAGGTTTCAAATGGGTGGAGACGGGAAGGACCAGGCTGGGAACTAACGCTGAAGTGCGCAAAAAATCCCGACGGGATACATTTTTTTTCATGAAGACACCTTTACCCAAACCAGTGCAAGAGGAGGCTCCCCAATGCTGCTCCTTTCAAGGGATCGCAGCGCCGCTGAGGTCCCGATACTTGGATATGCACGTCTGAGCGGCTCAATGGTTCTTCGCGCTGGCTTCGCTGTACCAAAAGTTATAGTAGGCTTGGACCGTCTCAATCGTCATGAAATTGAGGATGTGCAACATCCAGTATGCTGCTGACAACTGCATCCCGGGTTGCTGCTTTGGCTTGAATGACAAGATGCGCTGGAGGAGTGCTGGTGTCCTCAACCTGCTTGGCTCAACATACCCATCGCTATTATCAGGCAAGCAACTCCGATGACCATCGTGCCTGTAGAACCCTTCCCAGCTCGGGACCATTCGCCAGTTATGGCTCCAGCCAAGGTGCTAGTGATCACAATTGCGGACATGAATAGGGGCCATCCGAGGGTTGCTCCCATGCTTCCTAACCTGGTGGTGGAGATGGCGTATACCGTAAGGCTACCGAACCAGAGAATACCCATACACAAAGCCGTCAACCAATATGACCAGGTACCTTCCGCTCTCAGCAATGATAGGTTCCCATTCTTTTTCATTAAAATGAAGCAATAGATAATCCCAGGGATGAACCCTGCAAACAGGCAGGGAAGCCATACCGCCGTCGACATCATGGCAAGGCTGGCACCCCGATCCCGGGCGGCTTGCTGGATAGGTCCACCGAAGGCAAGCCCCACATTAAATAATGATCCCAATGCTCCTGCCAGGAGGGCGTACAAAAAGCCGCGGATAGAACTACCAGAAACGACTTTAACCTGGCTTTTAGAGACCTGATCGCGCCACCAGCCAGCCGCTCCGCATAAACCCACTCCCAAAAAAATGAGCCCCACTCCAGCTAAGATCAGGTATCCCTGCTGTGTCCTCAAACTCTCCGGATGCTGACTCACGAGCGGAATCAGAGCTCCGGCGGCCGCCGATGTTCCAAGACAGACCGCAAAAGTGATCGCTACCCCGACGATGTTGAGGGCCAGCCCGAATAGCACGAGCGAAATGCCCCAGCCCAATCCGAAAAGGGCCAGAGCCAAGAGTAACTTGATCGGTATGGAAAAATAAATGGACCAAAGCTCGGGGATGGTGAACATGGCCAGTCCAGTTGGCACAACCATAACCCCCACAATCGTGAATGCGAACCAGGAGTGCTCCCATGCCCAGAGTCGATTTAGCTTCATTGGCAAGGTGTATACCCCATTCATAATGGCGGCTATAACAATCAGCCCCAATGCGTAGACAGTATTCAAGTCCACATGGGTCTGCATGTACCGTATCTTCTACTGGCCAGGGTCCATCACGAGTCTAGACTGAGGGCGCCAATTCCTCGGTCCGGGTCACGGGCGCAACTCCACACCTTCGCCGACATCTATCAATTTGACTTCACCGGAGCCACCCAGGCGCTGATAAGTACTGGCAAAAACCTGCGGATCCAGCGTAGCCTGCTCGCCGCCCGTGAAGTCTTTCCAAAGGCGGTGGTGCATTGGAATTAGCGTCTTTGCACCGAGCTGCCAGGCTAGAAGTGCGGCTTCGTGGGCATTCATATTGCCCCCGGCTCCGTTAATAGCAACCATGCACACATCGATCGGAGCTTCATGGTTGTAAGCCAGGGCTCGTAACCGAAGGTCGTATTCGGTGTCGCCACTGTGGTAGACACGCAGCCCGCCAAAGTCGAGTAGGACGCCAATCGCGTCATCAACCTCCCAACCTGGTATTCCGACCACGTGGCGCGCTGCCACGGCGGTAACCCGCACATCTTTGAATTCGCGGCTTTCGCCAGCCTTAATGCTGGTTACACGATCACGGGGGACCAGCCAACCCAGCAGACGCGAGACACAAGATGGCGGACACAGAAACATGGCAGCGGAGCTGTGCTCGGCTACGATGGGCAGACCTTCAGGATCGAGATGATCTTCGTGCCAGTGAGTGGAGATCAACAAATCGGGACGAGCATCTTCCGCGCTGATTGGCGCCGGGAAGGCGCGATCCACCCCAAAAATGGAGGCTACGCAATTGGTGAAGTAGGGATCTATGTAGATCTGCGTACCGACAGGGGTCTTGAAAACAAACCCGCTCCCTCCGAGCCACCAGGCCATGATGCTGCCCTGGGCTACCTTAGTGTCTGAAATTGTCTGGGATAAAGGCATCATCGTTAGACTTGTCCCTGATTTTCAGAAACCTTTCCCGTCACTCTTCCGTGAGCAGAGAGCCTTTGGCTGTGCATCCTTCAATAGGGTCCGAGGAGTATCGCCCCTCTGAATATCAACGCTTCGTTGAGACTTGCATCGAAACATTCGATCCCTGTAACACGTCCTCTCTTAATCGCGTCCCCAAGCCCGGCTTAGTGGGAAACTCGGCGAAGCCTTGGTCGACCGCAATGCCGTCAGTATAAACCTCGGAATACCATCCTTGGTAGAACCCGCGCACCGTCTCCAAAATCATAGCGTTTGTCATCGCCGCACAAAGGTGTAGATTGGCGAATAAGGTTACTAAGCCAGTGCAATCGTGAGGTGCAATGGGGAGGTGGAAGGTATCCGCGAGAATCGCGATCTTATGTCCCTCAGTGATCCCGCCCGTCCAGATCAGGTCAGGCATTATGATATGGGCGGCGCCTCGCTCCAGTACTTCTCGATAGGCGTACCTGGTGAACAGTCGTTCACTAATGCAATGGGGTATGCGGGTTTCCGAAGCCAAGCGCGCCAGATCAGCTGGACTATCCGGCTTGATCATGTCTTCCATCCAGAGTATGTCATAAGGTTCCAAGGCCCGAGCTATCCGCACAGCGCAGTTGAGATCCCAGCGAGAATGCCCTTCAATGAGAATATCGATCTTGTTGCCAACGGTGTCTCGAATTTTCTTAACACTCTGTAATCCGGCCTCCAGATCTTCTGGCGTAATATAATTGCCGGAGGGCCCTACTGCCGACCAGCCGGCTGGCCCCATGGGGATACCTCCTTTCAGTTGGGGCGCAAACCGATCCCAGGGCCAGATTTTCAAAGCGGTGATTCCCTGACTGAGCAAGCTCTTGGCTAATTCACCAGGCCGCTCGATAAAATCGTCCTGATCGTGATAGGGGCCGGCGTTAACACAAGTGTTATAAATGCGTATTCTGTCCCTCGATTTCCCTCCAATCAAGTTATAGATGGGCTGTCCTGTGGCCTGACCTGTCAGGTCCCAAAGCGCAATATCCACAGCCGAAAGGGCGCGCATCTCTGCGCCGGCGTAGCCAAAAAAATTTGCCCAACTGAAAACATTGTCCCAGAGCCGCTCTACGTCGAATGGACTTTGGTCCAACAGAAAGTCTGCAATCATGTCGTGAACGATTGCTTCAGTCGCCTTGGGCAGGTAATAGGTTTCACCGAGGCCAATCAAACCGTTATCGGTATGAATGCGGACCCACAAAATGTTGGGCTGTAGAGCATATTTGATCGTTTCCACTTTGGTGATCTTCATAAGCAGAGCTTATTAAGGATGTAAGCGGAGCCCTCGCTGGTCACCTTGCAGCAAAAGCGAGAAGTTCCAAGGAAGCAGTGATCCGTTACAGCATCAAGATAATGAGACGGAGCTGGTTTCGTTCGCCTGCACGGCAGATGCGGAGTGCTTAGCTGACGAATTTCTCTTTAGCGTGAAGAACTTCTCTAGAATGTTCAACAATGGTGGCTGAATCTAGTCCATACCTCTTAAAGAGAAAAGGTGTGGAGCCACAAGTTGCGTAGACGTCCTGCACGCCCACCATGCGCAGTACAATGGGAGCTCCATGGAGCGCAGCCATCTCAGCCACACAAGATCCCAATCCTCCCATCACCGTATGATTTTCACAGGTGACTACGGCCCGAGACTTATAGAGTTGTTCCAAAATCGTTTCCGTATCGAAAGGCTTCAAAGTGCTGACATGAACCAGCGTGGCTTTAATACCTTCCTTCTCCAGCGCCAGTACTGCTTCAAAGGCATGGCGGGTCATGAGCCCAAGGCTGATGATGAGTAGGTCCTCTCCATCTGAATTTAGGACTTTGGCCCGGCCGAGCTCAAACTTATAACTATTCTCGTCAAAAAATACAGGAACTTCTCCACGCTGCAGTCGCATATAAACAGGTCCATCGAACTCGGCAATGGCTTTGGTCGCCTGATAAAGCTCAAC
>Ga0066710_100004588_pt1 | contig 12273 bp, 9 predicted proteins | sample GraSoiAngelo_159_FD_79666 | JGI IMG/M metagenome (GOLD analysis project Ga0066710, IMG submission 79666) | Grasslands soil microbial communities from the Angelo Coastal Reserve, California, USA - 14_1009_16_40cm | ecosystem: Environmental > Terrestrial > Soil > Grasslands | place: USA...
CCGTACGGGGTGGCACCCGACGAGTCGATCGTTCGCGCGGCGCCGAGCGACCCGTCCATCCCGACCGTGAATGCGGAGAGCTTGTCCCCGCCACGCTCGGTGACGAGGAGCGCTCGACCGTCGGGTGTGAAGCCGACCTGCGCGCCGTCGGGCGTCGAGAGCATCATCGACGAGCCCTCAACCGGCACCAGGTCGCCGTCGACCAGGCGGAAACCGTCGATCCGTGCGTCGCCGGTGGCGAGCACGAACACGAGCCGGTCGTGCTCCGCGACGCTGCGCGGAGCCGCGCCCGTCGAGACCGTCTTGGTGAGCGCCGGCATCGCGCCCTCGAGCGAGAACACGCTCACGTCGTTGCTCGCGACGTTCGTCACGAGCAGGTGGCGGCGGTCTCGCGTCAGCGTGACCGAGCCCTGCGACGGCAGATGCGGCTCACCGTTCCCGGCCCCGCCGGTCGCGAACGTCCCAGCGTGGGTGAGCATGCCTGCGGCATCGCGCATGTACGCGATCACCTCGTTGTGCGCGGCGTTCGTCTGCACGAACACCGCGCCCGTCATGGAGGTCTCCATGGTGTCTCCTTTCTCCATCAACCCGGTCGCGGATCTGTGCCCCTGAGGCACCGATGCGTTACACGGTCCGAAAGAGGGTCCACGCCGCTCCAGGGGGGATCATCAGAGAGCTCGCCAAGCCGAACCGGCCGGGCACACACCCGGCCGGTTCGGCTCGATCCTCGGATGCCGCTTACTCCCCGCCTGCGGCCGCCTCCAGATTCTTCGCCACGACGGCCATCGTCTGGTCGTACTCGTCGGCAGGGCTGAACTCGATGACCTGGGTGCCGGGAAGACCGACCTCGCCGGTGTGTCCGGGTCCGACGTAATACGCCTCGCCGGCTTCCGCGATGATGTCACCCTCTGGCCGGTGCATGATCATCCGGCCCTTGATGACGTAGCCCAAGTGATGGCTCTGACACCTATCGTCCGGCAGCCCCCGGTACATGGGCGTGAAGTCGCCGGCTTGATCGAATGATTCGAACCCGAGGATGTACCCATCCTCGCGCGCATACCGGCCCTCGAAGCCGGGCATGCTCTCCACCTGCGGGGCGCTGTCCTTGTTGAGCGTTGCTCCTGTGCCCACTGATCCTCCTCCATGTTCTGCGTCGCCTCACCGGCGCGCTCTTCCTCCACGAACCCATCCGTTCGGATCACCCGCCCAAAGCCTCGTCACACGCTTCGTGCGAACCCTCGTGCAGTCGTGCGGCGAAGCTGTAGAAGGCAAGCCCGGGAGGGACGCCCGGGAAGTTCTCGTCGAGGAAGGCCCTCACATCGCGCATGCCGCCGGGCGCTTCAGCCGAGGAGCCGGGCGGCGACAGGGTGGCCGCCTCGATGCCCATGCAGCTCGCCGGCGTTGCCGTTGCGGAGCCGACGTCTGCCGCGGCCATGCTTGCGGGGCCGGCCAAGACGAAGGCCCCGGCGGTCAGGGCTCCTACGAACAGTTTGCTTCCGGCTCTCATCGTTCGCCCCCTCGATGTTTGTCCCTCTGCTCGTTCTTCCGCCACGCGGGCGAGATTTCGAACCGACCGCCGGCTGATCTTCGCCGACATCGCCAGCCCGATCGCGCGGAGGCCGGGGAGGTTGAAGATCCCGAGCATGCCGGGCAACTCGCTGATCCGCGTCACCCGGGACGTGCAGACGATCAGGCATCCACCCGCAGCGGGCTCGAGCTCGTACCGCTCGACGTTCGTCCAGTCGGTCGAGATGCCTTTCTTCGTCGTGAGCCGCGCCTCCGTGACGAACTCGAACGCCTTCCCGGGCGTCGCTTCCGTGACCACCGAGCGGTCCGAGAACGATCCCATCGGGTCCGACCCCGTGGAGTCGAACTCGGTGCCCACGACGGCCGACCCGGTGGGAGCCTCGATCGTCAGCAGCCGGGTGCGCTTGCGCTGCCGATCCCCAGCCCATACGGCGTGGCTGGAGAGGTCGGCGAGCACCGAATACACGGCCTCCGTCGTGGCTCGCGAGGTCGCCTCGACGCGGACGATCAGGTCGTGCTTCAGGGCGTTGGCGCCCCGATCTCCCGTCTTCTGCATCTGCATCACCTCCGACCCGGAGGGTGCCGCGCGGCGACGCTCGAAGGATGGGGAACGCTCCCCATCTTCGGCCGGAGATCGGTTGAGCGGGTATCAGATGCGGCGCTCGCCGGAGGAACGCACGGCGTACGCGGCGGCCTCCTGCCTGCTCCGGAGGTGGAGCTTCGCCAGGAGATTGCTCACATGGTTCCCCGCCGTCTTGGTGCTGATGTAGAGGCGTGCGGCGATCTCGGCGTTGGTCAGACCTTCCCCGAGGAGCCCGAGCACCTCGAGCTCCCTCTGGGTGAGGAGCCCGACCCCCTTCGGTCCGGTCCGGGCGGGGCCGCCCGCCTCGCGGACGATCGCGGCCGCTTCGTCGGCTTCGCGATCCGCGCCGATTCGCTCGAAGGTCTCGAGCGCCACCCTCGCCTCGCGTCCGGCGACGTCCGGATCGTCCCCCCGGATCGCGCGCGCGAGCTCCATCCGGGTGCGGGCAGCCTCGAGCGGCATCTCCAGGCGTTCGAAGGCCGTGAGCGCACGTTCGAGGTGGTCGCGGGCGATGTCCGGCTCGCCGCTCGCCCGAGCGACGCGCCCCGCCGCCAGGGCGGCGATCGCCGTCAGCCGCGGGTGGCCGAACCGGTCGGCGAGCGAGGCGAGGCGGCCCGCGCTGGACTGCGCGTCATCCACGGTCCCGTGAGCGAGCTGCACCTCGACGAGCGTCGATAGCAGGGGTACGGCAACGACCGTCTCCCCCACTTCGTTGAGACGGCGCAGCAGGAGGGCGGCGGCGACGGCGTGTTCCCCCTTGAGTCGGTGGATCCCGACGCTCGCCCCGAGGGACTCGGGAAGATCCTCGTGGCCCGCGAGGAGGCGCTCGGCCTCCTCGATCCGACCCTGGAGGATCCGGAGCTCGGCCAGCTTGGCCGCCGGGTGGATGCAGCGCGAGCGATGACCCGTGCCCTCCAGCGCGCCGAGCGCCTCAACGAGGCACCGCTCGGCCATCCCAAGGTCGCCCTTCGCTTGGAAGAACTCCGCCCCGCACGTGCCACAGAAGGAGATCAACGCTCCGTGGAGGTGGCGGGACATGTAGGTCTCGATCACGTCGTTCCATCGCATCAGGCGCTCGACCTCACCCGACTCCTCGCAGGCGAGGGTCACGACGCAGCAGATATCGCCGAACACCACGGGGTCGGAGACCTCGCCGGCCGTCGCCGCGACCATCGACTCGTCGAGGGCTGTGACGCCCTCGTCGAACTCACCGCCCAACAGGAGCGCACGACCGAGCAGCGCCAGGGACGAGGCCTCGAGCTCAGCGTCGCCGGACCGGCGGGCGGTCTCGAGAGCAGCTTCGGCGTGCGTGCGCATCTGAGCCGGGTCGAACGATCGGCTGCCCCACGTCAGTTCGAGCCATCCGTGGGCGGGTCCGGGCTCGACGTCGCGCAGCAGGCCCTGCGCCCGCGCGAGCCATCCGTTGCCGGCGGGCTCGTTGCCGACCGCCTCGACGTATTCCCTGGCCAGCCAGAGGGCGATCCGCGCGGCCCGGACCGCATCACCTCGCGTCCGGAAGGAGGTGTAGGCACGCTCGCGCTGATCGATCGCGCCGTCGACGTCGCCGAGCCACCAGAGCGTGCGTCCGAGCCCGTCGGACGCCTCCGGGTCGTGGCCCTGCTCGACGGCCGCCATGAACGCGTCGCGCGCCGACTCCCACTCGCCGGACGCGAGGGCTTCGTGGCCGCGTGAGGTCAGTTCGACGATCGGGTCGACGTCCATCGCCGGATGATGACTCAGGCGCCGACGGAGGACTACCCCGTCTGAACCCTTGCGACCGACGTGCCAACTCCTGCACCGGCTGCGAACCGCTCTACGATTCGCTCGAAGGGTGCGCAAGGAGGAGCAGGTGATCCTCGGTCGGGAACGCGAACTTGGCGAGCTCCAGCGGTTCACGGCGTCGATCCCGCAGGGCCCGTCCGCCCTGCTCCTGGAAGGCGTGGCCGGGATCGGCAAGACCACCATCTGGCTCGAAGCCGCGGCGATGGCCCGCCAGGCGGACTTCCGCGTGCTCTCGGCTCGAGCGTCGGAGTCGGAGGCACGGCTCTCGTACGCGGCCCTCGGCGATCTGCTCGAAGGCGTCGTGGACGATGTGCTTCCCGACCTTCCGGCTCCGCAACGACGTGCCCTGGAGGTGGCGCTCCTTCGCTCAGACTCTGTCGGCGCCGCGCCCGACCAGCGAGCGGTCTCGCTCGCGACGCGCACCGTTCTGCACGCACTCGCCGCTTCCGCGCCGGTCGTGCTCGCGATCGACGACGTCCAGTGGCTCGACGCGCCGACCGCACGCATCCTGTCGTTCGTGCTGCGGCGTCTGTCCGAGGAACCTGTGGCGCTGATCGCCACCGTCCGGATCGGCTCCCAGCCTCAAGCCGATCCGATCGATGTCGGGGGCGCGATGGCATCGATCACGCGGCTTCAGGTCGGGCCGCTGCATGAGGATCCGCTCGGGCGCCTGCTTCGGGAGCGAACCGGGTCGGACTTCCCGCATCCGGTCGTGGTCCGCCTGCATCGCACGTCGCGTGGCAACCCGCTCTTCGCGCTCGAGATCGCGCGAGCGATCGCCCGGGGCGGCGTTCGAGCCGAGCCCGGGGCGCCGCTCCCCGTTCCGGAGGATCTCCAGCTGCTGCTCTCGGCGCGGCTCGCCTCGCTGCCATCTTCGGCGAGCCTTCCCTTGTTGGCGATCGCGTCGTCGACGCACCCAACCGTCGGATCGGTCCTCGCGAGCGCTCCCTCCGAGGACGAGGCGCGAGACGGCCTCACACACGCAGAGGCCGCCGGGATCATCGAGCGAAACGACGGACGCGTGCGCTTCTCCCACCCGCTCCTCGGTTCGACCGTCTACGCGAACGCGCCTCCGGAGCAGAGGCGTCAGATGCATCAGCGTCTGGCCGGGCTCGTCGTCGACCCCGAGGAGAGCGCGCGCCACCTCGCCCTCGCCGCGCAGGGGCCCGATGCCGACGTCGCACGCGCTCTCGACGATGCAGCGCGCCACGCGCGGGCTCGAGGGGCTCCGGACGCCGCGGCCGAGCTCGCGGAACTCTCGCGACGGTGCACACCGCTCGAGGACACCGCCGGGCTCCGGAACCGCAGCCTCGGGGCCGCCGAGTACCACTTCGACGCCGGCGATGCCTCGAGAGCGGTCGACGTCTTGAGGGAAGCGATCGCCGCTGCGCCCGCCGGGACGGAGCGCGCGGAGATGCTGTTCCGCCTGTCGTCGATGAGCTGGATGAACCTGATCCGCGGCGTACGCGAGCCCGCCCAGCGAGCGATGGAGGAGGTGGGGGACGACCTCGGGACGCGGGCGGGCCTCGAGATGGAGCTCGCGTGGGTCGCGTTCTACCTCGCCGACCTTGCGGAGGCATCGGAGCAGGCGCGCCGCTCGGTGGCCGACGCGGAACAGATCAGCGATCCGGCGATCAAGGCGGACGCGCTCGCGACGCTCGGATCCGTCGAGTTCGTGCTCGGAACACCCAGCGAAGACCGGATGACGGAAGCCGTCGAGCTCCAGAACGAGATGATGGCTCACCGATCGTGGACCGAAGTGTCCGTCTACACGACCCCACGTTCGATGGTCGGGCTCCAGCTCATGTGGTCCGGTCGCATCGAAGACGCTCGGGCGATCTTCCTCGAGGAGCTTGCCGAGTACGAGAAGCACGCGATGTACACCGTTCGCCAGGAGGTCCTGTGCTACTTGGCGGAGCTCGAGTGCCGAGCCGGTCGGTGGCGCATCGCTGCGGACCTATCGGCCGAGGCGATGGAAACGGTGGTCGAGTCGGGGCAGACCGTGACGCAGAGCCACGTGGCGCTGTTCAACCAGGCGCTCGCGGCCGCCCACCTCGGACGGGTCGAGGAGGCTCGGTCGTGGGGGACCGAGGGCTTGCGACGTGCGTTGTTGAACGACGACCTCTTCAACGCGACGTGGCACCGAGCGGTCCTCGGGTTCCTCGAGCTGTCGCTCGGGCGGGCGGCCGAGGCACACGAGCACCTCGAACCGGCGGTTCGCTATCTGGAGCGGATGGGGTCAGCGGAGCCGGCGATCATCCCGTGCGTGCCCGACGAGGTCGAGGCGCTGGTCGCGCTCGGGCGCCTGGATGAGGCGGAGCCGCTCGTCGACCGTTTGGAGCAGCAGGGACGCGGCCGCGACCGACCCTGGGCACTCGCGGCCGCCGGCCGATGCCGTGGCCTGATGGCGGCGGCGCGCGGCGAGCTCGGCGAGGCGCTGGCCGCCGTGGAGAAGGCTCTCGACGAGCATCGGCGAGTGGCCCAGCCGTTCGAGCACGCCAGGTCGATGTTCGTCCTCGGGCAGATCCAGCGGCGGCGGAAGCAGAAACGGGCGGCGCGTGACGCCCTCCACGACGCGCGCGACACGTTCTCGGAGCTCGGCGCCCGGCTGTGGACGGTTCGAGCCGATGCCGAGCTCGCCCGGATCGGAGGGCGACCGCCGCCGCCCCTCGAGCTCACGGCCGGCGAGCGGTCGGTCGCGGAGCTGGTTGCCGAAGGCCGCACGAACCGCGAGGTCGCGGACGCGCTCTTCATGAGTCCGAGCACCGTCCAGGCACACCTCAAGCGCATCTACCGCAAGCTCGGCGTCCGCTCTCGAACCGAGCTTGCGGCCGGCATCGACCGCGCGCCGCCTACCGACTGAGCGGGCGCCTTCTGCGGTCAAACGTACCCGTGCGGGCGATTCCTCGACCGTCGCTGCCTAATAGCGTGCGGGCCGGAGCAGCAGACACGAGCAGACGGAAGGAGGCTCACATGAGGAAGCTCGCGATCCCCCTGATCGCCGGTCTGGTGGCGCTGGGCTTCGCGCCCACCGCACTCGCCGCAACGCCACGTGCAGACAGGTACTACGTGGTGAAGTGCAGCGATGGGAACGAGTACGAGGCCGTCGACGCGCATGCCGTCGAGCAGGGCGGCAAGGCACACGCGGTTGCACTGTTCAGCCGGAATACGCCGTTCGGTCTTACGTGCTGGCTGGAGCCCGTCACGTCCTAGGCGAACGACGTCCGGGTGGGTCCGCCGTCTGCTGCGGACCCACCCGGGCTTCTCACGGTCCAAGTGCGCGTCTCGCTCGCAGGATGCCCGTTCTCGAACGAGACTTGAGCTCCTCGAGCCGCCCCGCCTCTCGCGAGGCAAGATGGCGCTCGTGGAGAGTCAACTTCACGTGGACGTCCCGCTGGCCGAGGCTTGGGTGGCCTCATCCGTACCGATCGTCGGACACCTGGAACCCGTGCAGACCGAGCCATGGGCGTCGGTCTACCGCGCCACCCTGGCCGCGGGGATCGTCTGGTTCAAGGCATGCGCGCCTCATCGGGCCTTCGAGGTGCCGCTCACGGCGTCGCTCTCTGCGCGATGGCCGACGACGGTAGCCGAGGTGCTCGCGTATGACGTCGATCGCCGGTGGCTGCTGACCGCTGACGCCGGCGAGCCGTTCCGGGAACTCGGCAATCCTCCCGAGCGCTGGCTCGATGTGTTGCCCGCCTACGCGCGGCTGCAGATCGGGGAGATCGATCACGCCGCCGATCACCTCGACGTCGGCGTGCCCGACTTGCGACTTGCACAGCTTCCCGAACGCTACGACGAGCTCCTCGCCGCCGAGCTCCCGCTCGCACCATGCGAGACCGCGGCCGTCGCGGCGCTCGGTCAGCGCTTCTCGGACCTGTGCGCAGAACTGGAGAGCCACGGCATCGGAGCCACCGTGCAACACGACGATCTCCATATGAACAACGTCTACGTGAAGGACGGCGCGCTTCGGGTGCTCGACTGGGGCGACGCGTCGATCTCGCACCCGTTCTTCTCCCTGTTCGAGACCTTCCGGTTCCTGACCGAGATGAACCGACTCAGCCCAGGCGACCCTTGGTTCGGACGGCTTCGCGACGCCTACCTCGAACCGTGGGGGCCAGGGCACCTCGAGACGTTCGATCTGGCCCTTCGCATCGCGGGGCTCGCGCACGCGATCGCCTGGCTCGACCAGCGCGACGCACTCCCGGTGCGGGATCGACCGGACTTCGACATGGGGTTCGGAGGGATCCTCCGGGTCGCGTTGCGGACCGCATCCGACACACTGTCGTCTTGAGGACAGGCAGAGATGACTCACGCTATGCGGATGCGTCGCGACAGCGAGCCCATAGGAGGAAGGAGCGGATCGATGGACCAACCAACCGCAGAGCAAGCGCTACGCCAGCTCGAGCCTCTGGTCGGTGAGTGGACCCTCGAGGCGAGACGGCCTGACGGAGAGCTGTGGCCGGGGGCGGGAGGGCCACCTTCGACTGGCACGCCTCGGGGGCACATCTGGTCCAGCGTGGAACGGCCGAGCTTCCCGAGGCGCCCGACAACGTCTCGATCATCGGATGCGATGCGGCCAACGGGACGTACTTCCAGCTGTACTCCGACGAGCGCGGCGTCTGCCGCGTCTACGAGATGAGCATCGGCAACGGCGAGTGGAAGCTCTGGCGGGAGGGCGAGCCCTTCTCCCAACGCTTCGTGGCGACCTTCAGCGACGACGGGAAAACGATCACCGGACGGTGGGGGATCTCGCCCAAGACGGCGCCAACTACACGACCGACTTCGACCTCATCTACCGCAGGGTCGACACGTAACGCTACGACAAGACGGTCCCCAGGATTCCGATACGTGCGGGTTGCGATTCTTGGGCGTATCGTATACTCTTTCCGAGACGTTCCCGGATCGGAATCCCGAAGGAGGCCCCTATGGAACACGCCGAAGGCTACGAGCGGAGATGGTGGATCCTCGGGGTCCTATGCCTATCGCTCCTCGTGATCGGGCTGGACAACACGATCCTCAATGTCGCGCTCCCCACGCTCGTCCGAGACCTAGGCGCCTCGACCAGCCAGCTCCAATGGATCGTGGACGCGTATACGCTCATCTTCGCCGGCCTGCTCCTGACGGCCGGCAGCCTGTCGGACCGCTTCGGGCGCAGGACGGCGCTCGCGACCGGCCTCGTCATCTTCGGCGCCGGATCGCTCGCCTCCGCGTTCGCGGGATCGGCGAGCACCCTGATCTTGACCCGCGCGCTCATGGGGATCGGCGGCGCGTTCATCATGCCCTCGACTCTCTCGATCCTCACGAACGTCTTCCCTGCAGAAGAGCGCGGACGCGCGATCGGTATCTGGGCCGGGGTGTCTGGGCTCGGCATCGGGATCGGGCCCGTGGTCGGCGGCTGGCTGCTGACCCATTTCTGGTGGGGCTCCGTGTTCCTGGTCAACGTGCCGGTGGTGATCTTCGCGCTCATCGCGGGCCGGCTGATCGTTCCCAACTCGAAGGACCCTTCGGCACCCCGGCTGGATCCGGTGGGTGCCGTGCTGTCGATCGTCGGGCTGATCTCACTGGTCTACGGGATCATCGAGGCGCCCTCACACGGCTGGACCGATCCGTTGATCCTCACGGCCTTCGGCATGGCGGCCGTCGTGCTGACCTCCTTCATCACGTGGGAACTGCGCAGCGATCACCCGATGCTGAACCTGGAGTTCTTCAAGAACCCGCGCTTCACCGCCGCGAACATCTCGGTGACGCTCGTGTTCTTCGCGCTCTTCGGATCCCTGTTCTTCCTGACGCAGTACCTTCAATTCGTCCTGGGCTATTCGGCTCTCCAGGCCGGGTACCGGGTGGCGCCGATCGCCGTCGTGTTGATCGTGGTCTCCCCGATCACCGGACGGCTGGTGAACCAGCTGGGGAACAAGGTCCTGGTCGCGCTCGGGATGGGTACGGTGGCCGCGGGGCTCTGGTACCTGTCGACCCTGACGATCGCGTCCGGGTACGGCCACGTGTTGATCTCGATCATGGTCCTCGGTACCGGCATGGCGCTCGCGATGACGCCGGCAACTGAGTCGATCATGGGTTCGCTGCCGCTCGCCAAGGCGGGCGTCGGATCAGCGATGAACGACACCACACGACAGATCGGCGGCGCCCTCGGCGTAGCGATCCTCGGGAGCGTGTTCGCGTCGGCGTACACGGCCACGCTCGGACCTTGGCTCACGGGCCTGCCGGCGAGCGCCGCGACAGCAGCTCAGAGCTCGGTCGGAGCCGCGATCGCGGTCGGCAACCAGGTCGGCGGCGTGGCCGGGATCGCGCTCGTGACGGCGGCGAAGTCATCGTTCATCCAGGCGATGGATCGGGGACTCGCCGTCGGCACGGCGGTAACCCTCGTCGGTGCGATCGTCTCGCTGATATGGCTGCCGAAGCGGGCTGTCGACGTGGAAGCGATGGAGCTCCACATCGAGCGCCCCGAGGGCGTGTCGGTGTTGGTCGCCGAGGGGGTGGACGTGTGACCGTTCCTCCCCAGGCGGAGATCGACGCCCGGACCAAGGGGCCGGGGCGCCCGCGCGACCCCGAGGCGGACCGCGCAATCCTCCGGGCGACGATCGAGCTCCTCGGCGAAGAGGGATACGAGGGCCTCTCGATCGAAGGCGTGGCCGCTCGCGCCGGCGTCGGTAAGACCACCGTGTATCGACGCTGGCCTTCGAAGGAACCGCTCGTCGTCGACGCGATCAAGCACTACAAGTCACCGGTGGATCCGGCGCCTCCACGAGAGAAGGAGTCGACGCGCGACGCGCTCGTTCGCGTCCTGAGCCACTTCATCCGAGCGATGGGGCCTTCGGAATCGGGTCGCATGATGGCCGGGCTCGTCGCGGAGATGTCGCGCAACGTCGAGCTCGCTCGCGCGGTGCGTACCGGGATCGTCGAGCACCGACGCTCCTTCGTGTCCGCCATCCTCGAGCGCGGGATCGAGCTGGGGGAGATCCGCCGGGACGTCGACGTGGAGGTCGTCGCCGACATGCTCGCGGGTCCTATCGTCATGCGGGTGCTGCTGACCGGCGGAGCCGTCACGCCGCGGCTCGTCCGTAACGTGGTGGACACGATGCTTGACGGGATCGCGTTCCGCTCGTAGTCCACAGAGGTTCTGCGAGTTCCGAGATGTCTGGGTTCGACATCGAGAACGATCCCCTACGCGCGGCTGCAGATCAGGGGGATCGATCATACTGACCATCACCTCGACGTCGGCGTGCCTGACTTACGACGTCCACAGCTTCCGGAACGCAGCACTCAAGCCACGAACACGCCAGAAGTCTTGACCATGTGCTCGACCGGCCCGACCAGGGACGGGTTCTCGGAGATCACGAGGTAGTTCACGGGACGATCTCCGCAGACAAGGTCATCCCGTCGGACCGCGCCTGCCAGCCCATTCCATCCGGCCGCGCTGTGGAATCACGAGCGGTCGGGAATCGGGAGCCTGAAACGAAGAGGAAGACCGACTCGCCGGCTGCGTCGCGATACATGAAGGCATCCGAGGGGAGGCCGGCGAGATCGACACGCTCGCCCATCACCAACACGAGACCCTCTTCCGACAGGTCGGGTGGCGCATGCGTCGAGGGTCCGCGGGAGGCCAGCGTCTCGGTACGCGCCGCCGTGATCGCGGCATCGATCGCCCCGGGTTGGCGGTGACCGAGGATCGCGACCGCGCCCAGCGTCAGGAGCACGACCAGGGCTACTGCTACTGCGCCAACCGCGAGGCGTCGTGGGGCTCGGGATGGACGCGCGGCGATCGAGAGCGCCGCCCGGATCTCGTCGCGCAGTCCCGGCGGGGCGACCTCGCGCGAGGCCTCGGCGAGCCCGCGCCCTTTCCACCCGAAGGACACCTCACGCCAGCAGTCCTCGCATCCGACGAGATGAGCGTCGAATCGTCTCCGCTCGCGACGTCGCATCTCGCCCGAGACATACTCGGCTGCTTGAAGCTCAGGCTCGTGCGAGCGCCGGCCGATCATGGCCCCTGGTCCTTCACCTGATCTTCGAGGAGTACGGCGAGCGAGCGGCGGCCACGGTGCAAGCGCGACAAGACCGTACCCCTTGGGGTTCCCATCGCGGCAGCGGCTTCGGCCGTCGAGAGCCCGGCGATGTCGACGAGCGCGATCGCCACGCGCTGTCCATCATCCAGCGACCACATCGCTCGACGGAGCGCCGCCGCCTCCATCGATGCCAGAGCCGCTCGTTCGGGATCGGATGGACCCGCCGTCGAGCTGGCACGCTCCAATGGCACCTCCTGTGGTCGGTGCGAACGCCGGCGGTAAGAGGATCGCGCCAGGTTCAGGCAGATCGTTGCGAGCCAGGGTTCGACACGATCGGGCCTGCGCCCTTTCGCCCACGCC
>Ga0066710_100004589_pt1 | contig 12273 bp, 10 predicted proteins | sample GraSoiAngelo_159_FD_79666 | JGI IMG/M metagenome (GOLD analysis project Ga0066710, IMG submission 79666) | Grasslands soil microbial communities from the Angelo Coastal Reserve, California, USA - 14_1009_16_40cm | ecosystem: Environmental > Terrestrial > Soil > Grasslands | place: USA...
CGAACGATCTCGACTTTGCCGGCCTCGAGCTCCTCGAGCGATTCTTTGCCGGCGCACGGGTTGGGCTCGTCGCCGTCTCGCACGACCGCGCCTTTCTCGACCGGGCCGTCGACCGGATTCTCGCGTTCGAGGACGGGGGTCGGCCGGCCCGCGAGTACGCGGGCGGCTGGAGCGAGCTCGAGGAGGCGCGGCGAATTGCCCGAAGGCACGAGCAGGAAAGCTTCGACCGGTACGTCGAGGAGCGCGACCGCCTGCACGAGCAGGCGCGGCGGCAGCGGCTCTGGGCCGACCTCGGGACGAAACGTGCTCGGAAGGGCGTGTCGGACGGGGACAAGGGAATCCGGTTCGCGCGCGTCCAGGGGTCGCAGAAGATGGCCGCGCGGGCAAAGGTGACCGAGCGCCGGCTCGAGCGGCTCGAGCCTGTCGCGAAGCCGTGGCAGCCGTGGGAGCTCCGACTCGATCTCGAGGCCGGCCGCAGGAGCGGCGACGTCGTCGCTCGGCTCGAGCGGGCGGTCGTCCGGCGAGGGAGCTTCGAGCTCGGCCCGCTCGACCTCGACGTTCGCTGGCGAGACCGGATCGCGATCGTCGGCTCGAACGGAAGCGGCAAGACGACGCTGCTCGACGCGCTCCTCGGCCGCGTCCCGCTCGCCGAGGGCCGCCGCTACGTGGGGCCGGGAGTCGTCCTGGGCGAGCTCGACCAGCGCCGGACGGCCTTCGCCGCGGAGGTACCGCTTCTCCGCTCGTTCGCAAGCAGCTCCGGCCTGGCGGACGGCGAAGCACGGACATTGCTTGCGAAGTTCCGCCTCGGGTCGGGTGAGGTCCTCCGGCGCGCCGGAGGACTTTCGCCGGGGGAGCGGACGCGCGCAGCGCTCGCCCTCCTCGTCGCCCGGGGCGTCAACTGCCTCGTCCTCGACGAGCCGACGAACCATCTCGACATCGAGGCGATCGAGGAGCTCGAAGCGGCGCTCGGCGGCTTCGGCGGCACGATCCTGCTGGTCACGCACGACCGCCGCTTCCTGGAGGGGTTCGAGGCCTCCGCCACCGTCGAGCTCTAGCCGACCTACGTAGGCGCGAGCCGGCGCAGCGTCTGCAGGAACGAGTCGACGATCTTCGACGGCGGGCCCGCATTGCGCCGGCGGATCGCGACAATCTGGCGTCGGACCGGCTCCGCGTCCTCGATCTCGACCGCCTGGAGCGAACCGTCGTCGAGCTCGCCGGCACAGGCGGTCTGCGGCAGGAAGGCGACGCCGAGACCTTGCTGCACCATCTTCTTCGTGGCGTCGATGTTGTCGAGCTCGAGGAGTCCCCGCGGGGTCACGCCCGCCTCGCGGAAGAGCGCGCTCGTCAGGTGGTGGTAGCTCGACGTGCGGTCGAAGAGGATCAGCTGCTCCTCGCCGATCTCCTCGAGTCGGATCGAGCCGTCGCCGCCGAAGCGGTGGCTCGGCTCGACGACGAGGACGAGCTGGTCTTCGTACAGCGGCACGCTGGCGATCTCCGGATGACGGACGGCGCGGACGAGGCCGACGTCGACCTGTTCACGCAGGACGAGCTCGAGCACCTCCTCCGAGTGGCCCGTGCGCACGCTGAAGGCGACCTGCGGATGCTCGTCCCGGAACCGCTTCAGGATCGGCGGAAGGACATAGGTGCTGACGGCCGGCGCGGCCCCGATCGCAATGTGTCCTCGGCCTCCACGCTGGAGGTCGGAGACCGCGCTCCGTCCCTCGGCGACGGCCGAGAGGGCCCGCTCGGCGTAGGGAAGGAAGGCGCGACCGGCCTCCGTGAGCCGCATGCCGCGCCGGCTGCGGAGAAAGAGCAGCGCCCCGAGCTCCTGCTCCAGCCGCTGCAGCCGGGCCGTCAGGGCCGGCTGCGTGACGAAGAGCGCCCGCGCCGCGCGGCCCAGGCTTCCCTGTTTCGCCACCTCGACGAAGCTCTCGAGCTGTGGCAATGACATAGACGAAGTCTATCGCTCGGATCTAAAAGAACGATGACGGCTATCGCGCTCTGCCGTCTTACAATCGTCAAAAGGCGGGAAGGAGCGTATCGATGGAAACGACGACCTTGCAGACCGGCGAGATCGCCGACCTGGAGCAGGAGCTCTTGGCCTCCCTTCCACTGGCCACGCTGTCGCTCTCGAGCGCGGAGATCGCCGAGTGCACGTGCCCGGAGTGGTGCGAGCGTGACCACGACCGCGACTGACGTTCACGGACCCGCCGTCGAGCGGGCCGAAGAGATCCTGACCGGCGAGGCGCTCGACTTCGTCGCGGCGCTCGAGCACGAGTTCGGTCCGAGGCGGCGCGAGTTGCTCGAGCGGCGAGTCGTGCGCCAGGCGGAGATCGCAGCGGGCGCGCTGCCGGACTTCCTCGCCGAGACGCGCCACGTCCGCGAGGGCGACTGGACGGTGCCGCCGGCGCCCGCCGGCCTCCGCGACCGCCGGGTGGAGATCACCGGCCCCGTCGACCGGAAGATGATGATCAACGCGTTCAACTCGGGCGCGCAGGTGTTCATGGCTGACTTCGAGGACGCGAATTCCCCCACGTGGAGCAACGTGGTGGGCGGGCAGGCGAACCTCCTGAACGCGGTGCGCGGCACGCTCGAGCTCGAGACGCCCGAGAAGACGTACCGGCTCAACGAGGACGTGGCGACCCTCGTCGTCCGGCCGCGCGGGTGGCATCTCGAGGAGAAGCACCTTCTGGTCGGCGGCGCGCCCGTCTCGGCCGGCCTGCTCGACTTCGGTCTGGCCCTCTTCCACAACGGGCGCGAGCTGCTCGAGCGCGGCTCGGGACCCTACTTCTACCTCCCCAAGCTCGAGAGCCACCTCGAGGCGCGACTCTGGAACGACGTCTTCGCCCACGCCGAGGATGCGCTCGGCCTGGCCGGCGGCAGCGTCCGCGCGACCGTCCTGATCGAGAACATCCTCGCCGCGTTCGAGATGGACGAGATCCTCTTCGAGCTCGGCGACCACGCGACCGGTCTGAACGCAGGCCGCTGGGACTACATCTTCTCCGTGATCAAGAAGTTCCGTGACCGCGAGGACTTCGTGCTGCCCGACCGCGCGCAGGTGACGATGGCCGTGCCGTTCATGCGCGCGTATACGGAGCTGCTGGTGCGCACGTGCCATCGGCGGGGAGCCCACGCGATCGGGGGTATGGCGGCGTTCATCCCCAGCCGGCGCGATCCCGAGGTGAACGAGACGGCGCTCGAGAAGGTGCGCGAGGACAAGGTGCGCGAGGCGAACGACGGCTTCGACGGCACCTGGGTCGCGCATCCGGACCTGGTGCCCGTCGCCACCGAGATCTTCGACGCCGTGCTCGGCGAGCGGCTCGATCAGCTCGACCGGGCGCGCGACGACGTCGAGGTCTCGGCACACGAGCTCCTTGACGTGCGGGTCCCGGACGGCGAGGTCACCGAACCCGGCTTGCGAACGAACGTGAGCGTCGGGATCCAGTACCTCGAGTCGTGGCTCCGCGGGGTCGGCGCGGCCGCGATCGCGAACCTCATGGAGGACGCCGCGACGGCCGAGATCTCGCGCTCGCAGACCTGGCAGTGGCTGCACCAGGGGCGCTTCGCCCGCGACCGGATCGCGCAGATCGTCGAGGAGGAGGTTGGCAAGCTCGAGGGCGGGGGGCGTCTCGACGACGCCCGGGAGCTCTTCGAGCAGGTCGCCCTCGGTGACGAGTTCGTGGACTTCCTGACCATTCCGGCGTACGACCGGATCGACTGAGGAGGAGAGGGTGGAGGACCGTGACGGACAGGTGAGGCGGCTCCAGGAGTCGTGGGCCGCAGAGGAGCGGTGGCAGGGAATCGAGCGCCTCTACGAAGCGGAGGACGTGATTCGCCTGCGTGGGTCGGTTGCGGTCGAGCACACGCTCGCGCGGCTCGGAGCGGAGCGGCTCTGGCGGCTCCTCCGTGACGAGGAGTACGTGAGCGCGCTCGGCGCGCTCTCGGGCGGCCAAGCGGTGCAGATGGTCAAGGCCGGCCTGAAGGCGATCTACCTGAGCGGTTGGCAGGTCGCGGCAGATGGGAACCTGGCCGCCGAGACGTACCCCGACCAAAGCCTCTACCCGGCGACCAGCGCGCCGGCTCTGGTTCGCCGGCTGAACAACGCCCTGCGGCGCGCCGATCAGATCGAGTGGGCGGAGGGGACGAACGGACGCCACTGGTTCGCGCCGATCGTGGCCGACGCCGAGGCCGGCTTTGGCGGCGCGCTGAACGCCTACGAGGTGATGAAGGGCATGATCGAGGCAGGCGCGGCGGGCGTCCACTTCGAGGATCAGCTTGCTTCCGAGAAGAAGTGCGGCCACCTCGGCGGCAAGGTGCTCGTGCCCACGAGTCAGTTCGTCCGGACGCTCACCGCTGCCCGGCTCGCGGCGGACGTCTGCGGGGTTCCGACCGTCTTGGTGGCTCGGACCGATGCGCTGAGTGCGGCGCTCCTCACGAGCGACGTCGACGAGCGCGACCACGAGTTCGTCACCGGCGAGAGAACGCCCGAGGGATACTTCCGCGTCGAGAGCGGTCTTGGGGCGGCGATCGCGCGCGGCCTCGCGTACGCGCCGTACGCCGACCTGATCTGGTTCGAGACGTCGACGCCCGACCTGGAGGAGGCGCGCGCGTTCGCCGAGGCGATCCATGCCGACTTCCCGGCCAAGCGGCTTGCCTACAACTGCTCGCCCTCCTTCAACTGGAAGCGGCGCCTCGACGACGAGGAGATCTCATCGTTCCAGGCCGACCTCGGGGCGCTCGGCTACCGCTTCCAGTTCATCACGCTCGCCGGCTTCCACGCGCTCAACCAGTCGATGTTCGAGCTCGCCCGCGGGTACGCGGAGGAGGGAATGACGGCGTACGTGCGGCTCCAGGAGCGTGAGTTCGAGCTCGAGTCGCACGGCTACACGGCGACGCGTCATCAGCGCGAGGTGGGCGCCGGCTACTTCGACCTCGTCGCACAGGCCGCGTCGGCGGGTGAGAGCTCGACGCTCGCGCTTGACGGCTCGACGGAGGAGGCGCAGTTCGAGGAGGCGGCGAAGCCGCTCTCGTCGTAGCCGTCCCTGGAGCGCCGTCAGGCTGAACGCCGCGGCGGCCGGTGGCGTTCCGGCACGCTCTCGCTCCCGATCCGGCACGGCGCGCGCGCCACGCGTGAATCGGGCCGCGGGACGATCCGGGCATGCAGATGCCCGACATCTCACGTCGCCGTGCGCTCGCATACGTCGCCGCCGTGCTCGCGCTCCTCGTCGTCGGCAGCCGGTTCGTCTCGGCGGGAACCGGTCGGCCGGTTCCAGACGCCGCGCCTCGAGTCGTGGTACCGAAGGCCAGGGCTGCGCCGCCTCGGCTCCTCGTCGTCGACGTCGTCGGCGCGGTCCGCCGGCCCGGGCTGTACCGGCTGAAAGAAGGAAGCCGGATCGACGATGCCCTCCGTGCCGCCGGCGGCGCGACGGCCAAGGCGGTTCTCGCGGCGGTCAACCTCGCCTCGCCGATCGCGGACGGGGAGCAGATCGCCGTACCGTCGGCCGGAGGCGGGGCGGCGACCGCAGCTGGGACGGGAGGCTCCGGCGCCCTCGGCGGAAGCGGCCTCCCGGGAGCTCCGATTGAGAAGGTGCACCTCAACTCGGCGACCGTTGAGCAGCTCGACTCGCTCCCCGGCGTCGGTCCGGTCACGGCACAGAAGATCCTCGCCTACCGCCGGCAGCACGGGGCCTTCCACTCCGTCGAGGAGCTCGACGCGGTGCCGGGGATCGGGCCGGCCCGTCTGCAGGACCTCAAGCCCCTCGTCGACCTGTGAGTGGAATCGGTCCTCCCAGCCGCGGGATTCCGGCGGCCGTGCTCGAGCGGGTTCCGGCCCCGCACCTGCTCGCCGGCGCGATGTGCCTTGGGCTCGCGGCCGCGCTCGCCGCCCCGGCGCCTCGTCGAGCGGCCGCGATCGGCGCGCTCGTGCTCGCCGTGCTCGCGGTCGTAGCCGGACCTCGGCGGGCGGCGGCGCTCGTCGGGGCTCTGTTCCTCGCCGGCTGGTGGTGGGGAAGCAACCGGCTCGAGCTGCTCGACCGGAGCGCTCTCCCGGCCCGTGCCGGCTCGAGCGCACCCGTACGCCTGATGGTGATCGGTCCGCCGCGCCGCGGCCGGTACAGCCTTCACGTCCCGGTGCGCGTGCTCCGCATCGACGGCCTGGCTGTCGACGAGCCGGCCCGGCTCGAACTCCCGCCGAAGCGGGCGCCACCCCAGGGCGCGCTGATCGTGACGACCGCCATCATCGCTCTCCCTCCGGCCGGAGACGGAGCCGGCGGCTTCGACGAGGCCACGTACCTGCGGCGGCAGGGGATTCACGTCGTCCTCCGAGCGAGCTCGTTCAGCACCGTTGGGCGCCGGGGCGGCATCGGTGGGCTGGGCGACTCGCTCAGGCGTTCGGTGGCGGCGTCCCTCGCCGGCGGGCTGACAGGCGAGCGGCGCGCGCTCGTCGAAGCGATCGTGCTCGGCGACGTCGCGGGCCTGCCGAAGGGCCTCCAGGACGACTTCCGCATTTCCGGCCTCTACCACCTGCTGGCTGTGTCGGGCCAGAACGTCCTCTACGTCGTTGCCGGCATGCTTCACCTCGCCTGGCTCGCGGGCTTGCCGCGCTGGGCGGGCCACCTCGGCGCGCTCCTCGGCATCGCGGCGTACGTGCTCGCGGTGGGCTGGCAGCCCTCGATCGTTCGCGCCGGCGTCGCGGGGGCCCTCGCCTCGCTCGCGTGGTTGGCGTCCCGGCCGACCGACCGGTGGTACTTCCTCCTCGTCGGGGCGGCGGTCTTGCTTGCGTGGAACCCGTACTCGCTCTTCGACGCGAGATTCCAGCTGTCGTTCGCCGCCGTCGCGGCGATCTTCCTGGTCGTCCCGCACCTCGTCCGGCGGCTCGAGGGCTATCCCCTCTCGCGGGGGCTCGCCGACGCCCTGGCCGTGTCGACTGCGTGCGGCGTTGCGACCGCCCCCATCCTCTACTTCCAGCTCGGCGCCGTTCCACTCTTCACGGTGCCGAGCAATGCGCTCGCCGCGCCGGTCGTCGCACCTCTGCTCGGACTCGCGCTCGCGGCTGCGGTGGTCAACCCGGTCTTGCCCGCTGCGGCGGCGGGCCTCGCGTGGACGAGCGGCTGGCTCGCGGCCTACCTGGCCTTCTGCGCTCGCCTGATCGGGGGACTTCCGCACGCCCAGATCCGCTCGTCCGCCGGGTTTGCCGCCTTCCTCGCCGGCGCCGCGGCCCTGCTCCTCCTGACGCGCCTGCCGCCGCGGGCCCGCGCAACCTTCCTCGTTCTCGTCGCGATCGTCGCCGTCGCGGGCTGGCGCGCGCGGCCGGGCCTGCCTGCGCCGCTCCGCTGGGTGGGGCACGGGGCCAGGACGGCTCCTGCGGCACCGGGAGGCACGCTGACTATCCTCCGCTCGTGGCCGACGAGCCGCTTCGTCCGGTGTACCTCCTCCTGGGAACCGATCGCCCGAAGGTGGGCCGCGCGCTTGCCCGCCTGCGCGGGCGCTTCCCTGAAGGCTCGACCGAGACGCTCACCGCGGAGGAGGCATCCGGCGTGGATGCGGTGGCCGCCTGCAACGCCCTCGGGCTGCTCGGGGGCGACGAGGGGCGGCTCGTCGTGGTCGAGGGGGTCGAGCGGTGGAAGAAGGACGACGTCGACGCGGCCGTTGCGTATCTCGGCGACCCGACGCCCGGAACCGTGCTTGCACTCGTGGCCGAGGAGCAGCCGCGCGGCGACGCGCTCGCCGCCGCCTGCGCGAAGCGCGGCCAGGTGCTCCTCTTCGACGTCCCGAAGCCGCGCGACCCATCCGCCTGGGTGCAGGCGGAGCTGTCGCGGCTCGGAGTTCGCGCCGACGACGAGGCGGCCCGCGCGCTGCTCGATCGCGTCGGGCCCGACGTCACGCTGCTCGCCGGCGAGATCGAGAAGCTCGCGACCTGGGCCGGAGACGAGCCGGTCGGTCGGCGGGAGGTCGAGGCGCTGGCCGTTCCGGGTGTCGAGGAGACGGCCTGGGCGCTGACCGATGCCTGGGGAAGCCGCGACCTCCGCACCGTGCTCGCTGTCTGCGAGGCCGAGCTCGAGCTCGGGCTGGAGCCTTTCGTGATCGCGGCCCGCCTTGCCGGTCACGTCGGGCTGGTCCGATCCGCGCAGCTGCTCGCGGCCGAGGGGCTGCCGACGCGCGAGATCGCGAAGCGGCTTCGGAAGCACGAATTCCGCGTCCGGAAGGCGCTCGCCCAGGGCGAGCACTACACGCGCGAGGAGCTGGACGAGACAGTCGTGCGCCTCGCCGAGCTCGATGCGGCGCTCAAGGGTGCCAGTCGCCTCGCCGCGGAGCTCGAGCTCGAACGGGCGCTCGTCGAGCTGACGGCGACACGCGGTGCCGCGCCGGCGTAGCCCGGGCGTGTCTAGGAGCTCGAGCCGGTGACCAGGCGCGCCGCCTGCGACTTCTTGCGGGCCGCCTTGTTCGGGTGGATCGCACCGTTCGCGGCCGCCTTGTCGAGGAGCCTGACGAGTTCACGGTGCTCCTCGCCCGCGCGGGAGGTGTCTCCGTCGGCGACCGCGGTCTCGAGCCGCCTGAAGAGCGTCTTCGCCGTCGAGCGGTAACGGAGATTCTCCAGCCGCTCCCGGGTCGCGCGGCGCACGCGGCGCTCCTGCTGCTTGATGTTCGGCACGGTCGACAACCGTAGCAAAGGCGACTGGACCCGCTCCTATACTCGCCCGCGTGGAAGAGCCTGGGTTCGGCCGCCGGCTCGCGTGGTCGACCGCGATCTTCTCCCTGGCGACCGGCGTCTCGCGAATCCTCGGCCTCCTCCGAGAGATCGTGGCCCGGCGCTACTTCGGCGTCGCGGGGCCGATCAACGCGTTCACAATCGCCTTCCAGGTGCCCAACCTCGTGCGGGCTCTGGTCGCTGACGCCGCACTCTCATCCGCGTTCGTCCCGGTCTTCTCCGAGCTGCTCGAGCGCGGGGAGAAGGCGCGCGCATGGCGCGTCGCGTCGACGCTCTTCTGGCTGATGCTGCTCGGGCTCGGCGGGCTGACGGCGGCATTCATCGTCCTCGCCCCCTGGTTGATGAAGCCGTTCGGCTACCAGGGGCACGAGGAGGAGCTCGTCGTCGCCCTCTCACGCGTCCTCTTCCCGATCGTCGCGCTGCTCGGCGTCTCGGGCGTGATCGTCGGGATCCTGAACAGCTACGAGGAGTTCTCGATCCCCGCCCTGACGCCGGTCTTCTGGAACCTCGCCATCATCGTCGCGCTCGTCGTCGGGGTGCCGCGAGCCGACAGCTCGGACAGGAAGCTCTACGTGTATGCCGGGGGCGTGCTCGCGGGGACGATGATCCAGGTGCTGCTTCCGGTGCCGTGGCTGCGCGGCCTCGACGGCCGCCTTCGCATGGCGATCGACATCCACGACCCGGCGGTGAAGCGCGTGTTCGTCCTGATGCTCCCGGTCACGCTCGGACTCGGCCTGATCAACTTCAACCTGCTCGTCGACAGCTTCTTCGCCGCGCGGTTCGTCGATCCGCTGCTCGCGCCGAGTGCGATCGACGCTGCCTTCCGCATCTACATGCTCCCCCAGGGGATGTTCTCCGTCGCGGTCGCGACGGTGCTCTTCCCGGCGCTTGCGCGGCTCGCCACCCGCGAGGACTGGTCCGGCTTCCGCCACACCGTCTCGCTCGGCCTCCGCCAGATCGGCTTCATGCTCATTCCGGCGAGCCTGGTCGCGGCTGCCCTCGCCGACCCGATCGTGCGGCTCCTCTACCAGCGCGGCGAGTTCACCCCACGCCAGACGGACGTCGTGGCGGGGGCCCTGGCGGCCTTCTCGCTCGGCCTCACGTTCAACGGGACGATGCTGATGCTGAACCGCGCCTTCTTCAGCCTCCAGCAGCCCTGGACGCCCACCGCGGTCGCGTTCGGGAATCTTGGGCTCAATGCTGCGCTCGATGCCGCTTTCTATCGCTTCGGCACGTGGGGCATCCCGCTCTCGACCTCGCTCGTGAACATTGCGGGAACGGCTGCGCTCGTGCTGCTGCTGCGCACGCGGCTCGGGCGTCTCGAGGGGCGCGCGATTGGAGCGGCGTACGTCCGCATCGTACTCGCGTCCGCCCTCGCGGCCGGCGCGGCCTTCGGTGTCTGGTACGGGCTCGATTCGGCGGTGGGCAGGGGCACCGGAGGCCAGATCGTGTCGGTCGGAATGGGCGTCGCGGCCGCGGTCGGGCTCTACCTCGCCGCCGCCCGTATCCTTGGCGTCAGGGAGCTCGACGCGTTGCTCTCGCTCGCGCGCCGCCGCACCCGCGCCCGCCGGGACGACCCGAAGGACACATGAGCCTCGACCGCATCCGAAACTTCTCCATCGTCGCCCACATCGACCACGGCAAGTCGACGCTCGCCGACCGCATCCTCGAGCTCACCGAGACCATCTCGCAGCGCGAGATGCGAGAGCAGGTGCTGGACACGATGGAGCTCGAGCGCGAGCGGGGGATCACGATCAAGGCGCAGGCCGTCCGCGTCGCCTGGCGCGGACACCAGCTCAACCTGATCGATACACCCGGGCACGTCGACTTCACGTACGAGGTCTCACGTGCCCTGCAGGCCTGCGAGGGCGCCCTGCTCCTGGTGGACGCCGCGCAGGGAATCGAGGCGCAGACGCTCGCAAACGCGTACCTGGCCCTCGAGAACGACCTGGAGATCGTCCCGGTCGTGAACAAGATCGACCTGCCCCAGGCCGACCCGGACGGCACGGCCGTGCAGCTCGCCGCGCTCGTCGGGGAGGACCCGGCCCGCGTCCTTCGCCTCTCCGCGAAGACGGGGGAAGGGGTCGAGGCGATGCTGGACGCGATCGTCGAGCGGATCCCGCCGCCCGCGGGAGGCCCCGAAGCGCCTGCTCGGGCGCTCGTCTTCGATTCCTCCTACGACCAGTACCGCGGCGTCGTCGCGTTCGTCCGGGTGGTCGACGGGCGCTTCTCGACCCGCGAGCGGATCCGTGCCGTGGCCGCCGGGACGCGCTTCGAAGCGGAGGAGCTCGGGTTCTTCTCACCGGTCCGGAATCCGACGCCGACGCTCGAGGCCGGGGAGGTGGGCTACGTCATCACCGGCCTCAAGGACGTCAGCCGTCTGCGGGTGGGGGACACCCTGACGAGCCAGGTCCGCCCTGCCTCCGAACCGCTGCCGGGCTACAAGGAGGTCAAGCCGACGGTCTTCGCCGGCCTCTATCCGACCGATTCCGACGACTACCCCGAGCTGCGGGACGCGCTCGAGAAGCTGAAGCTCAACGACGCATCGCTCTTCTACGAGCCGGAGACGTCGCAGGCGCTCGGCTTCGGCTTCCGCTGCGGCTTCCTCGGCCTCCTCCACATGGAGATCGTCCGGGAACGGCTCGAGCGCGAGTTCGACCTCGACCTGCTCGTGACGGCGCCGAACGTCGCCTACCGCGTGCTCACGAAGACGGGCGAGGAGGTCGACGTGCACAGCCCCGCCGACATGCCGCGCGAGGTGGAGCGGATCGAGGAGCCGTACATCCGCGCGACGACGATCGTGCCGAAGGAGTACGTGGGCTCTGTGATGGAGCTGAACAACGAGCGGCGTGGCCGCTTCCATCACATGGAGTACCTGAGCGAGGAACGGGTCATGCTGGCGTACGACCTGCCCCTTGCGGAGATCGTCTACGACTACTACGACCAGCTGAAGAGCCGGACGAAGGGCTACGCGAGCTTCGACTACGACGTGACGGGCTTCCAGGAGGGCGATCTCGTCCGCGTGGACGTCCTGCTCGCCGGCGAGCCGGTCGATGCGCTCAGCCTGATCGTCCATCGCGTGGCCGCGTACGCGCGCGGGCGGGCGCTCGTCGAGCGGCTGCGCGAGGAGATTCCGCGCCAGCTCTTCGACGTCCCAATCCAGGCGGCGATCGGCTCTCGGATGATCGCGCGCGAGACGATCCGCGCGAAGCGGAAGGACGTGCTCGCCAAGTGCTACGGCGGCGACATCACCCGGAAGCGGAAGCTGCTCGAACGGCAGAAGGCGGGCAAGAAGCGGATGAAGCAGGTCGGGACGGTCGAGGTGCCGCAGGAGGCGTTCCTCGCCGTGCTCAACCTGGACGAAGAGAAACGGTGACGCACGTGGATTGGCTCCTGCGGCAGTCCGCGCCGGAAAGCGCTGCCCTGGCGGACGTCCGGCACCTCTACGTCCACCTGCCCTTCTGCGCCCATCGCTGCGGCTACTGCGATTTCGTCACCCTCGTCGGGCGCGGCGGCGAGCACGGCGGCTACGTCGACGCACTGCTCACCGAGCTCGAGCTCGAGCG
>Ga0066710_100004590_pt1 | contig 12270 bp, 14 predicted proteins | sample GraSoiAngelo_159_FD_79666 | JGI IMG/M metagenome (GOLD analysis project Ga0066710, IMG submission 79666) | Grasslands soil microbial communities from the Angelo Coastal Reserve, California, USA - 14_1009_16_40cm | ecosystem: Environmental > Terrestrial > Soil > Grasslands | place: USA...
CCGAGCCGACCTCGGCGGCCTTCGCGACCGCCGCGGCGCTCGGGTACGACGGCGTGGAGGTCATGGTCTGGACCGACGCGGTCAGCCAGGACGCCGGCGCGCTGCGCGGGCTCTCCACGCACTACCGGGTACCGGTCCGCTCGGTACACGCGCCGTGCCTGCTGGTCACCCAGCGGGTGTGGAGCCCCGACCCGTGGGAGCGGCTGCGCCGCGCCGCCGCTCTGGCCGACGCGCTGGACGCGCCGACGGTCGTGGTACACCCGCCGTTCTCCTGGCAACGCGACTACGCGCGCGGCTTCCCGATGGGCCTGGATCGGTTGCAGGAGACGTACCCGCGGATCAGCTTCGCGGTGGAGAACATGTTCCCGGTACGGATGGCGGGGCGGCTGTTCGTGCCGTACTCGCCCGGCTGGGACCCGACGAAGGCCGGCTTCGACGCGTACACGCTGGACCTGTCGCACTGCGCCGCGGCGCGCAACGACGCGCTCGCGATGGCCGACACGATGGGGCCGGCGATGGCGCACGTGCACCTGGGCGACGGTACCGGTGAGGGCCGCGACGAGCATCTGGTACCCGGCCGGGGCAACCAGCCGTGCGCGCAGTTGCTGGAGTCGCTGGCCGGTCGCGGGTACCGCGGCTCGATCGCGGTCGAGGTGTCGACCCGCAAGGCGGCGAGCCGGGCCGAGCGTGAGACGGACCTGGCCGAGGCGCTGGCCTTCGCCCGCACCCACCTGGCCGCATCAAGCAAAGTCGACGCCTAAACCGGAGTGAGGGCGCGCTTGCGGGCGCGGTGCGCGGCCACGTGCGAGCGGGTCGCGCAGCGCTCCGAGCAGAACCGGCGGCAGCAGTTGGACGAGGTGTCCAGGTAGACGTTGCCGCACCGGTCGTCGGCGCAGACCCCGAACCGGGCGCTGCCGTACTCGCAGAGCCAGACCGCGAGCCCCCACACCGCGCCGGCGAGGTACTCGGCCGCCACCGAGGAACCCCGGCTGGCCACGTGCATGTGCCAGTCGCCCGCGTCGTGTCCGGAGATGCGTGGCTGCACCGGGTAGGTCTCCAGCAGCGCGTTGAGCGCGGCGACCGCGGTGCTGTCCTCGTGGCCGGCGCCGAGCTGGAAAATCTCGCGCAGCTTGCGCTGCGCCCGCCGGAACCCGGCGACGTCGCGCTCGGTGGCCTCCTCGTGCATCCAGCTTTCGTCCCGTAACAGGCTCTTGAGGTCGTCGAGCCCGTCCATCGGCGCGTTGACGAGCTCAACGGCGCGGTGGGCGTACGCGTCGAAGTTCACCCGACAAACGTAGACGCTCGCGGGTCAGCTCGTCACTATGTGCGGCACGAACCGGGCGTACCCCGCCATGGCCGGCCCGGTCGACTCACGGAACCCGACCCCGGCCGGCCGGCCCCGACCGGCCGTGTCGCTGACCACCCAGCTGCTGACCGCCACCGACTGGCCGTCGAAGGACGGCAGCGGGGGTACCTCCCGCGGCTGGTCCGGCGCCGCGGGCAGCAGGTTCGGGTGGCCGGGGTTGAGCTCCCAGAGCAGCGGGTGCAGCGCGGGGCTGGCCAGCAGCAGCTTCCAGGCCGGCTCCAGCCAGTTGACCGCGGTGTTCTGGTTCAGCGCCAGCGGGCCGTAGGGCTCGGTGACCATCCACGACCACGGGTACAGCTTGAAGCAGGTGCGGATCGGCTCGCCCCGGTCGTCGACGAACCGGACGCCGTCCCAGCCGATCGCCCGCATCGGCAGTACCCGCACCGAAAGGCCGGCCTGCCGGGCGGTCTCGGCGAGGTACCCGATGGTCACCCGGTCGACACCGGTGGCCTCCGCATCCGACCATCCACAGTGGAGGGACTTCTCGCCGAGCCGGCCGGCGATCGTGTACCAGCCGTTGACCAGCCGCTCGTGCAGCTGGTTCCACTGGTCCTGCGCGGGTCGGGCCTGCTCCAGCCAGTACCACTGGCAGATGGCGGCCTCGACGAGTGCCGGCGGCGTCTCGGCGCGGTACTCCAGCAGCTTCGGCGGTGACCGGCCGTCGTACCAGAGGTCCAGGCAGCCGTACAGGCTCGGCGCGCCGCTGGCCAGCGACCGCCGGACCGCCGGCGCCGCCCAGTCCGGGATGCCGAACTCCGCCCACCGCGCGTTGGTCACCACGTGCCGCGCCGCGGCCACGCACAGCCCGTGCAGCTCCTCGGTGGCCGCCTCCAGCGCGCGTACCTCGGACAGGGTCAGCACGTAGCAGGCGGACTCGTCCCAGCGGCGCAGCGCCTGCGGCACGTCCGCCTCGGCGTAGACCAGCGCCTGCTCGCGCAGGATGTCCTGCCACCCGGCCCGTGGGGCGCTGCTGATCCGCTGCATCGAGCCAGCCTCCCGCTGATAACCCGTGCCCCCGCCGGGGCGGGCTGTGACCCGCCTCGATGCGCGAGCGTACCGAGTTCGCACCTCGGGTGGTTGCCGGGCCTGGCCTTCCCCGCGGCGTTAGGCTCGCCCCATGCTCAGATCCGTGATTCTCGCCGCCGCCGGGTCGTCCCGGATCGAGCGGATCGTGGAACACGCCCCGATCAGCCGGGGCGTGGTACGCCGGTTCGTTCCCGGCACCGGTACCGACGATGCGCTGCGCGCCACCCGCGAGCTTGTCGGCCAGGGCCTTGCGGTCAGCCTCGACCATCTCGGCGAGGACACGCTCACCGCCGACCAGGCGGCCGCCACCAAGGACGAGTACCTGCACCTGCTCAAGGCGCTCGCCGACGCCGGGCTCGCCGGGGCGGCGGAGGTCAGCGTGAAGCTGTCCGCGCTCGGGCAGGTCTTCGACGAGACGCTGGCCTACGAGCACGCGCACGACATCTGCGCCGCGGCGGCCGCTGCGGGTACCACGGTCACGCTGGACATGGAGGACCACGAGACCACCGACGCGACGCTCGACGTGCTGAGCCGGCTGCGGGCGGACTTCCCGGGTACCGGCGCGGTGCTGCAGGCATACCTGCGCCGCACCGAGGGCGACTGCCGGGAACTGGCGACGGAGGGCTCCCGGGTGCGGCTGTGCAAGGGCGCCTACGCCGAACCCGAGTCGGTCGCCTTCCAGTCGGCGGTCGACGTGGACAAGTCGTTCGTGCGGTGCCTGAACATCCTGATGCCCGGGCCCGGGTACCCGATGGTCGCCACCCACGACCCGCGGCTGATCGCGATCGCGGAAGACCGGGTGAAGTGGTTCGACCGCGCGCCGCAGTCGTTCGAGTTCCAGATGCTGTACGGGGTGCGCCCGGAGGAACAGCTCCGGCTTGCCGGACTCGGGTACACGGTCCGGTCATACGTTCCGTACGGCACGCGGTGGTACGCATACCTCATGCGGCGCCTCGCGGAGCGCCCCGCGAACCTCGCCTTCTTCCTCCGCGCACTGAAGTCAAGGAACTGAAATCGGCGCGTCCTGACCAATTCCGCGGAAGGATCGCGCGGTTCACTCACGTACCGGTACCGTTCTAGTAACACGGGAGTCGCCCTGCGCGAGCGAATCAGGAGGGGCGCATCATGAGTGCAGCACCGCACTCCGAGGCCAAGCTGGCGGACGTGAAGTTCCTGACGGTGGCCGAAGTGGCCGAGCTCATGAGGGTGTCGAAGATGACCGTCTACCGGCTGGTGCACGCCGGCGAGCTCACCGCCGTCCGGGTCGGCCGGTCGTTCCGGGTGCCGGAGCATGCCGTACACACCTATCTGCGGGAAGCCTTCCAGGAGACGGCGTAAGACCCGATTTCCGCCGGGCGCCCGACGGCGGCTACGCTGGACCCCGCAATCGCAGGTAGGCCGGTCTCGAGGGGACACGTCGTATGGGCTCGGTGGTCAAGAAGCGCCGCAAGCGCATGGCCAAGAAGAAGCATCGCAAGCTGCTGCGCAAGACCAGGGTCCAGCGTCGCCGTCTCGGCAAGTGAGCTCCCGTCCGGTGTCCGGTGCCCACCCGCCACGGGTGGTGCTGGTCACCGGTGTCTCCCGGTACCTGGGCGCACAGGTCGCCGCCCGGTTGGCCGCCGACTCCCGCATCGAGCGGGTGATCGGCCTGGACGACCGTGAGCCGACCGGTGAGCAGGCGACGATACTCGCCGACAGCGTCGAGTTCGTCCGGGCGGACATCCGTACCGCGCAACCGGCGGCGGTGATCGCCGACAACCGGGTGCAGACGGTGGTGCACCTGGCCATCGCGTCCGCCGCCGACCCCAATGCCGGCGGTCGGGCGGCGATGAAGGAACAGAACGTCATCGGCACCATGCAGCTCCTGGCCGCCTGCCAGCAGGCGCCGGAGCTGCGCAAGGTGGTGTTCCGCTCGTCCACGGCCGCATACGGGGTGTCGTTCCGCGACCCGGCCGTGTTCACCGAGGACACCGAACCCCGCGACACCCCCCGGGGCGGCTTCGCTCGCGACGTGCTCGACATCGAGGGATACCTGCGCGGCTTCAGGCGCCGCCGGTCCGACGTCGCGGTCACCGTCCTGCGCTTCGCGCCGCTCATCGGCCGGCGCGCCAACACCAGCCTGACCCGGTACTTCAGCCGCGCCGTGGTACCCACGGTGCTCGGCCGCGACCCGCGGCTGCAGTTCGTCCACGTCGACGACGCGTTGGAGATCCTGCACCGCGCGGTCACCGAGGACCACCCGGGCACCTTCAACGTCGCCGGCGCCGGTGTGATCATGCTGTCCCAGGCGGTCCGGCGGGCCGGGCGGATCGGGGTACCCATCCCCGAGCCGGCCCTGTCCGCGATCGGCCGGGGCGGCGCGAACTTCAGCCTCGACCAGCTGGACCTGTTCGTGCACGGCCGGGTGGTCGACACCGGCCGGCTGATCCGCGAGTTCGGCGTAATCCCGCGACCGACGCCGGTCGCGTTCGAGGACTTCCTGCGCGGCATCAGCGGCGTCCTGCCCCGTGAGGCGATCGGCGCCGTCGAGCAGCGCATCCTGGCCGGGCTGCGGCGCAGCCGGGCCGCCGTGAGGTGAGTACACATGAGCGACTTCGAATCCCGTCCGCATTTTCCTGCTCCTGGTAACGCACCGTTCCGTGGGCTGCGCCAGGTCGCGCCGCCGCCACCGGAGCACCCGGAATCCGACCTGTGGGACCGCCGGGTGGCCAATGCCCTGGCTTTCCTGCGCCGCCGGCTCACCGGCGAGTACGAGGTCGACGAGTTCGGCTTCGACCGTGAGCTGACCGACACGGTGCTGCACCCGTTGCTGCGGCCGCTGTACCGGGACTGGTTCCGGGTGTCGGTACGCGGCGTCGAGAACATCCCGGACAAGGGCGCCGCGCTGATCGTGGCCAACCACTCCGGCACCGTCGCGCTCGACGCGTTGATGCTCGCGCTGGCCGTGCACGACGAGCACCCGGAGAAGCGGTACCTGCGGCTGCTCGGCGCCGACCTGGTGTTCCGGATCCCGTTCGTGTCGGAACTGGCCCGCAAGCACGGCAGCACCCTCGCCTGCAACCCCGACGCCGAGCGGCTGTTGCGGGCCGGTGAGCTCGTCGGCGTGTTCCCCGAGGGGTTCAAGGGGATCGGCAAGCTCTACCGGGACCGGTACAAGCTGCAGCGCTTCGGCCGGGGCGGGTTCGTGTCGGCGGCGCTGCACACCCGGGTACCGATCATCCCGGTGTCCATCGTGGGCGCCGAGGAGACGTACCCGATGCTGGGCAACTTCAAGCCGCTGGCCCGGCTGCTGGGTACCCCGTACTTCCCGATCACGCCGACGTTCCCGTGGCTCGGGCCGCTCGGGCTGGTCCCGTTGCCGTCGAAGTGGTGCATCGAGTTCGGCAAGCCGGTGCCGACCGAGCCGGTGGCCGACATGGCCGACGATCCGCTGGTCATCTTCAACCTGGCCGACCAGGTACGGGAGACGATCCAGCAGACCCTGCACCAGCTCCTCGACGTGCGCGACGCGGAAGCCGCAAGCTAGCCGAGTGCTCGCCGATCTTGGAGTTGTGTCGCCGACAAAAGCCGCGTCGTTCCGCGAGTCGGGCACCACAAGTCCAAGATCGGCGGGGGCGCGCGCGGGGGGCGGCGCGCGCGGGGGGCGGGTTAGCGGCGGACCTTGCGGCGGATGGCGACCGTCGCCAGTACCGCGCCGAGTACCAGACCGGCGCCGGCGGTTGCCGGTACCGCGACCTTGGCGGCCTTGCGCCCGGTCCGGAAGTCGCGCACCTCCCAGTTACGCCGGCGGGCCTCGCGGCGCAGCGCGGAGTCGGGGTTGACCGCGACCGCGTGCCCGACCAGCGACAGCATCGGCAGGTCGTTGGCCGAGTCGCTGTAGGCGGTGCAGCGGGCCAGGTCCAGCCCTTCCTCGGCGGCGAGCGCGGTGATCGCCTCGGCCTTGGCCGGCCCGTGCAGCAGGTCGCCGACCAGCCGGCCGGTGTACGCCTCGTCCTGGACCTCGGCGACCGTGCCGAGCGCCCCGGTCAGGCCCAACCGCGAGGCGATCACCCGGCCCAGCTCGACCGGCGCCGCGGTGACCAGCCACACCCGCTGGCCGGCGTCGAGGTGCAGCTGGGCCAGGGCGCGGGTACCGGACCAGATCCGCTCGGCCATCAGCTCGTCGAAGATCTCCTCGGCCAGCCGGTGGATGTCGTCGACCCGCCAGCCGGTGATGAACGCGAGCGCCGCCTGCTTCGCCTCCGACATGTCGCCCTTGTGCTCGGTGGCCAGCAGCCGGAACTTGAGCTGTCCCCAGGCGAAGCGCACCAGGTCGCCGGTGGTGAAGTACTTGCGCGCGGCCAGCCCGCGGGCGAACCAGTAGATCGACGCGCCCTGCATCATCGTGTTGTCCACGTCGAAGAACGCGGCCGCGGTGGGGTCGGGCGGCACCGCGAGCGCGGTCTCCAGCTCGGCGGCCGCCCAGCCGGCGAGTACCTCGTGTTCGGACGCTCCGGCCACCGCGGCCCTCCTTCCCTGCCCCTGCGAGGGTATCCGCACACGGAGATGGATCGGGGACTTCAGCATCGCGCCGAAGTCCCCGACCGGATACCTACGTATGTCTAGTGTCCGCCGATCAGGCGACCGAGGTCGCCCAGAAGGCCGCTCGCCGAGGGCGACGGCGCGGGGCTCGCCGGGGCGGGGCCACCGGTGGCCGGGTGGGGCACGGTACCGGTCTCCGGCCGGCCGGCCGGCGCGGCGCCACCGGGGCGCGGTGTCGTGGTGCGCGGTGCCGCGCAGGTCGGCGCGAGGGCACCCAGGTCGTCGGTGGTGGTCGCGCCGCCGCCGCAGCCCAGCCCGGTGCGCAGGTCGGCCGAGCGGGTGGCGATGCGGTCCAGCAGCGCCGCCGACGGGCCGGTCGGCCCGGCGTCGGCGAGCTGGCTCAGCATCGTCCGCTGGCCGTGGACGAACGTGTCGATGACGTCCAGCGCGGTGGTGTCCCGCCGGTTCAGCGCCGCGATGGTGAGCAGCCGGATGCCGGCGCGCGTCTCGTTGTTCATGTCCGCGAGCATGCTGGCGAGGTTGCCGCCGCGGGCGCCGGTCTCCCCGGCCTCGGCGAGGCGGTTGCGGGCGAACTCCAGGTAGAGCTGGCCGCGGCTGACGTCGGAGCCGGCCAGCGCGAGGCGGGCGCTCTCCGTGGAGCGCTTGACGCTGTAGAGGGCGTCGCCGGGCATCGCGTCGCCGCTGGCCGCGGAGATCCCGGACAGTGCGAGGGTACCGGCGGCGAGCCCGACCAGCACCGCACCGCGGGCGCGCTTGCCACCGACCACCGGCGCGCTCGGCCGGGCACGCTTGCCGCCCGTCGCGGGTACCTCGTCGAGGACCCCGATGCCGTCCCGCTCGGCGGTCGCCACGAGCATCGCCCGCAGGCTGGTCCGGAACTCGTCGCTCGGGCCGGCGACCACACCGGCCGTGCGGACGAGCCCCGTGCCGAGCCGGACGTACCCGGCCAGCTCCTCGTCGTGTACCGCCCGGGCGTGGTGCCGCGGCCGGCCGGTCGCCTCGTCCAGCAGCTGCGCCAGGCGCTCGGCCCGGCGCCGGTGGAACAGAGAGGTGGTCACCGCGCCCACCCCCCTTCGAGTTGCTCGGTCGCGCCGGCCCACGCCGGTCGCACCGGATCCAACGGGCGGGCACTAGCGCCGGTTACGGGCGCGCGCCGGGTTTTGTCACCATCAGTGATCAAGGTCACGGCTGGAAGCCTTCGGGCAGCAGCCGGGCGAGTGCCCGGACGGCCCGGTACTGCAGCGCCTTGATCGCTCCCTCGTTCTTCCCCATGGCCTGCGCGGTCTCCGCGACCGAGAACCCTTGCAGGAAGCGCAGCACGATGCACTCCTGCTGCTCGGGGTTGAGCTGCTTGACGGCGCCGAGCAGCGCCACGTTCGTGATGTGGTCGACGACGGCCGCCTCCGGGCTGCCCTCCGGCCCACGGTCCTCGCGGTCGGCGTCGAGTACGTCACCCGTAGTGACTTCAAGGCGGTACCGGCCGGACTTGAAGTGGTCGGCCACCAGGTTACGGGCGATCGTCACCAGCCAGGCGCCGAGGTCGCGCCCCTGCCAGGTGAAGCTGCCGATCCGCTTGAGCGCCCGTAGGAACGTGTCCGAGGTCAGGTCCTCGGCGAGCTGGCGGTTGCCGACCCGGAAGTAGATGAACCGGAACACGGTGTCCACGTACCGGTCGTAGATCAGCCCGAACGCCTCCGACTCGCCGGCCTGGGCGCGCTCGACCAGTGCCCACACCTCGGCCGCGGCATCGGACGGGTCGGGCCGGGAGGGCTGCCGCGGCGGACCGGACGGGGCCGGCGCGGTCTCGGGTACCGGCAGGATCGTCGTCGTGTCGTCGGACAGGGCGACGGTACCGGTCGGCTCCGGCTGCTGGGCCGGTATCGGGCTGGGCCGGCCGGGTGCCGGCTTGACCACGGGCGCCGGGTGGTGCCGGGCGTTGGTGGGCGGCCGGTTGCGGGTACGCGAGGTACCGCTGCCGTCGCCGCGCAGCCCGACGCTGAACATCTCCAGCACGGTCGCGCGCAGCCCGGCCAGGCCGTCGGTCAGCGCCGTCCGGGCGGCGAACACCTCGGGGGTGAACTCGTACCCGGTCACCGCGCCCCCCTTATCTCCGTGCGGGTCGGCGCCAGCCGATGCGGTGCTTTATCGGGCACTGCGGCCTCCTCTGGGTGAGGGGTGTCGACTAGGGCAAAACGGGGTAAGCCGACCAAGCGATAATAGGGCGCACGTCACTGACGCGTGCCAAGTCCGTTACACAGGGGCGAAGTATTTCCCGTCCCGTGCGCGAGGCGTCGCACACGGTGTGCGTCCTGTTCGTGACGACGGGCAATGTCCCCTACTGCGACACCTGGCTGGTTAGCCGTCATTGCCCTACCGGTGCACGGGGTCCTGTGCCAGACTCAGCCACCGTGCAGGTGCCGCGCAACGTAGCCGACCTGGTCCGCCGAGCCGCCCGGGAGGCGACCGCCGACAAGCCGGCGCTCATCTGGCAGGACCGCTCTATCACATGGAGTGAGCTGGACGCCAGCGTCGACGCGGCGGCGCGGGCGTTACGCGGGCTCAGCCTGCCGGACAGCGCCGGCCACCCGGCCCGGGTGGCGATCGCGCTGCCGAACGTACCCGACTTCGCCGTCGCCTACTTCGGTGCCCTGCGCGCCGGTCTCGTGGTGGTCGCGATCAACCCCGGGTACACCCAGCGTGAGGTGGACCAGCTGCTGACCGACTCGGGTGCCGCGGTGCTGATCGCGACGGCCGGCGTCCTCGCCACCGTCGGGGTACCGGTGGCGCACCGGTACACCGAGACGCCGCAGGAGCCCGGCGAGCCGGTCGACGCGGACACCGGCGGCGAGGACCTCGCGGTACTGATCTACACCAGCGGCACCGAGGGCGACCCGAAGGGCGCCATGCTGTCGCACCGCGCGCTGCTGGCCAACCACGAGCAGGTCGCCGCGATCAAGCCGCCGCCGATCGGCGCCGACGACGTGCTGCTGCTGGCGGTACCGCTGTTCCACGCCTACGGCCTCAACTCCGGCCTCGGCGCGGTTGCCTGGCACGGCGCGACCGGGGTGCTGCTGGAGCGCTTCGACCCGGCCGAGTCGATGAACCTGATCGCCCGGCACCAGATCACGGTCGTCGTCGCGGTACCGCAGATGATCGTCGCCTGGTCGCTGCTGCCCGACTGTGGGGAGGCGTTCGCGACGGTACGGGTCGCGGTGTCCGGCGCGGCGCCGCTGGACGCGACCGCTTCGGGCCGCTTCCTGGCCGCGACCGGGCACGTGGTCTTCGAGGGGTACGGGCTGACCGAGACCGGGCCGGTGCTCACCACCACGCTGGCCTCGCCGGTACCGAAGACCGGTTCGATCGGCCAGCCGCTGCCGGGGGTGTCGATCAAGCTGGTCGCCGCGGGCGGCGAGGAGATCGAGCTGACCGAGGACGACTTCGACGACGACGCGCCCGGCTCACCCGGTACCGACCCGGGCGAGATCGTGGCCCGCGGCCCGAACCTGTTCTCCGGGTACTGGCCGGACGGGCGGGACGGGCCCGCCGCCGACGGCTGGTGGCCGACCGGCGACGTGGCCTACGCCGACGCCGACGGCGACCTGTTCCTGGTCGACCGGCTGCGCGAGCTGATCCTGGTCAGCGGCTTCAACGTGTACCCGTACGAGGTGGAACAGGTGCTCCAGCAGCATCCGGCGGTGAGCGAGGCGGCGGTGCTCGGGGTACCGCACCCGTACACCGGGCAGACCGTCAAGGCGTTCGTGGTCACCAGCGAACCGGTCAGCACCGAGGACCTGCTCGGGTACTGCGAGCGCAACCTGGCCCGGTTCAAGTGCCCGACCGCGATCGAGTTCGTCGCGTCGATGCCGCACTCGGCGACCGGCAAGGTACGCAAGGCGGCGCTGCGTGGCTAGGCTCACACTGGTCACCCGGCCGGGCTGCCACCTGTGCGAGGAGGCGGCGCAGGCGCTGGACCGCATCGGCGAGCCGTGGACCGAGCTCAACGTCGAGTCCGACATCGAGCTGGAGCGCGAATACGGCGACCGGGTACCGGTGGTGCTGCTGGACGGCAGGGAGCACGGCTACTGGCGGGTCGAGGAAGAGCGGCTGCGCCGCGATCTCGCGAGATAGTCTCGGTTTCCGTGGCACACCTCGTCTGGGACTGGAACGGCACGCTGCTCGACGATCTGACCCTTGTGGTCGAGGCCACCAACGCCTGCCTGGCGCTGTTCGGCGGCGGGCCGACCACGGCCGAGGAGCACCGCCGCGAGTTCTGCCGCCCGGTGTCGGCCTACTACGAGGTCGCCCTCGGCCGCGCCGTCGACGCGGCCGACTTCGCCCGGCTGGACCGGCTTTTCCACGAGACCTACAGCGCCGGGCTGGCCGCCTGCGCGCTGGCCGCCGACGCGCACCACGCGCTCACCGGCTGGCCGGGCACCCAGTCACTGCTGTCGATGTGGTTCCACGACCGGCTGGTACCGACGATCGACCGGTACGGCCTGGCGGGGTACTTCGTGCGCGTCGACGGGCTGCGCGCGCAGATCGGCGGCGGCTCGAAGACTCCGCACCTGGTGTCCCACCTGTCAGCGCTCGGGCTGGACGGCGCCGACTGCGTACTGGTCGGCGACTCGGTCGACGACGCCGAGGCGGCCGAGGCGGTCGGGGCCGGCTGCGTGCTGTACTCCGGCGGGTTCACCGACATCGACCGGCTGCGCGCGACCGGCCGGCCGGTGGCCCACACGCTGACCGAGGCGGTCCGCCTCGCGCAGGCGATCACGCCGGCAGAGCCAGCGTCCGCGCGAGAATGACCGCGTTGTCGACCGCGGTACCCACCGCGGCCGCATCGAGGTCGGCCGACACCCACACGGTCAGCATGTCCGGACGCAGGTCCACGCCGCGCGCCGGCCTGCGCCCGCCGAAACGCTTCCCGTCCGGCGCCGGGATGCGGATCCACCGCCGCGAATCCCTGGCGACACCGGTGCGGACCACCAGGCCGGGCCGGTCGAGTTCGACGACCGGCACGCCGGCCTCCCGTACCGGAAGAACCATGCCGCCCAGCACAGCGGCCAGCTCCTCCTGCGCGGCGGCCAGCCGCGCCCGCCGCCGAGAGAAGATCATGCGCCGAGGTACGCCAGCACCGCCAGGACGCGGCGGTGCTGCTCCTCGTCCGGCTGCTGACCGAGAACGGGCACGAGGTGGTCGCCGTGGTCGGCGACGGGCCGTCGCTGGTACAGGCGGTCGTCGCGCACCGGCCGGACGTGTCGATCGTGGACGTGCGGATGCCGCCGTCGCACACCGACGAGGGGCTGCGCGCGGCCGTGGAGGCGCGTCAGGTGGTA
>Ga0066710_100004591_pt1 | contig 12270 bp, 7 predicted proteins | sample GraSoiAngelo_159_FD_79666 | JGI IMG/M metagenome (GOLD analysis project Ga0066710, IMG submission 79666) | Grasslands soil microbial communities from the Angelo Coastal Reserve, California, USA - 14_1009_16_40cm | ecosystem: Environmental > Terrestrial > Soil > Grasslands | place: USA...
GAGCAAAGTTTCTTTACGCACTTATCTAGCCATCAGAATGATCCATTGGCAGCGGCGGCTATCCTCGCTGTGATGGACACGGTCGAGGATGAGAACCTCGTCGAGCACAGCCGGCAAATGGGCGAGTATTTCATCAACGAGTTGGGAAAGCTGAAGGCCAGGCACGGCATCATTAGCGATGTTCGCGGACGGGGGCTGATGATTGCTGTTGAACTCTCATCCGACACACGAGACAACGGCACTCTTGCTTTTCAAACGGCCATGCTTTGTGAGAACAGGGGACTGCATATCACCTATAGCTATTACGAACCGGTGATGAGAATCATTCCTCCTCTCATCATTGCCAAGCGCGAAATTGATCTCGCTTTGTCGATCATGGAAGAGGCATTGAGCATCGTCGAGACAGACCAACCGAAACTGAGCGAGATCATCCCGAAGAATTGCCGTAGCGGGCCGTTTATAAACGGATTGATCAAGGCATCGCCAAGCGCATTATTGAAAAAAATGTGGAGTACGTCCCCGCAGCAATGGCTGAAGAAGGTGCGCTCCTTTCGGGAACATGCATGAAGAAGATCTTGATGGTGGTATTTCACTATCCCCCTTGGAGCGGTGGTAGTGCCGTGCATCGCAGTTTGAAATTCACCAAGTACCTTCCCGAATTCGGATGGCAGCCGATTGTGTTGACGCCGAATCCTCGGGTATATCCCCAAAATGGTGCCGCTCCGTGCGACGTACCTGAAGGCGTAGAAGTCGTGCGCGCATTCGCGCTGGACACGGCGAACCATCTGGCATTTCGCGGGTCTTATTTGAAGTGCATGTCGTTGCCCGACCGATGGATCAGTTGGTGGCCCGGCGCAGTGGTCACGGGTTTGCGTTTACTGCGTCGTCATAAGCCCGATGTCATCTGGTCCACGTACCCGATCGCGACAACACATCTGATTGCACTGACGTTGCAACGATTGAGCGGTTTGCCCTGGATAGCGGACTTTCGCGATCCGATGAAGGAAGTGGACCCAACCACGGGCGAAGAGTTTCCAGAAGATCCAGCGACTCGAAGAGTGAATGGCTGGATAGAAAAGCCAACTCTGAAATATTGCAGCCGTGCCGTTTTTACCACTCCAGGAACTCTCAAGATGTACGCTTCGCGATTTGCCGACGTCCCTCCTGCACGATGGGCCGTCATTCCAAATGGATATGACGAAGAAGATTTCGTTCTTGCAGAGCGAGCGGTGCGTTTGCGATTACAAACCGGCGGTCCGGTTGTGATACTGCACAGCGGTCTACTATATCCGTACGTGCGCGACCCAAACTGTTTCTTCGCGGCACTGGCAGACTTACGGCATGCAGGCAAAGTTACACCGTCAACTCTCAAGGTAGTCTTGCGAGCCAGCGGATTCGACGATCTGTACCGGCCCAAATTGCGCTCATTAGGAATCGAGGACATCGTATTTCTGGAACCTTCTGTCTCGCATCAGCAATCGCTCGTAGAGATGTTGACCGCCGACGGACTTTTGATTTTTCAGGCCGCGAATTGCAATTGGCAGATACCAGCAAAGTTGTATGAGTGCCTGCGAGCACGCCGGCCGATCTTTGCGATTACGGATCGCGCCGGTGATACCGCTGATGTGTTACGGTCAGAAGGCATTGACTCTATAGTCCCTCTCAATTCAAAGGGCGAGATTGCTGACGGTCTGGTCAAGTTCATAGCTGCCGTGCGGAATGACAACGCTCGGAGAAGATCTGTCGAGCACTATTCCCGAAAGGCAAGAACCCAAGAATTAGCTTGTTTGCTGGATTCGGTTTGCGGCACCGGCACCGTTGGCGCCGGCGTTCACCGGTCTCGGGTTCCTACGGCTTCGCGGCATCTCGCCGGCTAAGAACGCGCCTACAAGCACCGCAATGAGTGCATCTATGCGACACGAAACAAATGCATCGACAAGCATTCCACAAGTGGACCGCCGGGCTGGAATCACTTTACGCGAATTCCGAAAAGAGTATCTGTATACGGGCAAACCTGTCGTCATCACGGGCGCGATCGAATCTTGGCCGGCGCGGTCCCGCTGGACTTTGGAATATTTCAGAACCCGCTATGCAGACACGAAGATGACGGTATGCCGGCTTGGAGGAGATCGCTATCAGCCCAGTGATACCGAAGTAACGACGTTATCTACTTTCATCGAACGGGTCAGAACAAACAGTTTCGAAACATATCCTTATTACGTCCGTGATGACTGGCAAATATTCTTGACACATAAGGAATTGTTATCTGATTACGAGGTGCCGAAGTACTTCTTTGATTGGTTTGCCTTTCTACCTGGTTTCATGAGGCTGATGTATCCGCGCATCTTCATTGGCCCGAAGGGCGCAATTACACCGCTCCATCTGGACATATGGGGAACTCATGCATGGTTGGCGCAATTGGTCGGCCGAAAACGCTGGATTCTGTTTCCTCCTGACCAGAAGGAATTTCTCTATGACTGTAACGTGCAACCGCAGAACCCGGACCTTGAACGTTTTCCACTTTTCCGGAAAACAAGGCCACTGGAATGCACGATTGGTCCAGGCGATCTCATTTTTGTGCCGGGCGGCTGGGCGCATGAAGTCATCTCGCTGGACGCGACGATTTCGATCACGCACAACTATATGGGGCCTGGTTGTTTCACCCCCAGCCTTGTTGGTGCTGTAAGACAGCAGATTCTGGGCCGTCTTCGACGCCGTCCGTCATAGAACTTCTTTATGCAGAACACAAACGGCACGCTGCTGCTGAACTGGACATCCGAACACGTGGCCGCCTTTGGCCAACGGGCGCTCGTGGCGAAACATCGGCTGGACGAGCTACAGCTCTTTTCGGATGCCGGACTAGTCGAGGTACTACACGCCCATCCGCGCGATCAACTGCAGGCGTTCACTATGGGTAAGGATGCTTCAAACGTTCAGGAATGGCAGCCGGTCGACATTAGCGGCGTGTCAGCTGAGGACATGCTGGCCGCCATCGCTCGCGGCCGGCTGTGGTTTCATCTATTTCGCATGCAACATACAGACGGGCGGTATAAGAAGCTGCTCGATCAATTGTTCGTCGAAATCTCGCAGTTTTACCCCCGCCTGCGACCAGTCAATCTGTCGGCGACACTGATAATTTCCTCGCCAAAGGCGTTGGTTTACTACCATGCAGACCCTCAGTTTAATTTTCTTTGGCATATTCGCGGGTCCAAGCGTCTGTGGAGTTATCCAGCCGGTGATAGGGAACTCATCGATCAACAGATGATGGAAGACATTTTCGCGTCTTATGCGGATGAGGAAGTACCTTACAAGGCGCACTTCGACGAGAAAGCCCAAGTGTTCGAATTAAAGCCTGGCGACGTCATCTGGTGGCCGCTCAATGCGCCCCACCGCGTGACGAACCTTGAAGGACTGAATGTATCCATCAGCACCGTCTTCGAAACGGAAGAGAGCTACCGGCGCAAACTGGTCTACAGTGCCAATCGCTTCTTCCGGCGCTCTTGCGGTATTCCGACATACTCTACACGGGAAACAGGCGCCGGCTCCTACATCAAACGATCCGCTTTCAAAGCATTGCAGAAGCTTGGCGTCGTCCCTGATGCCCACCGCCGGGCTTACGTGGCGCAAGTCAGACTCGATCCTACCGCTCCCAACGGTATTCGTAGAATCAGTGGTGGACCGGTTTTGACGGAATTTTCGAAACGGGAATTCACACTCAAGAAGAATGCCGTGGGCCAGGCTACGGCTGTCCCAATCGAAAGATCTTAGATCCAATTAAAATGGCAGGTCGGTAACACATGGATGCTGTGAACTACATCGACATACTCGCTGCGCTCGCCGGTTTTGTTCTTTCGGCCTTGTTGTGTGTTTTCCCGCGCTTTGGGCCGACATCGTGGATGCTGGTCCTGATTCTCGTACCCGCCTTGCTGTCCTCCGTCACGTTGGGGTTGGGGCCGGTCCTATTTGGCTCGCCTGACGATTCTGCGCTTCTGTCATTTGCCTGGCTCATTCTGTGCGCTGCCAGCGGGTGCGTTGGGAGTTACACGTTTGAACGTGCGGATTACTGGTCTGACCTGAAGAGGAATCGATGGTTCTTTATAACGATATTTGCTGCGGTCCCTGTTCTTGTCAGTGGTCTTTATGTGTTCCGTCCTTATTTGGCAGGCACACCGGTTAACCTTGTACCCCTCGGCCCCGCCGGATTCGGAGCAGCAGTATATCTGCTCCTGGCCTCAGTTATTGGACTTGCCAATGTCGAGCAGACTCTCCGCAGCGCGGAGGAGCACGTCCGTTGGGAAATTAAATTCCTTCTGCTGGGACTGACAGCCATCTTTGCGGCCATCATCTATATTGCATCTCAGGTGCTGCTATATGCGCCGGAATACTCATTCATCTCGGTGCAGGCTCTTCGGATTTTCCCAATCATCTTTTTGTGCTCGTGTTTGCTGATTTTTCAGTCGTGGAGACGGGGTACGGGGAGAGAGCGAGTCGTTGTCTCTCAAGGGTTTGTTTACAGCACGATCACGCTACTGAGCGTGGGTGGTTACCTGATAGCTTCAAGCCTCGTGGCTCGCTGGTTGAGTACCTGGATGCATCCGAGTGTACCGCTCGAGCCTGTCATTTTCCTGGTGTCGGCGATCCTGTTAGCAGCGGTCCTACTTGGCACGGCGTTTCGGCATCGCGTACGAAGGTGGATCCGGCGGAATCTCTTTGCCGGTAATTACGATTATAGGCAACTCTGGATGGATGCCACCGAAAGGGTCCGCTCGATCGATTCTCGTTCAGCCGCGGCAACGGAACTCGCACAGTTAATACATGATGCGCTCGGCTCGTTAGACATTACCGTTTGGGTTCGCTCGCGTGACAGTCAAACGATGCAGCTTACCGTGGCGCGTGGCACGATTGCCGAATCCCCCCTGCAAGAATCGTTCTTGCTTTCCGAGATCCCCTCGGATCTGAGCGGACCGATTCCGGTTACTGGACCCGCAGCAGAACCGCAAAACGACTGGCCTCCGAATTTTCTTGATCGCACCAAAGCGTCGCTTGTAGTCCCATTGATTTCTTCCGGCCGGCTCGTTGGATTATTGACGGTTGGCCCCGACCGTAGTGGGCGAGGCCTCGACAGAGAGGCGCGTGAATTTTTGCGCGTTCTCGCGGTTCATGCCGCCAGCGAATTTCATAAATCAGAACTTCTTGAGAGTCTGGTACAAACACGCGAAGCGGAAGCTTTTCAGACATTTTCTACGTTCTTGCTGCACGACTTGAAGAACTTTGCCTCAACGCTGTCGCTGATAGCCAAGAATGCCGTTCGTCATCATGACAACCCCGATTTCCAGTTGGATGCGTTCAGGTCGATTTTGGATACGGCCGAAAAGATGAAACGTTTGTGCAATGGACTCCGGACGTTTTCAACATCGCTTGCGGCAAATAAGAAAGAAGACGACCTAAACGACGTCGTGCATCAAGTGGTGCGCGACTTCGAGCCAAGCCTTTCCAAGCGTCTGAAACTGAATTTGACGCCGGTTCCGAACATCGAAATCGATCGACAAGAATTTGCGCGAGTCCTGCAGAATGTGATTTTGAATGCCGACCAAGCTTCGCTGAATGGCGCGATTGAAGTAAGCACACACGCTGAACCCACAGGCATTGTGATGTGCATACGGGATCAGGGAAAAGGCATACCCGCTGCGTTCCTCGAAAAAGAACTCTTTCAGCCGTTTCATACGACAAAAGGGGATGGTTTGGGGATAGGTCTTTTCCAATCGAAGAAGATTGTCGAAGCTCACCAGGGCACCATTGAGGTGCAGAGCCAGGAAGGCCAGGGCACGGTCGTACAGATTATTCTGCCGCTCTCGAAATCGCAGAAAACTGCTGTTGACGCATCGCATTCCGATGCACCAGCCGTGAACTTCTCCACAGGGGAGGCTCTGCGCCATGCGGCAGCAAAGAGCTGAGTCCATGAAAACTACTAACTCATTACCAAAGCTTCTCGTCATCGACGACGACGAACAGATTCTCAAACAGCTTCAGTGGGCCCTCTCTGAGGAATATGCTGTGTTTCCCGCCCGCGAGCGACTTACTGCCCTAGAAACCGTCATCAAGGAGGACATCCCAGTAGCGTTGCTTGACCTTGGCTTGCCACCACACCCGCGCGAAGCCGTGGAAGGCCTCCGGACGCTTGAAGAGGCTATTGGACGCAATCCGCTGATCAAAGTGATCATCGTTTCCGGCAACTCGGAACGGCAAAACGCATTGCGTGCTCTTGAAAAGGGAGCGCATGACATTTTCGCAAAGCCCGTGAATATCGACGAGCTCAAAGTCGTGCTGCAGCGGGTCTACCGGCGCGTAGAAATGGAGCGGGAGAGTCTCGATGAACATGCCCTGACAAACCGAGTTTCTTTCGAGAACATGATCGGGTCAAGCCCTGCGATGAAGACCGTTTATTCCAATATCGCCAAAGTCGCCGAAACGGATGTGCCGATTTTGATTCTGGGTGAAAGCGGTACAGGCAAAGAACTGGTAGCCAATGCGATTCATAACCTCAGCGTTCGCAGAAGTGGTCCCTTCGGAGCTATAAATTGCGGCGCCATCCCAGAAACACTTCTTGAAAGCGAATTATTTGGCAATGAAAAAGGCGCATTTACCGGCGCCACGATGCATCGCAGGGGAAAGCTCGAGTATGCACAAAGCGGCACGCTTTTCCTGGACGAAATTGGCGACCTTGCAGCCGAGCTGCAAGTCAAGATACTTCGGTTTCTTCAAGAGAAGGTGATTGAGCGTGTCGGCGGCAGAGAGCCCATTCCGGTAGACTGCCGCGTAATTGCTGCCACGCACAGAGATCTTGAAAAAGCGGTGAAGGAAAACCGGTTCCGTGAGGATCTGTACTTCCGGCTGGCCGTCCTGAAAATCATATTGCCTCCGTTGAGAGAAAGAGGCAGCGACGTTGTAGAGCTCGCGATGCATCTCGTCGACTCCTTCTCGAGAGAACTGAAACGTCCACAGAAGAAGTTTTCCAAGCCGGCACTGGAAGCGATGCAAAGACACAGTTGGCCCGGCAATGTACGCGAGCTGCAAAACAGAATCAAACGGGCACTTGTGTTGGCCGAAGGTCCGTTTATTGGCCCTAATGATCTCGAGCTCGATGTGCCTCAGGGTTCTGCGATCCAATCTGGCACGCTCCGGGAGGCGAGGGAAGAGCTCGAACGAGAAATCATTGCTAAGAGACTCCAGGAGAATGGCGGGAACGTATCGAAAACGGCGAGAGTGTTGGGCATCAGCCGCCCCACTCTCTACGAATTGATGAGCCGGTATGGATTGGATTGGAGATAGAGTGAACTTAATTAACAGGCGTGTTTCGCCTCTCCTCTTGCTCGTAGGGAGTTTCACGTTTCTATACCGCGACGTCATTGCCAAACTAGTTCATGATTGGTCTATCGATGAGAACTATTCTCACGGATTCTTAGTTGTACCGATCGCAGCTTATTTTGTCTGGGAGAGGCGGCACAAACTTGTTGCGACTGCCGTCGAACCCAATGCGTGTGGTCTTGTGATCGTGCTGGCGAGCATTGCGTTGCTGCTGGCGGGAATGCTGGGCGCCGAAGTATTCACGACAGAGGTTTCGCTGATAGGCGTCATCACCGGTTGCGTGTTGTTTCTTCTCGGGTGGGCTCACCTCCGGCTGTTGTTATTTCCAATTGCGTTTCTGGTATTGATGGTTCCATTGCCCGCAATCATTTTCACCCAAATCTCATTTCCGCTGCAGTTGTTGGCATCGCGCGCGGGCGAGAGCGCGTTGATGTTGGCGGAAATACCCGTCCTTCGAGAGGGCAATGTCATCCATCTGGCAAACACCAGTCTCGAGGTGGCCGAAGCGTGCAGCGGTATTCGTTCGCTCATATCACTGCTGACGCTGGGCATCGTATATGGATATTTTATGGATTCACGGACTTCGATCCGCTCGGTTTTGGTGATAGCCACGGTCCCGCTAGCGGTCCTTGCGAACGGATTGCGTGTGGCGGGGACCGGTATCGCAGCCCACTTCTACGGCGTCGCGGCGGCCGAGGGTTTCCTGCACACATTTTCAGGATGGCTCGTCTTCGTTTTCACTTTTATCGTCTTGCTCGTCCTGCACCGGCTTCTGCGTTGGAAATTTCCTGAACTGATTGCTTCTCGTGCGATTGTTGACGAAACACGCGAACCTCAACTTACTGCCTAAAGAATAGACCATGGCTCGTCGAATGTTGTTCCTAAGTTTGTGCTTCCTTTCAGCCTCGGCGTTTATCGCGAAGATGTCGAAAACAGAACCTGTGTTCATACGTGAGCCGCTTGCACAACTCCCTTTGAAGATCGGCGCTTGGCAGGGACGCGATTTTGACATCGAGGAAAGGATAGTCGCCGTCCTTGGTGTACAAGACTACTTGAACCGCAGCTATTATTCGTCGAACGCGGTAGTGAGTCTGTACGTCGGGTTTTATCAGACCCAACGCCAGGGCAGCACTATGCATTCACCCATGAATTGCCTGCCTGGAGCCGGTTGGGATCCCGTCGATCGGTCTCAGCTCAGCATTCCGGTTACTGCCGAACCTCCTGCTCCCACTCGAATGATCAATATAAACCGAATCGTAATTCAGAAGGGCATGGACCGGCAGATTGCGCTCTATTGGTATCAGGCTCACGGAAGAGTCGTTGCCAGCGAATATTGGGGGAAGATCTACACCGTGTTAGATGCAATGCGGATGAATCGCACGGATGGATCGTTGGTTCGCGTCATCACGCAGATTGTCGGTTCAGGGCCCGAAGGTGAACAGACAGCGCAGACACTAGCGGTGGAGTTTGTTCAGTCGATTTTCCCGCTATTGTCGCGGCATTTGCCGGACTAGGAGGAATGATGTTACTTAAAAGAGCCGTAATATGCCCGATTATCGTTTTCGTCGTTGTAATTCTGGGGTGTTCGAAAAATCCGGGGAAGCTTGTAGATAGCGGGAAGAGGTATCTAGCGCAAGGAAAGTACAGTGAAGCGGCGATTGAGCTGCGAAGCGCCATCAATCTGAATCCTCAGCTTGCCGAGGCCCATTATCAGCTTGCTTTGGTGTATTTGGCAGTAGGGCGCTTTATTGAGGCCAGTCAGGAAATCCAAAAGGCAGTCGTACTCCAGCCGGGCAATCTGGCGGCACAGTTGAAGCATGGGAACCTACTCCTGCTCGAGCGTAAGTTTGACGAAGCCAGAGCGGCCGCAGAAGTCATACTCAAACAGAACCCGTCCGATATTCGCGCAGAGATTCTGCTGGGGAGTTCTTATGTGGGCATCGTCAATCTGAACGATTCCATTGAAGAAGTGCTGAAGCCGTTTCAGCTTGAACCTAGACCTCTGCCGGCTTATCTGGACTTAGCCTCCACAGCAAACTTCCAGAGGGAGCCCGAGAAAGCCCTAGCAATTCTAAAAAAGGCAGTATCGGATGATTCGCGTTCGGTTCTGCCTCACCTGGCACTGGCAAATCTATATCTTCAATCCAAGCAGACTGACGAAGCCGAGGAGGAATATAAGGCTGCAACTGAACTCGACGCTAGTTCGCGTGACGCGAATCGGGCCCTGGCTTTTTTTTACGTGCAGACGCAGCAGCTCGATCTCGCGGAGCGAGTGTATGCACAAATCGCATCAAATGCGCAGGATCCGGCATCACGCGTGATACTTGCGCAATTCTACGCAGCAACAGGAAAACCCGACAAAGGTATAGAAGTGTTGGAGAGATTACTCGCAGAAAACGCGAAGTATGCCGTCGCCAGCCGCGGCTTGGCAGAGTTGTATTTTGAACAGAAGGATTACGACAAAGCCAACGCGGTGGCCAATCGCGCGTTGAAGGACAACGCCAATGATTTGGATGCTCAATTTATAAAGGCCAGGATCCAGCTTGCTGAGCGGAAGATAACCGAAGCTATCTCCGAGCTACAGAAGCTCGTCAAGCTTAGACCCATCGCACCAGTCGGGCACTACTTTCTCGGGCTTGCTTATACTCAGGCTCAGGAGCCCGACAGAGCTGAGTCGGAATTCATGGCTTGTATCCAGAATGACGGCACCTATCTTCAGGCGTACTTGCCGTTGGCAGAACTCAAGTTGAGATCGGCGGATCCTGAAGCAGCCATTCGTTTCGCCAGACAGGCTCTGACTTTGAACGCCAATCTTGATGAGGCACATTTAGTCTTAGCGAGAGCTTATATTGCCCAAAACAATTATCAGAGTGCCTCCAACGAGATCAACCTATTCCTTGGCAGAAGACCGGGAAATCCGGCCGGTTTATACCATCAGGGGCTTCTCAGTGCAGCGCAAGGTAAGCTTGTACAAGCAGAATCACAGTTCGAAGCTTCTATGAAAGCTTATCCGGACCAAGTCGAGAGCTTGGCCGCGCTGACTGCGATTTATTTCCGGCAGAACCGACCGGAGAAGGCCATTCAACGAGTGGATCAAGCGATCGCACAAAAGCCGGCCAACGCAGATTTCTACAACGTACTAGCGCAGTTGTATATCAATTCCGGTGACAAGGCGAAGGCAGAGGAGGCGATTGCGAGACTGGTTTCTTTGGACTCGAATGTCTATCGCCGTATCGAGGTGTCCGACCTCTACGGACGTTTGGGCAGTGTGGACCAGAGCATTAGTACTCTTCAGTCGGTCATCCAAGAAGATCCAGGCAACTTTGCCGCTCGCAACCGCTTAGCCGATCTGTACATTGCGAAGAAGGAATATGACAAGACTCTCCAAATTGCCGATGACGTGTTAAAAACGAATCCGAAGCAGACGGAGGCCCTTCTCTGGAAAGGCAGAGTCTTGCTAGCCCAGAACAAGACACAAGATGCCGTTGCGCAGCTTCAGGCGGCTGTACGTAACGAACCAAACTCCGCCACGGCTCGTTACTACCTCGCCGCCGCTCATTTGCAAGCAAATGAACGCCAGAAAGCGGAAACCGAGTTGACAGAAGCTGTCAGGACCGCAGGCGCGTTCGTTATGCCATACGTTGCACTTGCTGAACTGAAACTCGAAGCGGGAGAGACAGAAGCGGCGGCAAGGTACGCACGGCAGGCTAAGGGTGTTAATCCAAACTTGCCTGAGGCGAGGCTTATTTTGGCGATGGCTACAAAAGACCTTGCCGAATTTAAAGAAGTATCCGTGCTACTGAAGCAGCTCGTGGATAAGAATCCGAATGATTCCGGATTACGGCAGCGTTTTGGGACAGCTCTCCTAGGTCAAGGTGAGTACGGTGCAGCTGAGGCCCAATTTGATGCGGCTCTAAAGCTGCAGCCGGATTCGGTGCCGGTACTGAGCAATTTGATCCGCGTCTATATTGGAGAGAAAAAACCCGATAAAGCCATTCAGCGGCTCAACGGACTGATTTCACAGAATCCGCGTGAATCTGCCTTTTGGCAGCTTCTTGCAGAGGTGTATGCCACGCAGAACGACAATCCACGTGTTGAAGAGGCGCTAAAAAAAGCCGTGGAGGTTGACCCGAAAAATGTGACTCCAAAGTTAAGGCTGATTGCGTTCTACCAACGTACAGGCAACGTGCAAAAGAGTGTCGGCATTTATGAAGATTTGGTCCAGAGTGACCCATCGAACGTTCCGATCAAACGCGCCCTCGCTGAAGCTTATGTCATTCAGGGAGCATATGATCGCGCGACAAGGCTGGCTGACGAACTCTTGAAAGCCAATGCGAAGGATACGCCGGCCCATGTAACGAAAGGTCGAGCACTACTAGGACAAGGCAAGAAGGCGGAGGCCTTAACGGAACTCCAGAACGGCGCGAACAACGATCCAGGATCTGCACTGGCGCGTTATTTTGTCGGCGTCGCCTACATGCAGAACAACAAACTCGATTTGGCCGAGTCGGCGTGGAGTGACGCGCTACGAATCGATGGGCGCTTTCTTCAGGCTCAGCTGGCGTTGGCTCAGTTGAAGCTTCAGACGGGCGATGTGAACCGCGCCATTCGCTATGCGGACGACGCTCTCAAAATCGATCCAAACCAGGCGGAAGCTCTTCTCGTCCGCGGTAATGCGCAGATGAGAAGCAAAGACCTGAAGAACGCTGTAATCACGTTGGAAAAACTAGCAGCGGTGCAGCCGAATAGCCCAATTGCATTGCAAGCGCTGGGCGCCGCTTACGGAGCAGCCGGGAACGTGATAAAAGCCGAAGCTCAGCTGGAATCGGCACTTCGACTCAACCCCACTAGTACTGAGCCACTCGCGACACTTGCCTCGCTGTATGTGCAGCAGCACAAATCGGA
>Ga0066710_100004592_pt1 | contig 12266 bp, 13 predicted proteins | sample GraSoiAngelo_159_FD_79666 | JGI IMG/M metagenome (GOLD analysis project Ga0066710, IMG submission 79666) | Grasslands soil microbial communities from the Angelo Coastal Reserve, California, USA - 14_1009_16_40cm | ecosystem: Environmental > Terrestrial > Soil > Grasslands | place: USA...
ATCCACGCGTATAGAGAATGCGGTAGAATAACGACGCGCTCCGCGAATACCGCGTCCAGTGGACATCTCAACAAATGGCTCGTCTGCTCCAAGCGCTGCGTTCGGGCCGAGTGTTGCTCATGGACGGCGCCATGGGAACCGAGCTGCGCCGCCGTGGCCTGGCAGATGCAGGCTGCGGTGAGCAATGGAACCTCACGGAGCCGGATCGGGTCGCGGCGGCCCACCAGGCCTATGTCGATGCAGGGGCCGAGTGCCTGCTGACCAACACCTTTCAGGCCAATCGGCCGGCACTGGCGAAACACGGTCTCGAGGATCGGCTGGAAGACATTTGCGAATCGGCCGTGGCGATTGCCCGCTCCGTGGCCGGCGAAAGCTGCCTGGTCTTGGCCGATCTCGGGCCGGTTCCGGAGGACGCTGCATCAAGGCTGAGCGATCCGCAGTCGCTCAAGGAGATCATCCCCGACTTGCAGGACGTGGATGGGCTGCTTCTGGAGACCTTTTCGGACCCGCTGGCACTTTTCGTAGCCAAGCACTGCCGCGTGGTTTCCTGGGCCGACGGGGCGCCGATCTTGCTTTCCCTCGCCTATCAACGCGATCCCAAGGGCGGCCTGTGCACTCGCAGCGGGCATCCACCGGAATGGTTCGCCATGCAAGCCCGGCAGTACGGCGTCGCGGCGCTCGGCGTCAACTGCGGGCGCGACCTCGGCATGGACGACGTCATCGAGATCATCCGCCGTTACCGCAAGGTGACCGACTTGCCGCTATTCGCCCGTCCCAACGCCGGCACGCCGAGCCGCCTGGGCGACCGCTGGTCCTATCCGCATGCGCCGGAGGCAATGGCCGCGCGCCTGCCGGAACTGCTCGACGCCGGCGTCAACATGATCGGCGGCTGCTGCGGCACGACGCCCGAGCACATCACTGCGTTTCGGGCGGTAGTGGATGAGTGGAATCAACCGCGGCGGTTAGAGAAGTACAAGTGAGGGCGCCGATTACTGCTGAGTCCGGCCGAGAAGCCTGTCCAGAGTCGTAAGGAGCTGGCTCAAGACTTCGGGATCGACCCTTCCGATCCGATCGCGAATCCGCCGCCGGTCGATTGCGCGCAGTTGGAAGACAAGTGCGACGGATGGACCTTGCAGGCCGTTGTCCGACGTCGGCTCAATAAGGCAAGTCCCAGGAAAGCGTAACGTCTTGGTAGCTAAAGTGAGCGGTACAACCAAGACCACTGGCAGCTGACCTGCATATTCCTCGTCCTGCATGATCACTGCGGGGCGACTTCCAGCCTGCTCGTGGCCACTAAGCTGCGGAAGGTCCACCCAGTAGATGTCGCCCAAATTCACAGTTGCTCCTCGCGCTCCCACTGATCGATGTGCGCCCACGCCTCGTCGCTGGCGCGCTCCCAGCCCGCGAACTCGGCCCGTTCCGCAGGCGATAGCAGCGACGGAGCGATGACAATGTTCACGTGAACGCCCTCGGGCAAAGGAGAACCGCCTTGGGGGACAACCAAACCGTTCTTCACGATTCCTGGGATGATAATTTGCTCGACTGACATCTGCGAATTCTCCGGCGTCAGGCCGCGATTCTCGGTCCCTGTCCCACGATAACTGCTAGCATAACAACGGGCTTGAGCCGAATACAGGTCAACCAACGTGTAAAAGGAGCTTACCCCCCGGCCTCGGGCCGGCGCGGAGTCCCGCGCTCTTGCCACTTCTCCTCGGCGGCGCTCGGCCGCAAGTAGAGCGGCTCGACCGACCAGAAATCATCGCGTTCACCGGTCTGGTAGCGCGCGAGTCCGATTTCCACCAGGCTTTCCGGCTGCGGGTCCCACAATTCGGCGGCCACTACCTGGCATCCTGCCGGTCGCCGCTCGCCGAGCACGCGCAGGCCGGGCCCCGTAATCCAGGCGGCCGGCTGAGGATCGACCAACCAGTCGGCGATTCGCTGGATATTCAGGGGGGCCGTCGCGATCAATGGTGCGGCGGAGTCGGGCCTGGAATAGCGCTGGACGTAAATCTTGTCCTGCTGGGCATCCGCCAGCACGTCTACCGACAGGGCTTCGGCGGGCACTTGCCGGGCAATGGCGGCGAACGTGTCCACGGCAATCAGGGCGCATCCGGTCGCATAAGCGAACGTCTTAGCGGACATGATGCCGACGCGGAGGCCGGTATAGCTGCCCGGCCCGCGACTGACGATCACGCCAGCGAGATCGCGCGCTCCCCAGCCCACTTCGGCGAGCAAGGCGGCCACCGCCGGGGCCAAATCGCGCGCGTGCCGGCGGGCTTCCTCCAAGCGCCGCGCGCCAAGTATTCGTGATCCTTGGGCGATGGCGACCAGGCCCGTCCGGCCGGATGTCTCGAAGATCAGCAAGTGTGGCTCGGGGTTCGTCACGAAAAGCGTTCCAGGATCACTTTTGCGGAGTCGCGGACTGCACTAGAATAGCAAGTCGCGTTCCAGACGCGAGCCCTCCGAGCCTCGAAAGGACTTCGGCCAGCGAGGAGAGTGATGGAGAAAACCAAGCACCCCTTACTTACTATCCACATCGATGGGGCGGCTCGTGGTAACCCCGGCCCGGCGGCCTTCGCCTACGTCATCACTCGCGATGGTCAGCCGGACATCGAAGAATCTGATTGCCTCGGCGAAGCCACGAACAACGTGGCCGAATACACCGCGCTGGTCCGCGCCCTCCGCCGGGCCGCGGAACTTGCGGCGAGGCGCCTCGTCATCTACAGCGACAGCGAGCTGCTGGTCAAGCAGATGAACGGGGAGTACCGAGTCAAGGACCCCACTTTGAAGCTCCTTTTCGGCCAGGCCAAGGAGCTGATGAAGAACTTCGACGCCGTATCCATTTCCCACGTGCCGCGCGAGCGCAACAGCCGAGCCGATCGTCTCTGCAATGCGGCGTTGGACGGTGCGTGCGGCCACTCGGCTGCTGGTTCTACCCGGCGGAACACGTCAACGACAACGGTTCCTGCGCCGCGGATTGAGGCCGTGCGGGATGATGCGGTGGCGTGTTTACGAGCGGCGGCGGCGGCTTGGAGCCGCGGGAATCCGAAAAGCCCGCCTCCGGAGGACGTCTGGGAACAGCTCTGGAGCGTCCTGGAAGAGCACGGCATTGTTCGACCGGCGCGTTCAGCTTGAACCTTCCGGGGCCGCCCTTCGAGTTTGACGAACTACAACCAATGCTTGACGTCCAAGAATATCACCACGAGCATCAATGATACGATCAATGCGAGCCCGACATACGTGGCGACAATGCGCACTTGCTCCGACGCCGGCTTGCCGCGCAGCTTCTCGTAGACAAGAAAGACCATGTGACCGCCATCCAAGACGGGGATCGGCAAGAAGTTGATTACCGCCAAATTGACGCTAATAATCGCCAAGAAGATCAGGAAATCCGCGAAGTCTTCACCGGCCAAAGTGTAAGCCGCCTCGGCGATGCGGAGGGGGCCGATCGTGTTATCCACGAACGATAGCCGGCCGGTTATCATTCGCAACAGGCCCAAATAGATGTAGTAAATGCTGTCCGTGGTCCGCTTGGTGCCCCAGGCGGCCGCTTGGGCGAGGCTCTCCGCCTTGCGCAAGCGTTTTTGTCCCATGAGCAGCCAGCCACGGTCTGCCTCGGGCCAGGTGGGGTCCGGCTCTGCCGTCAGCGTGACTTCGCGCTCCTTGCCTTCCCGGTCCACCAGCAAGACAAGCTTGCGCACGTCCACGCTATCGTGTTGCATTTCCCAGTCGACGTTGGCCCAGTGGTTGTATTCCTCGGTAGCGTCGCTCTCCTCCGACTTCAGCTTGAGCCAATCCTTCACCGTCTCTTCCGGGTCCTCGGGAGCCTTCTTCGGTTTGAAGAACTTGACGGCCTTGATGCGGTCGTGCTTTTGCAGGTCTTCGGCCGCGGCCGGCGACTCGGGAGTGGCTTCTTCAATCGTGCTATCCACGTAGTAGGCAATGCCTAGTTCAGATAATGCCATCGGTGCTGAAGGAGAATATGGTACCGCGTCGTCAAACCGCCAGGCGTCGTCCCAAGCGGCTTCGAGCGTGACGGTATCGTCCGCATTATGCGTCCGGGGATTGGCGCGGCGGACAGTCAAGCGGACCTTCAGCTGTTGGACGCTGGCCTTTTGCTGGCGATCGGCCCACTGCTTCAATTCGAATGGCAGCCGCACGGGGTCCAGGTCTTTTTCCGCGGCGCCGCCAGCGGGTTTAGAGTTCCTGGCGGCGACGAAGCGAACGATTTTCCCATCCGCTTCCTTGACTTCTACCTGATCGATGCGGTCGCCGGGCTTGATGCCCGGGCCGTAAGTTTCCTTATCGCCGCGGATAACTTCCGCCGTGGCTCCAGGCGAGCGCTGGCGTAGACCCGCCACCTTGCCCATTCGCATCCGCAGCCCTTTGAACGTGTAATGATATTCGGGCGGCACCCAAACGCTCACGGGATCGGCATCCCGCGAGGCGCCGTGGCGCCGTACCTGGACAATGATCGGGTTGCCGGCGAGCAGCCGCATGCGCCGCTGGAAGTCGAAATAGTCGTAGTACCCTTTGTCCGCGTCGTATGGATCCTTGGCGAGTTCCTTGACGACGTGCGGATTGAATGGCGTGCCCTCAGGGTCGGTCGTGCCGATGATCTGGTCGTCAAACTGAAAGCCCTGCGCTGGAAGCCGAATCGCTTCGGGCGGGATTTCCGCTCCGCGCTCGCGGCGCTGGACCAGAACAGTCATCGGCTTGCCCGCCAGTAGCTCTAAGCGGCGGTTGAATTCTTTGAAGTCGTAGTCCTGGCCTGTGACCGGCTTCAAATCCAGCATCGCGCCAGGCTCATCGGGACGGTCGGGATCAGTGGTCGCAACGACGCGGTCACCCGGCTTAAGGGGTACCTCCCGGGCCTTAGCGGCGGCGCTGGAGTACCCGACCGGCCGGAGTCGCTTTTGGGCCCCTCGCTGGGGGACCAGCCGCGGCTCGGCGGGGGTCATCAGCCCGATTACGGGGCGCCTGTCGCCCTTGGCGAGGCGGGGCTCAATTTCTGTGGATAGCCGCTTGCCTTCCGGCGTCACCACCACAAACGGCAACTTCCTGCCCTCTGCGGAGAGCCCGACCTCCGGCAACAAGTCGTCGAAAGAAGGATCCTCAAGGCTGCCGATCTGCTTAATCACCGAACCCGTGGGAACTCCACTCCGCCAGACAGGCCCGCCCGGTTCGACCCGCCCGACGACGCCCGGCGTCCGCTTGTCGCCGTGAGACATGAAGACGGTGATGAACAGCACGAAACCGAGCACCACGTTCATGACGACGCCGGCGGAGATGATCGCCATGCGTTGCCAGACCGTCTTGTTCTTGAACGACCGCGGGTCTTCCTCGTCTTCCTCGCTGTCTTCGCCCTCGCCGACCATCTTCACGTAGCCGCCCAACGGAAAAACGGCGAGCTTATAGGTCGTCTCGCCCCATTGGAACCGGCAGCCCGGCAGCGCCGGGCCGAAGCCGATGCTGAACGTCTGCACGTGGACGGCGCACCACTTGGCCACCAGAAAGTGACCCAATTCGTGAATGAAGATGACCAATCCCAGGCCAAGCCCGACCTTCGTCCAGGTCCAGACTCCTTCCAGCCCGCCAGACGTATATGCCCAGACGAACAGGCTGAGCACGATCAGGAAAATCACGGCGTTTTGGACCAGCCACGCCCCGGGGCTCGCCTCGGCCTCTTCCGAGCCTGGATGCACGCCGTCATCGAGCGGCCGCGGCGCAGGGTCCCGCGGAGCCGCAGCGTGCGGATCGCGTGGATTGACCGGCGGCGGATTATTCACCTTGTTTGGGTCTGCCGAGTGGTTGTCCAACGAATTACCTCCTGTCGCGCCCAGCGGTCGGCGGCAGCCAGATTGGCCAACGTCGGCTGGGCGATGTAATCATGATGAGCGAGCACTTCCTGGCAGGCCCGCGAAATGTCGAGAAACCGTATCTGCCCGTTGAGGAATCGGCTGACGGCCTCTTCATTGGCCGCATTGAGCACCGCGCCGCAGGTCCCGCCACGGCGGGCCACTTCATATCCCAATTGTACAGCAGGAAATGTGCCGAGATCGGGCTGCTCAAAATGCCATGCCCCAAGTTCTTTCCAGTTCAGCCGACGCGCCGGCCCGGAAACCCGCTCGGGATACGTCAGGGCATACTGAATTGGCAGCCGCATATCAGGCGGCGAGAGCTGCGCCACCACGGAGCCGTCCGTGAACTCGACGAAGGAATGGATCATCGATTCCGGATGAATGATGACCTCGATGCGTTCCGGCGGCAAGCCGAATAACCAGCGGGCTTCGATGATCTCCAGGGCCTTGTTCATCAGCGTGGCCGAGTCGATGGTGATCTTCGGCCCCATCCGCCAGGTTGGGTGCCGCAGCGCTTCCTCCACGGTGACGTTGGCCAATTCGGCCGCGGTCTTGCCGCGAAACGGCCCGCCGCTCGCCGTGAGCACGACGCGCTCCACCTCGCCGGCCCGCCCCGACGCCATCGCCTGGAAGATGGCACTGTGCTCGCTATCGATCGGCAGCACGCTCGCGCCGCGCCGGGCCGCCAGGTCCATGACCAGGGGCCCGGCCATCACCAGCGTTTCCTTGTTGGCCACCGCGACAGTCTTGCCCGCCTCGAGCGCCGCTAGCGTGCCCGCCAGTCCCGCCGAGCCGACCATGGCGGTCACGACCACGTCCACGTCCGGGTCCGTGACCATGCGGAAGACACCGTCCGGACCGAACAGGAGCTGGGTGGATCGACTGAGCCGGCCGCGGTCCACCTTGCTGATGCAGTCGGGGTCCGTCAGCGTGACCCAGCGCGGCCGGCAGCGCTCGGCCTGCTCGAACAGCGTTTCCCAGCGCCCGTGGGCACTCAAGCCGAGCGGCTTCAGGCGCTCCGGCAGGCTCTCCATGACGTCGAGGCAGTTCGTGCCAATCGATCCCGTGGAGCCCAGCACAACCACGTGCCGCGGTTGAGAAGGCCTGGCTCCAGCATGTGACGATGAGACCGGCAAGCACCACCTGCGGATTGAACGGAAAGCGGCTTTCACCGACAGGGCAGGCTGGAGGACAATTGGTTGTTGCCCGCGCCGCGGCCGGACAAGTGGGACGCGCCATTGTAGTGGGCCGGCCGCGAGTCAGGCAAGTTGTCTTCCAGCCGCCGGGGATTGGGCAATGGCCATCCTGGCGTTCCGCAATAACAGGCTGCTACGTCTTGTCTCGGGACAGCCGATCCCAGAGCAAGACTGCGATCAGTGTCTTGGCGTCGCGGATGGTGCCGTCCATTGCCCAACGGACGGCATCGGACCAGGCGACCACGTGCGGCTGCAGGTCTTCGCCCGGTTCCGGATGCATCGGGCCGGGCGCCAATTCTTCCGCCACGAACACATGCGTCCGCTCGTTGAGCACGCCTGGGGAGGGAAAGAATTCAGCGAGTTTGCGCCAACGGCCGGCCCGGTAGCCGGTTTCCTCTTCGAGCTCCCGAACCGCAGCCCGTTCCGGCGGCTCGCCCGCGTCGAGCGTGCCGGCCGGGATTTCCCAGAGCGTCTCCCCCGTGATCGGCCGCCGGTTCTGCAACAGGCAAACCTGGGCGCCGTCTATAAGAGGTAAGATGGCCACGGCGCCCGGGTGCAGCACGACGTCCCGCTCCACCGTTCGCCCATCCGGTAAAGCCTCCACGCCGCGGGCGACTCGAATCTTTCGGCCGTGATAAACGACTTCGAGTTCCATTGTGCCCTCTCACAGCGCCGGTTGTCAGCATGTTACTGCCGGTGTAGCGCGCTGGCCGAGGTACCGGCGGCGGACCAGGATGATTGCTTGCTCTTGGAGGCAATGATAGAATTGTGGCGTCGGCCTTGCAACGCTTACCGGACGATGAGCTTCAGCGATGCGTGATCCGTTGACCTGGTCGTTGCCGCTCGGACGCCTGTTCGGCATCGCGATCCGGGTACACATTCTCTTCCCCGTCGTCGTGCTCGGTCTGGTTCTGCGCGTGGCATTCGGTAAAGACTACGAGGCGGGCCTGTGGGTCGAGGTCCTGGTCCTGACGGCAATCTTGTTTGTTTCGGTGCTCTTGCACGAATTCGGGCACTGCTTCGGCGCCCGCCTGGTGGACGGCGATGCGCACGAGGTCTTGTTGTGGCCGTTGGGCGGGTTGGCCTTCGTCGATGTGCCGCACACGCCGCGGGCGAACTTCATCGCTACGGCCGCCGGGCCGGCGGTGAACCTGTTGTTGTGCATCTGTTCCGGGCTGGCGCTGACGGCGTTTTCGCTGTTGCCGCCGTTCAACCCGCTGGCCGACCTCTACCGACCGAAGCTTTATAATTGGTCGGAGCACCGTAATTACGGCAGTCAGTACGCTCCGGGCGATCTCAAGCCGGTCGCCGGTGCCCGGGCGGCCCCGGAAGTGACCGACAAGGAGGAAATTCGTCCGGTCGAGGACCGCGCCCGCTCCGCCGTGCCGGAAGAGCGCCGCCTGAGCTTGGGTCAAATCCTTCTGGCCCGGCTTTTCTTCGTCAACTGGATCCAATTCCTCTTCAACCTGCTGCCCGGCTTTCCGCTGGACGGCGGCCGGATGCTGCAGTGCATCTTGTGGTGGCGGACGGATTTTCGCCAGGCGATGACGGCGGCCATCTATTCCGGGTTCGTCGTGATGCTGCTCATCGGCATCGTCTCCCTGGTCATGAACGAGCTGCTGCTGCTCTGCCTGGCGTTGTTCATTTGGGTCACTTGCCGGCAGCAGTGGATTTTGCTCGAAACGGGCGGGGAAGAATCGCTGTTTGGTTACGACTTCTCGCAAGGATACACCAGCCTGGAGCGCGACCAGCCGGTAGCGCCGCGGCGCCGCCGACCGAACTTCTTTAAGCGCTGGCTCCAGAAACGGGCACAGCAGCGCCAGCAGCGCGAGCAAGAGCGCCGCGAGGCCGAGGAACGCCGCATGGACGAGCTTCTGGAAAAAGTCCAACGCGAGGGCCTGCAGGCCCTCTCCGATGAAGAGCGCCGCTTTCTGACCCGCGTCAGCGCGCGCTACCGAAATAGGCATTAGTAAATAGTAATCAGTGATCGGTTCGACCGCTGCTGCTAATCACTGATTACTGGTCACCGATTCCTGATCACTGATTGACTGACCGTCATGGCCGATCTGATCCAGCCGCGCACGCTCAAGGGGTTTCGCGACTATCCCCCCGAATTGATGATCCCGCGCGAGCACTTGCTGGAGAAAGCCCGGCGCGTGTACCGGTCGTACGGCTTTGCCCCCATCGACACGCCGGCGTTGGAATACGCCGAAATCCTCCTGGGCAAGGGCGGCGCGGAGTCCGACCGGCAGCTCTACCGGTTCACCGATCACGGCGGCCGGGACGTGGCGTTGCGCTTCGATCTGACCGTGCCGTTCGCTCGCTTTGCGGCCATGCACATTCCGAAATTGGGCACGCCGTTCAAGCGCTACCACATGGGGCCGGTCTGGCGCGGCGAGAACACGCAGCACGGCCGCTACCGTGAGTTCTGGCAGTGCGATTTTGACACCATCGGCACCACCTCGAACGCGGCGGACATCGAGACGGCCCTGGTCATCCACGATCTCATGGCGGCGCTGGGCTTCGAGCGTTTTCGCATCCACGTGAACAATCGGTTGGTGCTCAACGGCCTGTTGGAGGAAGTCGGCCTCGCGGGGCAGACGGCGGCGGTGCTGAAGGCCCTGGACAAGCTCCCGAAGATCGGACCCGAAGCGGTTCGGCAAGAGATGGTGGATCAGGCCGGCGTGGCCGTCGCCGCGGCGGAGCAGGTGCTGTCCCTCGTCCAAACCGCCGGAACCGATGCGGAAGCGTTGGACCGCCTGCAACGGGACTTCGGCGGCAACCCCAAAGCAGCCGACGGCATCGTCCGGGTTCGCGAACTGCTCGACGTCACCCGGGCGGCGGGGGTGCCGGAAGAACGTTTGCGTCTTGACTTGGCCATCGCGCGCGGCCTGGACTACTATACCGGCACGGTGTACGAAACGTTCTTGGACGACTAGCCGGGCATCGTCAGCGTCTGCTGGGGGGGCCGGTATGACAACTTGGCGAGCCTGTACACGAAGCAAGTCCTCCCGGGGGTTGGCGCGTCGCTCGGCCTCGATCGCTTGTTGGCGGCGATGGAGGAATTGAAGCTGCTGCCGAAGGCCGGAGCGCCCGCCCCCGTGCTGCTCGTACAGTTCACCGCCGAGCGGCTGGGCGATTACCAGAAGCTGGCCCGGGCGCTGCGGGCCGAAGGGATCGGTGTTGAGGTATATCCAGAGCCCAAGAAAATCGGCCAGCAGTTACAATACGCTGAGCGCCGGGGCCACCGAGTCGCTCTCATTGCCGGCCCCGACGAGTTCGCCGAAGGCGTCTGGAAGATCAAGGACCTGGCCCGACGGGAAGAGCGAACCGTGCCGGAGGCAGAAGTCGGACCGGTGATCCAGCAATTGATCGGTAGCAACGCCGCGGGGCGGGTGGTTCCGGCCACAACGCCGCGGGGCGGGTGGTTCCGGTCTCTGTGGTCAGTCGTCAGCAGTAGAAAGGGCTTCGGTGTTGGCCACTGACCGCTGACCATTCCATTTGGAACAAATCATGGACCGCAGCAACCACTACGAAGCGGCGTTTGAAGCGTATTTGCAGTGGCACCGCTACTGCTACGTCGCCGTGGACGAGACCCGGCGGGCCATGCTCGGCGAGACGCGCGTCAAGAGCCTCGATTTCATTGTCTACGGCGAGCATTGCTCCCGGCTGCTGGTGGACGTGAAAGGGCGCCGCTATCCTGGCGGCAAAGAAGGCCGACGGCGGCGCGTCTGGGAATCCTGGTCGGACCGCGAAGACATCGATGGGCTGACCCGCTGGGCGGAGTTGTTCGGCCCCGACTACCAGCCGATTCTGGTATTCGCCTATCATATACTGCCTGAGGCAGGCGTTCCCGAGGATGCGGAGGACCTCTGGACCTGGCGCGGCCAGCGCTATCTGCTGCGGGCGGTTGCCGTGGATGATTACAGCCAGCACATGCGCGTCCGCAGCCCGCGCTGGGACACCGTCTGGCTGCCCAGCCCGATCTTCCGCGAGGTGCTCCGCCCGCTACACCACTTCACTCGAGGCAATTCGTCCATGGCGGTGGACAGTACATTATCCGTGAGTGGCGAGTGGTGAGTGGTCAGTGGCCAGTGATCAGTAGTGATGAATTCACGCGCGCATGCCATCAACCACTCACCACTGTATCATGGACACGATGAAAGTCGGCATTCGTCTGGAATCGCTTGGTTTGCCGGTGCGGCGAGCGCTCTCGGAAGTGGAGCGGCTCGGCGTGACCGGCGTCCAGGTGGACGCGGTGGGCGACCTCACTCCCGACCGGCTTTCGCAAACCGGCCGGCGCGAGTTTCGGCATCTCTTGCAGTCGCACAATCTGGAGCTGACCGCACTCGGCTGCCCGCTCCGCCGCGGGCTGGACGTGCCGGAGAACCAGGAAGCCCGGATCGAACACGTCCGCAAGGTCCTGACCCTCAGCTTCGACCTGGGCCCGCGCATTGTTGTCGTGCAGGCCGGTCGCGTGCCAGAGGACCCCGATGCGCCTGGCGCACGCCGGCTGCGCGAGGCGCTTCTCGCGCTCGGCCAGCACGGCGACCGCGTGGGCGCGATCTTGGCCCTCGAGACCGGTCTGGAATCCGGCGAGACGCTCCGCAAGTTCCTCGACCAGCTCGACACCGGTGGCCTGGGCGTCAACCTCGATCCCGCGAATCTCTTAATGAACGGGTTTGATCCCTACGCCAGTGCCGTGGCGCTTCACGGCCGGGTCGTCCACAGCCACGCCAAGGACGCGCGCAGCGCCGGCCCCAGCCGAGCGGCCCAGGAAGTGCCCTTGGGCCACGGCGACATCGACTGGCTGCGCTATCTGAGCGTGCTCGAGGAGATTGACTATCGCGGCTGGCTGACGATCGAGCAGGAAACCGGCGACAATCGCTTGGCGGATGTGACAGCAGGAGTGGCGTTTCTGCGGCGGCTGGTGCGTTAGGAAATTAGCGCCAGCCGTGCCACAGCACATCGTTGCCGATGCGCTCGATCTCCCAGCCTCCGAATAGCAGGGCATCGGAGAGCCTCGCGATCCCCCGGCCGCCGATGGGCGACTTGGCCTCTGCGCCGCCCGCCAGGCCCGCCGCGATAAAGACATGCACTTCGTCAATTTCGTCGGCATCCAAGAAGCTGCCGAGCACTTCCGAGCCGCCTTCGACCACGATATTCGTCATGCGCCGCCGGCCCAGCTCATCGAGCAGCGCGGTCACTG
>Ga0066710_100004597_pt1 | contig 12263 bp, 12 predicted proteins | sample GraSoiAngelo_159_FD_79666 | JGI IMG/M metagenome (GOLD analysis project Ga0066710, IMG submission 79666) | Grasslands soil microbial communities from the Angelo Coastal Reserve, California, USA - 14_1009_16_40cm | ecosystem: Environmental > Terrestrial > Soil > Grasslands | place: USA...
GGATCGAGGACTCCCGCCGGGTCTGGTTCGATCTCTGCACGTACGAGTTCGTCCGGGCCCATCCCATCTTCGACGGCCGCCGTGAGCTGGTCGATCCGTCGGTGCTGGCGTGGGCCGAGCACGGCGAGCGGCTGAGCCCCGAGGACCACGACCGGGCCGTGCGACGCCGGTCCGAGATCGCGGCCTGGTACCGGGCCCGTCTGGAGCGATTCGACGCCCTGTTGGTCCCGACCACGCCGTACCCGGCCCCCCGGGCCGATCAGTTGGAGGTCGACCTCGGGCCTGCCGGCACGGTGGCGGTGGCGCGGGTCGGGCCCGGGTGGCTGTGCTCGTCCGTGAACCTCAGCGGGCTCCCCGCGGTGAGCATCCCCGCCGGGACATCGAGCGAGGGGCTGCCCATCGGCGTCTCTCTGATCGGGCGCGACGACGCCGAGGACACGCTCCTCGGTCTGGCCGCCCTGTGGGAGCGGACCACAGGTTACGTTCCTGTCCGCCCGCCATTGCCCTCACTCACCATCCCGTAAGCGGGAGGTTTCGGCGCGGCGGCCGGCGAGAGGCCGGTAGCATGGCCGCTCGTGACCGGACGGCTCCCCCCCACCCGCGAACGCGGCTCTCTGGACGCCCTGGGAGGAGTCTTCGTCGCCGTGGCATCGCTGCAGTTCGGCGGCGTGGTGGTGCTGGGCAAGATCGTCACCCGCGGCGGACTTCCGGTGAGCTCGTTCCTGGCCATCCGGTTCGCCGTGGCGGCCGCATTGCTCGCAGTGGCGCTCGGCGCCGTCCGGCAGCCGCTGCGGGCCGCGCCCGGCGAGGGGTGGCGGCTGGCGGTTCTCGGGATGGCCGGGTACGCGGTCGAGGCGGGACTGTTCTTCTCGGCCGTCCGTCACGGCACCGCCGCGGCCGTGACCCTGCTGTTCTTCACCTATCCGGTGTGCGTCGCGCTGATCTCGATCGCGATGGGCCGGGGCGTTCCGGGGAGGCTTGTCCTCGTGTCCCTGGTCGTGGCCGTGGCCGGCGCCGCGCTGGTGGTCGTGTCGAGCGGAGGCCTCGACATCACCACCGCCGGGATCCTGTTCGCGCTGGGATCGGCCGTCACGTTCTCCCTGTATCTGACCGGCGCGGAGATCGTCCTGAAGCGGACGAACTCGCTCACCGGGGCGATGTGGGTGAGCGCCTCCGCGGCTCTGTCGCTGACGGTCTTCGCCGTGGCCACCGGGGCCGGCGTGTGGCCGCAGGGCTGGCGCCAGTGGGGGCCGGTGCTGGGAACCGCGGCCTTTACCGCCGGGGCCTTCGTGTGCCTGTTCGCCGGGCTGCGGAAGCTGGGGTCGGTGCGAACGTCGATCGTCGCGGCCAGCGAGCCGCTGTCGGCCACAATCCTGGCGGTCGTTTTCCTGAGTGAACCCCTTCGGGGTGGCGTGGTGGCGGGAGGCATCCTGATCCTGGCGGCCGCCGTGGCCGCCTCGCTGGCCCGTGGCCGCGCCCCGGCCGAGCCGCCAGTGCCGTAGCCTTTCGAGCACACCGCGGTCGAGGGACTCCCGAACCTGATCCGCGTATGCTCCCGTCTGGAGAGACGGCGGATGGGCGAGGTCGCGGGAGGCAGCGTGCTCATCGTCGTGTCGGTCCCGCTGTTCGTCTGGAACCGGGCCATCGGGGTGTGGATGTGGCGGAAGTCGCCGGCCTGGTCCAAGAGACCCTCGCCCGCAATCGCCGCGGGGAGGGAGTCGAGCACCATCTCCGCTTGGTGGATATGGGTGGTGCTCGGGCTGGCGATCGTGGCTGCGGGGCTAACGATGATCGTCTTGGGTGTAAACCTCGTGGCCGGAGGACCGGTCGGCTTCCTCGGGGGCTCCCTGATCTTCTACGGGTGGAGCCGGAAGCGGGGGTCGGCCATCAGGCAACCCGGGTTCGACCAACGGATCCAGCCGTTCGGCGTGGCGATCTTCGGCCTCCTGTTCCTCGGTGCGGGCGTCGGACTGATCCTCCACGGAGACGGGGTGATCGGCGGCTAGGCTAAGACCCTCCGATCACCACGGCCAGCGCCGCGATCACCACGTAGATGCCCAGCGCCCCGGCCACCAGCATGGTGCGGAGGGAGCGCGGGATGGGGGACCGGCCGACGACGTAGTAGAGGATCGGGCCGAACAGCGGGACGAGCAGGATGATCGCCATCCAGGCGATGCGTCTTCGGTTCGCCACCGTCTCCTGCCGGATCAGGTCCCAGATGGCGATGGAGACCCAGGCCACGTACAGGATCAGCGGTAGCAGGTAGGCGTAGGTGGCCAGCAGCAGGCTCCACCAGGTTGGTGCGGCGATGGTGACTCCGAGCATGGTGACCTCCCGTCGGTTCGTGGTCGACAGATCGATATAGCCGGCGGCCGGTTGAATCCTGGCCGGTCCCGGCACGGCCGAGCCCGGGACGGCCAGGGACCAAGTCTCGCCCAGACGGACGAGGCATGGCGCGTTCGGAGGACACCCGCCGTCCTTCGGCATCTGCGGCAGCGGCGGCGGGGCTGGTGCCGTCTTCCAGTCGCCCTGCGGGTACTTGCCGCTGGCCGCCCTCACGTACAGCCCCAGGGTCTGGATCGTGCTGGACAGGTCGCCGCCACCCAGGCGGTTGAGGTTGAAGCCGCACCCGTTGAACGTTTGGATGGCGGGAGGGAGCGAGGTGTGGAAGTCGTTGCCGGAGAAGCAGTTGTGGTCGCCGGCTGGCGCGCTCAGCACCAGGTCGGCCCGCCCGGAGCCGCGGACCCAGTTGTCCCGCACGACGTTCCCGCTGGCGATCCAGAAATTCTGGTCGAGATTCGGGAACACCGCGATCCCGTAGTTGTCGTGGTTCCACACCATGTTGTGCTCGACCACGTTGTCGTTCCCGCCGCCCAACAGGATGCCCGTGCCGAGCGCGGAGGCCTGCGCCTCCTTGGCCGGGGCACCCGCGTTGTTGTTGTCGTAGACCAGGTTTCCGGCGATGTACACGCCCCGCTCCGGGGCCAGCCGCTCGGAATCGAGGGTGTTCGGCACGATCCCGCCCTGGTTCCGGGTCCACGTGGAGTTCACGATCTTCAGGTCGCCGCCGGCGTTCGTCCCCGAGTACCCGATCCCGTTGTCCACGCTCACGACGTGGTCGATCACGGCATGGCAAGGGAAGCACTGCCCGATGTAGAACCCGGAGTCGGGGTGGCCGCTGGCGTATGAATGATCGAACCGGCCCCACACGGAGTCGAACGCGTACAGGCCGTAGTCCCCGTCGTCGTAGGCGGTCAGGTAGGACCCGCGGTAGCCGTTGACGGTGGTCCAGTAGAACCCGTTCAGCAGGTAGTGGCGGGCCGTCATGTTCTCCACGACCACGCCGTCCGCCTCGGTCACGTGGATGCCGTTGGGCCGTTCGAAGTCGCCGTCCAGGATCACCGCGTTGCGGTCGGCGCCCCGGATCGTGATGTATGGCGTGGTGACCTTGACCGCCTCGTGGTAGACGCCTGGCTCCACCTGGATCAGGTCGCCGGGCTCGGCGGCGTCGACCGCCGCCTGGATCGTGGGGTAGCCGCCCGGCACCTCCAACGGAGCCTTCCCCGGATTCACCACCGGGACGGGCTCCCGGCCGGGGCCGACCTGACCTCCCACCGGCGATGGCAGCGCGGCGTTCCCTACCAGGATCATCCCGGCCATCCCGATACCGCCTGCGGAGCCGTGGTACTTGCAGAAGTAGGGATAGGCGCCGGCTCTGGTGAACGTGATCGAGTAGGTGGCGCCGGCGGCCAGATTCCCCGAGTCGAAGGAGCCGTCGTCGGCGGATACGGTGTGCGGGTTCCGGCCGTCGTTCGACCACTCCACCTTCGTGCCCACCGGCACGTGGACGGCCTCGGGGTCGAAGAAATCGTCTCTGGCCGCGACGGACTGCTCGCCGGCCGGCCCGTACTGGGCCAGGGCCGGTCGCGGGAGGAGCAGGAAGGCGGCGAGGGCCATGGCGAAGGAAAGGGCGGCCGCCAGCCGCGCGGACGAGGAGACGCGACGGGGCGACCGGAAAGCCGCGATCCGGCTCATGCGAGCGAACCATACCGCGCGGCCGGGACCACCTCGACCCGTTTCTCATACAACGGGGGAGTGACCCGTCCACCGAGAGGGAATGGTTGGGAGGGGGGAGGATCAAGCGAGGAGGGCGTCATGGCCGAGCAGGCATCGGAGCTCGACGACCGCCTGCTGTACCACAGGTACATGCAGGCGCTTCAGCGATACGGAACTCCGGAAGGGCAGGAGCCGTCTCCGGGACACGCCATCAGGCAGTGCCCCACGTGCGGTCGAGCGACGATCTTCCGGTTGGACCCCGAGGGCACCTGGTACGAGTGCACCCGGTGCGGGCACTACGCCTGAGCCGAAACCGGTAAGCGACAGGTCCGACGAGGGCCGGTAGATCAGCGGTTGATCGGCAGGGCCGAGGCCCCGCAGGCGCTCTGTAGGCACGACAGGCCGAAGAAGTCCTCGATCCCCCGAAGCAGCGAGTAGTGGTTGTACGCATGGCCGTCCGTCGATCCCTTCGGGACGGCGGGACCGATCTGCACCGTCATGACCTTGCCCGTGGCCGGACTCGACAGCCTGGGCTCGTCGAAGGCGACCACCACGTCCACTCCAGCCCGAACCAACGGCGGCACGTTTCGCCCCAGCCACCGGTCCCCCACACAGATGATGTCGGAGCAGCCCGGCGCGTACTGGAAGCAGTCCACAGATGCGTCGTGCATGTCGTCGCACAGGTTCGGGGTCACGAAGCTGAAGTCCGGCAGGTTCGAGATCACGAGCTTCGAGTAGGGGAGGTCGGATGCCGCGCAGCCGCCCGTGCTCACCAGGTCGGTGAAGTAGGGGGGCGGATTGTGGTGCACGACGTACACGCCGTTGGGGTCGTCGGCCAGCTCGCAGGCAATCCGCATCGACTCCTCGAATGCCCTCCAGGTCCGCCCCGCCCGGGCCAACTCGTTGAAGACGTTGGAGGAGGTGATCGAATCCGGCGGGCAGTCGTCGTCGGTGCAGCCCTGGTTCGACCCACTGGTGATCGCCAGGTAGTTCGGCAGCGACGGGTGGAAGAGTCCAGCGTAGTTCGTGTAGAGCTTGCCGTTGCAGATCAGGCCGGTGCCCGCGAACTGGCCGGCGCAGTTGATGTACGGGGCGAGGTCGCGGTTCCCGACGATCTGTGTGTAGTCGTGGTTCTCGAGCACGATGAGCACGACCGGGACACGCGCGGCGTCGCTCCGCTGGGACACGCGGGCGGCATCGATCGGCGGGGACACCCGGGCGGGGTGGCCCCCTGCGGGCTCCCCCCCGGAGACGCCTCCCAGCGCCAGCACGATCGCCGCCAGTGCCGGGAGGGCTGGCCGAGCCATGGCGATCGATCCCAAGGCCCCGAGGATACGCGGTCGGTCCCGTGTTCTGCCTGCGGCCGCCGAGCCGAGGCACGCCCCTGCCACCTCTCCGACCCCCCGGCGTGCGCGACGGTGTAGCCTTCGGGCGGGTCCCCATCGAGCGAAGGGCGGAGAGGGGAACAGCGAAGGAGGATGAGGTGGAGCGGCTCGGACCACAGGACGCGTCGTTCCTCTATCTGGAGACTCCCTCGGTCCATCAGCACGTCGGCGGGCTGGCGGTGCTCGATCCCTCCACCCGTCCCGATGGCGTGCTCCGGATCGAGAACGTGGTCGAGGTCATCTCCTCGCGGTTCCACCTCGCGCCGCGGTTCCGCCAGAAGGTGGTATTCCCGCCCCTGGCCACGGCCCGGCCGGTATGGGTGGACGACGCGAGCTTCGACCTGGACTTCCACATCCGCCGGGCTGCCCTCCCCGCTCCCGGCGGCCGGCGGGAGCTGATCGACTACGTCCAGCGGGTGATCTCTCGCCCGCTCGATCGGACCAAGCCGCTCTGGGAGATGTACCTGATCGAGGGGATGGAGGGCGGCATGACCTCGATCCTGACGAAGGTCCACCACGCGATGGTGGACGGCATGGCCGCCATCGACCTCGCCACCGCGGTGTTCGATTTCACGCCCGAGCCACAGATCCTGACGCCCGAGGCGTGGAGTCCCGAGGCCGAACCGACCCGGCTCGAGCTCCTCCGCGACGCCCTCACCGAGCAGATGACCCACCCGGTTCGGACCTTCGCCGAGACGGCACAGCGGGCCCTGGGCGCGCCCACCCGGGCCGCACGGCAGGCGCTCGGGACGCTGGCCGGCGTCACCGAGGTGGTGGGTCGCGGGCTGGCCCCCCCCAGCCCGTTCAACCGGAAGGTCGGGCCCAACCGTCGGTTCGCCATGATGGAGGCGCCGGTCTCCTCCTTCAAGGACGTGAAGAACGCGCTCGGAGGGACGGTGAACGACGCCGTGCTGGGCACCGTGGCCGGCGGGCTGCACCGGCTGCTGCGGTACCGGCGCGAGCCGACCCGCAACCGCACGCAGCGGGCCATGGTGCCCGTGTCGGTTCGGACGGAAGACCAGCAGAGCGCGCTCGGCAACCGGGTCTCGACCTGGTTGGTGGACCTCCCGGTGGGTCCGATGGGGGCGAAGAAGCGGCTGTCGCTGATCCGGGAGGCCACCGAGCGGCTCAAGGAGTCGAAGGCGGCGGTCGGCGCGGAGTTCCTCATGAACATCGGGATGTGGGCCCCGCCCACCATCCACGGGATGGCCGCCCGCCTCGCGGCGCGCGGGCGGTTCATCAATCTCGTGGTGTCGAACGTCCCCGGCCCGCAGCTTCCCATGTACATCGCGGGAGCCCGCCTGGTGGCCTCCTATCCCATCATGCCGATCGCCGAGAACATGGGCCTGTCCATCGCGTGCACCAGCCTGGCCGGGACCATGGCGTTCGGGCTCACGGCCGACTGGGACACGCTGCCCGACATCGAATATCTGGCCGCGGCCATGGACGAATCATTGGCGGAGTTACTCAAGGCCGCCGGGAAGTGAGGTGATGGCGATGAAGTTCGTGTACTTCGTGACCGCCGGGGTCGGCGACCCCACCAGGGCCTCGATCCCGCTGCACATGGCGGCGAACGGGTCCGTGGAGGTCGGACACGACGTCGCAGTGGTGCTGGCGGGCGACGGCTCGGAGATCGTCCTGGGGGACAACGCCCAGACCATCGAGGGCGTCGGGGTCCCCGCGATGCGGGACCTCCTGGCGAAGCTCAAGGACAACGGCGTCCCGGTCTACGTTTGAAAGGGGTGCGCGGTCGCCCGTGGGGCGACCGACGAGAGCCTCGCCGTGGTGAACGGGATGTGGACCACTCCGCCGGAGGCGGCGCAGCTCTGTGCCGAGGCGGACCGGGTCCTCACGTTCTAGAGGTTCGGCCGCGATTCAGGCGGGCCGCTCGGCGGCGTCCTCTCCGGCGTCCAGGGGCGTTCGGTCGAGCCAGGCCCCCACGGTCGACAGCCAGCGGTCCGGCGCTTCCATCTGAGGGATGTGTCCGAGACCCTCGAGGACCTCGAGCCTCCAGTTGTCGTGGCTCCTGGCGGCCTCCACCGCGCTGGCCACCGGGACCAGCTGGTCCCGCTCGCCGTGGACGACCAGCGCCGGGGTCCTGGCCCGGTCGACCAGCGCCCGGTACCGGGCCGGAAACGCCTGGGCCCTGAAGATCGAACGGGCCGCCTCGAGGAAGGCCGGGGTGGACCCCTCCATGTCGATCCGCGCGCGGGCCTGCTCGATCATGACTTCGACCAGCCGCGGATCCACCGAGTCGGGGTCCGCCGCGGCGACCCGCAGGGTCTCTTTGACCAGCCCCTCCGCGCCCAGGCTCCGGGCGCGCCGGGACACCAGCCTCTCGCCGACCCGGCCCGCAGCGTAGATCGCGAACAGCGCCGCCACCCTGGGCGGCGGCTGCTGGGCCCGTCCCAGCCGGGCCCGGGGGAACGCCGCGTCCACCAGGATCATGCCGGTCAGCGTGTCCGGCGCGTGGGCCGACTGGATGAGCGCGATCATCCCGCCCATGGAGTTGCCCACCAGGACCACGGGGGGCAGGTCCAGCGCCCGGAGGAAGCCACCGAGAAGGCGCCAGTTCGTTCCCACCCCCGCGCTCCTTCCTTCGGCCGGGCTCAGCCCGAACCCCGCCAGGTCCAGCGCGATCACCCGCCCCCGCTTCGACAGGCCCGGCGCCACCAGGGCCCAGTTGAGGAGGGAGCCGCCCAGCCCGTGGACGCAGACGAACGTGGGACCCTCCTCCGGCCCCGTCCATTCGCGATAGTGGATCGGGCCCCCCACCTCGGCCCACCGTGACTCGGGCAGCTCGAGCGCCTCCATGGCATCCATTGCTGGCAAGATTACGGGGAACGACGAGCAAGGGAGGCACGGCGTGTTCGAACGGTTCACCGACCGGGCTCGCAGAGTGGTGGTCCTGGCGCAGGAAGAAGCCAGGATGCTCAACCACAACTACATCGGCACCGAGCACATCCTCCTCGGCCTGATCCACGAGGGCGAGGGCATCGCGTCGAAGGCCCTCCTGTCGCTGAACGTCTCGCTGGAGGCGGTTCGGCGCCAGGTCGAGGAGGTCATCGGGCGAGGCGGGTCCCCTCCCGGCGGCCACATCCCGTTCACCCCCCGGGCCAAGAAGGTCCTGGAGCTCTCCCTGCGGGAGGCCCTGCAGCTCGGCCACAACTACATCGGGACCGAGCACATCCTCCTTGGAGTGATCCGGGAAGGAGACGGCGTTGGGGCCCAGGTTCTCACCAGGCTCGGAGCCAGCCTCGAGCGGGTCCGTCAGGCGGTCATCCATCTCCTTCCGGCGTCCGGGGCCGAATCGCCCGTGATGGCGGAGTTCAAGGGCGACATGGCGTCGTCCCTGGATCGCGTGGTCGAGCGGGGGCGGCGTACGCGAGAGCTCGCCGAGCGCCTTGCCGGCCTCCTCTCGGAGGCCCTGGACGATCCCACCATCACCGCCGACCTCGTGCTGTCCGGCCTTCCGAGCCCCGATCACCTCCAGACCCTCGAGGCATTGTTCGGGGATGAGGAGGAGGAGATCCTGGCGGCCATGACGGAGCTGGAGCTTCGGAGGCGCCGGGAGCGAGGCGAGGGGACCGGGGCCCCGTCCGAAGCGCCGCCCAAGCCGTAGGACCGGTCACATCACGTTCAGGCCGCCCAGGTTCATCATCAGGTCGCTCATGACGTCGGGGTCGGTGAGCGCGTCGATCACCGCGGGCGCCCCCTCACTGGCGGCTTTCGTGGCTCGCTCCAGCGCCGGGCGCAGCTGATCCTTCTCGGTCACCCGCTCGCCATGGCCTCCGACCGCCTCCGCCAGGAGGTCGTAGCGCATCTCCGACAGAACCGCCCCCTGATCCGCCTCCCCCCCGTACCACATCCGCTGTTCGTGGCGGACGTCACCCCACCCGCCGTTGTTCACCACCACGACCACCACGCCGAGACCGTGGCGGGCCGCCGTGTCGAGCTCGATGGCGGAGAGGCCGAAGGCGCCGTCGCCGGTGAACACGAACACCGGCTCACCGGGACGGGCCGCCTTCGCCGCCAGCCCAAACGGGAGCCCGATGCCGAGCGTCCCCATGGCCGAGCCGATGAACAGGTTGGTCCCGGGGCGGTGGGCCTTCGAGAACGCGATGCCCCACAGGACGCTGTCGCCACCGTCCGAGACGAACGTCCCGGGGCCCTGCTCGTCGGCGAAGGCCGCCACCTCCCGGGCCAGCCAGCCGGGGTGCAGCCCCTTGGCGGGCCGGTCGCACTGCTCGTCCCAGCTGTCAAGGCTGATCTCCGCCCCCTTCCTCGCCTGCTGGCACCAATCGTCGAACCGCTCCGGGGCCTGGGTCCACGCCTCGGCGAGCGCCTCCAGCGTGGCGGCCACGTCGCCGGCCAGGCCGACCTCGGGCTTCCGAAGGCCTCCCAGGTGCTCGGGCCGGATGTCGACCTGGACGATCCGCTGTTCCGGGGCGAACAGGGGGAGGCCGCCGTAGACCAGGTTCGCGTTGAACCTCGAGCCCAGGACCAGCGCCACATCGGCCGAGGCCAGAGCGATGCCGCCGTGGACCAGACCGCCCGCGCACCCCGGGTGGTCGTCGTCGAGCAGGCCCCGGGCGGCGCTGGTCGTGGTGACGGGGATGCCGGTGCGCTCGACGAACCTCCGAAGTGCCCGGCCGGACCCGGAGAAGAAGGCGCCGGAGCCCGCCACCGCCACCGGGCGCTCCGCCCCGGACAGGAGCGCCACCGCACGGTCGAGGTCGCCGCGGACCGGGACGGCTCGGGCCGGTTCGTCCTGGTGCCCGGCCGGCCATGCCGTCTCCGGCGGCACCGCGGACTGGCCGAAGACGTCCTGCGGGATCTCCAGGTAGGCCACGCCCGGCGCTCCGGACCGGGCCTGGTGGGCCGCCTCGGCCACGTATTCCGGGATCCGTTCGGCCGAAAGGCACTCGGCCCGCCACTTCGTAACCGGGGCCACCAGGTTCAATTGGTCGAGGTCCTGCACCGCCCCCCGGCCGCGCTGGGCCACCCCGGTCCGCCCGGCGATCACCACCAGGGGGACCCCGGCGGCGTTGGCCTCGGCCAGCCCGGCCACCGCGTTCGCCAATCCCGGGCCCGCGGTCACGCTGGCGGCCGCGGGGCCGCCCGTGGCCAGGGCCCATCCCTCCGCCATGAACACGGCGTTCTCCTCGTGGCGGGTGTCCACCAGCCGGAGGCCCACCTGCCTGGCGCCCTCGAACAGCGGCAGGTTGTGGCCGCCGGGGAGGGCGAACAGGGCCTCGATGCCCGCGTCGAGCAGCGCGCGAGCGGCAAGGACGCCTCCCAGTTCCATGGCGCGGGAGTATATGCGGATGGCTCAGCCCGCCGTGATCGTCCGGGAGGCGCGCCCTGACGAGTTCGAGGCGATCGGACGCCTCTACGAGCGGTCATGGGTGGAGTTCGCCGATGCCGTCGGGCAGGACACGTGGGGGCGGATGAGGTCGAATTTCGCGAAGCTGGCCGCGCGGGCGGCCTACTCGGAGATCCTGGTGGCCGAACGGGGCGGAGCGATGGCCGGGGCGGTCACGTACACGGGGCCGGACGCCCGACCGGTCGAGCAGCCCGGCCCGCTGCGGCTGATCCCCCGCGACTGGGCTTACGTGGGGATCCTGGCCGTCGCTCCCGAACGCCGGGGGATCGGTATCGGACGGGCCCTGACCGGTGCCTGCGTCGAGCGGGCCCGCCGCGACGGCGCGCCGACCATCGGCCTGGGCACCAGGCCGCCGATGGCTGCCGCCCGGCGCCTGTACGACCGGATGGGGTTTCGCCGCCGCCCCGACCTGGAGGAGGGTCAGGGCGAGTACCTCATCTACGAACTCCCCCTGACCGCCGCCCCAACGGACGAATCCATGGAGTCTTCAGAAGCGTAACCCGCGTTCGTGTACGTTCTGCTCGAGGTCAAGATGGCGCGCGCCAAGGAGATCACGCTCCTCGATCGTTCGGTCAGGTCAGCCCTGTTGGTCATCTCGGCGGTGGGCGGGGTGGGACTGGTTCCGGCCTCTACGTCGCAGGCCCTCCCCTCAACCCAGGCCGCCCGACCCAGTGGCCAGTGGTCGATGTTCATGAACGGCCCGCTCCGCGGGGCAGTACCCCCATCGTGGGGGCCCAGTCCTCCACCGTGGCCTGGCGGATCTCGGTGGAGACCAACTACGGAGGCCCCGTGGTGGGCCGGGACGGCACCATCTACCAGGGGACCTTCGGCCGCCAGCTCCTGGCCCTGAACCCCGACGGCACCACGAAGTGGGCGGTGACGGTGCCCTCGGTGGTGGAGACCACGCCGGCCATCCTGGCCGACGGCCGGATCTCCTTCCTCGCGGGGGGCATCCTGTACGTGGTCAACCCCGACGGCTCGTTCTCCTGGCGGTTCCGCACGGGAGGGGCCTTCAACGAGTCGGCTCCGGCCATCGGATCGGACGGGACCATCTACACCGCGGGCTACGCGATCATGTACGCCCTGCACCCCGACGGGACCCTCCGGTGGAGCTACGACGTCGGCCAGCTGATCACCGGAGCCCCGTCGGTGACCCGGGGCGGGGTGGCCTACGTCCCCTCCGGTGACCTCTACGCCTTGGACCCCACCGGATCGCTCCTGTGGGAGTGGGTCCGCCCCCCCGGCGCCTACGGCATCGGGGGCTCCCCGGCCGTGGGGGCCGACGGGACCATCTACGTGAACTCGTTCAACCCGACCGTCTACGCCATCAACCCCGACGGCACCACGAAGTGGACGTATCAGGCGGACACCTGCTGCAGTCCTGATGTCCCCTCATCCCCGGCCATCGGGGCCGACGGAACCATCTACGTCGGGGA
>Ga0066710_100004598_pt1 | contig 12262 bp, 9 predicted proteins | sample GraSoiAngelo_159_FD_79666 | JGI IMG/M metagenome (GOLD analysis project Ga0066710, IMG submission 79666) | Grasslands soil microbial communities from the Angelo Coastal Reserve, California, USA - 14_1009_16_40cm | ecosystem: Environmental > Terrestrial > Soil > Grasslands | place: USA...
AGGAACGCCCCGGCAGCTGCTGCGCGCGGCAAAGGCCGTCGAGAGGGAAGGCGGGCGCACCCGCACCAGACGATGGGGCCCGCGCGTCATCGACGTGGACATACTTCGCTTCGGAAATGAGCGGATCTCGGATCCCGACCTTACTGTTCCGCATCCCCGGATCCGTGAGCGGACCTTTGTGCTCGAAGGGTTGCGTGAGCTGGGGGTCTAACCCCTAGAGGGTCTTGTTGATGCGGCGGAAAAGTTCTTCGAACCGGGCCCGAGTCGCCGGCTTGAGCGGGGGCAGGAGCTTGTCGCGGAGCCTGAGCAGGGCGTCGGCCGGGCGGTCGGTGTCGAATTCGCCCTCCTTCTCTCTGATCCGCTCCAGGATTCGCTCGCCACTTGGAAGATCCGCCGCCCGCAGCGCCTTGCCGAAAGCCTGGTTGTAAAGGGCAAGGTAGTCGTCGACCTCGAACAGATCCTCAAGGTCAGCGCGCGCAGCGCCGGTCACCTCGGCCACCGCCACCAGCCGCTTCGGTTTGAGAAAGCCGGCCTTGGCAAGCTCGGTCAGCTTCTCGTTCCCATTCCGCGAGTCGATCAGCACCGTCACCCCCAGCTGCCTTCCGATCAGCGCGATCGCGGCCGGGATGTTGGCCGCACCGCCCGCCGGCAAAACGCGCCAGCGCTCGTTCAGGTGCTCGCGGCCGAACTGCTTCAGGTGATCGCTGATGACTGTCAGGTAGGTGAAGTCCGAGGTGGCGTCGACGAGCAGGCTGTCCGGCCGGTTGAACAGCGACATCGCGAGGTCATAACCCAGCGCCGCCTGAAGCGGGAAGAAGCTGTCCGCCTCGGCTGAGAGCACGTCCGCCGACACGACAGCGCCGACGCCGCGGCCCTTGTCCTCGACCAGACGCACACGGTCCAGGCGGTCCGCCTCGACCATGAACGGTGAATGGGTCGTGTAGAACACCTGGTGCTTCGGCGCGAGGCGCTCGTTGATGAACCGCAGGAAGTCGCGCTGCGCGCGCGGGTGCAGCTCCAACGCCGGTTCGTCGAGCAGGATCACCACCCGCTCCTTTTGCTTCTCGAACTCGTGGAAAGCCGCGAGGAACGAGAAGAACCAGCGGAATCCTGACGATCGCTGGTCGAACCGGTTGCTGAAGCCGTGCCTCAGGTCTTCAACGCGGATCTGCAGGTACTTCGCGACCTGCTGGTTGCCGCTTGCAGCCATCTCGACGTCGATGTCGACCTTCAGGTCGGCGCTCTGCGACCAGTAGCGCGCCACCTCATGGGTCAACCGGTTCGCAGCCGCCTCCAGCTCGGAGCGCCGCTCCTCGTAGTCGAGGGCGAGGATCGATTGGTTGTCGGCGTGGGCCAGGCGAAGCAAGGACCGGGCGGTCAGCTGGCTCGGGTCCAGGTCCTTGCCTTCAAAAAGATTCTCGAGGTCGACCTTGCCCTGGAGCTGGCTGTACTCGCTGAAGTAGAGAAAGCTCGGCATGCGCTGCACGATCAGGCCTTCGACCGCCTGCGTGACGCCTTCAGGAAACTGGCTCCTGATCGCCTCCTGCAGCTTGTTTACCGCTTGCTGGGTCGGGGAGTCGATCTTCGGGACCGCGTGCTCGATCTCGCTCAGGCGGTTCGAGAGGTCGGCGACACTGGCGTGGTCGCCGATGGTCGCCCGCAAGCCATCGGGAAGCTTGGCCGCGTCCACGAGGCGGGTCACGGTCACGCGCTCGTCGACCTGGGGCAGGCTGACGTGGATCTGGCTGGCGTAGTCGCGCTGAACGATCACGGTGTGCGTGCTCGAGCCGACCACGCCTTTTCCGCCGATCGCCTCGATGGCGTCGACGTCCGCCGGCTCCAGCTCGAAAGTCGCCTCGACTGGGCTGGTCTTCTCGATCTCGCCGCTGCGGCGGTGCTCAGCGAGCATCCAGCGCGGGTAGTCGTCGATGTCCCGGAAGGTGGCCTGGTAGGTGGGCTTTAGGCGATAGAGCGCCTCGAGGATGGCGGTCTTTCCGGACTCGTTCTTGCCGACCAGGCAGGTCACGTTGCCCGCCACGGAGATGGGAGTGGAGTCGAGGATGTTGCGGAAACGCTTGACTCGAACGCCGATCAGCTTCACTGAGTCGATAGCCTACAGCGCAGGAAGGGGGTTTCAGTCGGGGCGGTGGCTAGACCGGGCGGGCGTTGGTGAAGCGGTACCCGATCCCCGGGACGGCCAGGATGTAATAAGGACGCGCGGGCTGCGTCTCGATCTTGCGGCGCAGGTTTCGGATGTGGACGTCGATCACCCGGGTTTCGATTGGATACTCATAACCCCAGATCGAGTTCAGGATCTTCTCCCGGCTGAGCACCTTGCCGGCGTTGCTGGCGAGGAAGGTGAGCAGGTCGAACTCGGTGTGGGTCAGCTCGATCTCCTTGCCTGATTTGTAGATGCGGCGCTCGTTGACATCGATGACCAGATCGCGGAACTCGAGCCTTGTCCGCATCGCCTCGGCCGACTCCATGCGGGCTCGCCGCAGGTGCGCCGCGATCCGCGCCGCCAGCTCGCGCAGGCGCAGAGGCTTGGTGACGTAGTCGTCGGCTCCGATCTCGAGCGCCACCACGACGTCGATCTCATCGGAGCGCGTGCTCATCATGATCACAGGCGAGGTCGGGTCGGAACGGCGGAGCTCCCGGCAGACGTCGAAGCCCGAGCCGTCCGGCAGTGTGACCTCGAGCAGGACAAGGTTCGGGTGGGCAGCGGTGTGGACACGGAGCGCTTCCGATCCGGTATCTGCCTCCAGCACCTGGTAGCCATCCTGCTCGCACGCGGATTTGATCTCCCGGCGGATTGGGGCGTCGCCGTCCACGACCAGGATCTGGCGCGATGGTTCGGACATTTCTCCGGTGTTTCTCCTAAGACCATAGTAGACGCTTTGAAGGATTGTTAGGAGATGTTGTGCACCATTTTCCGCACACGGCGGCGAGCCGATTTCTCGATTCCAAGCAGCCTCGCGCCCGTCCCCGAGAGCGTGATCTCCCAGGCCCCGGCGTAGGCGACCTCCTCGCCGTTGAACTCGGACTTGAAGAAGCCGAGCCCGTGCCACGGATGGTCGCGGCCGGCGCCTGGCGGAGGCACGCCCCACAAATCGAAGTCCCTGCAGCCCGCCTCGGCGCACCCTTTTAGAGCCGCCCACCAGGCGAGGTCGTTGGCCATCAGCTCCGGATGCCGGCCGCTGCGCCCGGCGAAAAGACTGTAGCCACGTCCCGCGTGACGCGCCACCAGCACCGCGGCCAGGGCTTCATTGGTCTGTGGGTGGCGGGCGACATAGGTGCGACACCAGGGCAGCAGCTTCAGCAGCGACTCGTAGTAGCGGCGGTCGGGAAGATTGATCGACTCGCGGCGCTCCACGGCCGTGGACTGACGCGCGAGCTCGGCGGCGTCCACATCCTCCTCGACGATCACTCCTCGACGCAGGCCTGCGCGGATGTTGTAGCGGCGGCCGTGATGGAAGGACGCCAGCAGCTGGTCGGGCGGCATGAGCTTGACGATGCGCGTGTGTGCGGGTTGGGTCGGTGCGATGACCGTGAAGCCGATCGCCTTCATCTCGCCACCGAAGTCCGGTGGTGCTTCCGGCTCAACCTGCAACCGGGCGATCTTTCGCTCGCGAGCCCATTCGACGAGACTCCTCACCGCCTCCGCTGTGGCGGGGACAGGCCCGCGCGGAACATAAGCCTCGCGCAGCGGTCCAAGGCCGCGCAGCTGAATGCTCGCCATCGCGCGATCAAGGCGAACTCGCTCCACCGACCAGCCGGCTCTTCCCTGCACCTCGCCCCATCCCCAGCTCTGCAGCAGAGGCGCGGGCGACGCGAGCAGGTCGAGCTCGGCATCCCAGGCTTCCGGCTGCGATTCAATCCGCGAGATGAGCCGCTCCCTCGAGGTGGCCGGTGTCGTTGACCGAGTCGATGATCAGATGTCCATCCCGTTTGGAGATCAGCGTGATTGACGAATTCGAGATGCGGAAGGGAAACAGGCCACGGCTCGGCCGGCCGACGATCCGATGGAGTGCGATCTGTATGACACCGCCATGCGTGACGACCACCGTGTCGCCACGTTCGTGGCGGGCGAAAAATGAGTCCAGCGCGGACTGGACTCGAGCCTCGAATGCAGCCGCGCTCTCACCGCCGGGGATGAGGTCCCAGCTCGGCTCCTCAGCCCACCGGGCCCAAGCTTCCGGGTAGCGCTCGACGAGCTCCTCGGTGCGCAGCCCTTCCCATTCGCCCAGGAAGATCTCGCGCAGCTCGGGCATCGGTACGGCCTCCAGCCCAGTCACGGCCTCGATCGGCTCGGCAGTCTCCAGCGCCCGCTTCAGGTCGCTCGAGTAAAGCGCCAGCAGACGCTTCCCGGCGAAGCGGTGGGCCAGTCGAGCCGCTTGACGCCTGCCTTCTTCGGAGAGCGGAGGATCAAGCTGGCCCTGGATCCGATGAATTCGATTCCAGGTCGACTCGCCATGGCGGATGAGATAGATCCGAGACGGAGGCGGCCTGGAGGGTGCTGGGAATTCCGGAGGCTCCGGGCGCGCTAATTTGATATCGATGCCTATACTAACTTTCTTTCGCGACGGGATCGGGTAGGGGCGAACTCAGGAGTTGACTCTTGCAATCACAGGGCTCGCTGGCCGAGACCAGCCTTAAATCTCTGCTGGAAGCCGCTCAAGGCGAGCGGTCGACCGGCACGCTCACGATCCGCAACGGCTCAGGCAAATCCGCCTCGCTCTATTTCTTGTTCGGCCACCTCTTTCACGCGCAGAGCGACGGTATCGCGGGCGATGCGGCCGTGGTCAGCGCACTCAATTGGCCTGGAGGCGAGTTCGAGTTCGATCCCAAGGCAAAGCTGCCCTCGGACGAGACGGTGAAGGCCGGAATACCGGAGCTCGTCCAGGCGGCCGAGTCCACCCCCGAAGAGGCTGCCGAGGCGCCGAAGCAGCACAAGCCGGATGCAGAAGAGGCGCCACGAGATCATCCTGTAGCGGAGAGGAAGGTGGAAGCACCACAGCCGAGACGCGGCGTGAAGCACAGACCACAGCCCAAGCACGGCCGGGAACCTATTCCCGTGCCTGCGGGACAGGTCATCTACGACTCGCTCAAGACGTCCTTCGTGGACTTCCCGCGCCTCATCACGACCCTCGAGAAAGAGGGCTACACCGGCTATGTGCGCCTGCTGACAGATGACGCATCCGGATTGATCCTCTTCCGGGAGGGGTTGGCGCTCGAATGCATGTATGACGCCGGCGAAGAGCCGAGCGGACTGGTTCTCGGCAAGCAAGCCCTGCAGAGATTCAATGACGATGTGACCGCCGGGCATGGCGTGCTCGACGTGGTCGGCCTGTCAGCCGAGCTGATCGACGGCCTCCACGAGCTCACCGTCTCGCGGCCGATGTACACCGAGCTGTACGCATCGTGGGTCGACATGAAGGCGCTGCTCAAGTTTCTCAACGATCGCAAGCTCAGCGGAAGCGTGATGATCCGGTCCGGGGGCGGCACGGGCGTCATCATCCTGTCCGAGGGCGATGTCGCCGGCGCATACACGAGCGAGTCCAGGGACATCTCGGACAAGCCGGACCGCGCGCTTGCGCTGTGCGAGGACCCGAACGCGATGATCGAGATCAAGTCCGCGGACTCCACGACCCACACGCCGCTCGACATCGACGAGGTGGTCGCAGCGCAGCGCGCAAGTGCATCGCGAGCGCCTCAGGCCGCACCTGCGCCCCCTCCGCCGCCGCCTCCCGCGGAGCCCGCGACCTCGCAGATCCCCGTCATCCAGCAGCAGGCCACCGCCACCTATCCCGTGCAGCCGCGCCAGGCGCCGACACCACCAAGCGTCCCGGCGATGCCCAACATCGCGCCGGCTGTCGCTCCCACCACGCCACCCGCCTCCGCGTCCGGCCCACAACTGGACTGGGCGGCGATCGTGGCCGAGCTGCAGGCGATGGCCGAGGATTCGCTCGGCAACCGTGCGCGCAAGGTGAAGGACATCCTCGGTGCGGCGGATCCATCCATCCAGGGCATCGAGGCCGCCATCGACCAGGTCCCGAGCATCTCCCTGCTGTTCGTCGACTCCTCGCGGCTGGAGCAGCTCGCGCAGGAGATGAGGGCGCGCCTCAAGTCCCACTACTAAAAGGCGCGGGGGGATCGGGATCCCCCTGCGGAGCCCCCCTCGTCAGGCGCGTTAGTAGGCTGAGTGTCGATGTGTCACGACCGGGGTCGCCCGGAATGAATCCGGGCTTCCGCTCCACTGGTCGTCCTCGCCTGATGAGACGGGCGGCGGCTTTCGGGACGGCCATCCTCGTCCTGCTGGCGGCGGTCGCATGTGGCGGCTCCCCTCCACAGATAGTCGACTACTCGCCTGAGCGCGGCGCCAAAGACGTCTCTACAGCGACGCCGATTCAGATCACGTTCGACCACGACGTAGACCAGGCCTCGGTGGCATCGCGCCTGCACCTCGTTCCCGACACGCAGGGAAAGATCCGCTGGGCCAGCAGCAGAAAGCTGGTGTATGAGCACCCGACGCTACGAACGGCCACGTCCTACGACGTGGTGCTCGAGGCCGGGTACCGCGATCCAGCGGGCAACGTCTACGCGCTGAGGCACCACTGGTCGTTCACCACCGAGCTGCCGCCGGCGCTGGCTACATCGAGCCCGGCTGACGGCGCGACCGACATCGATCCGGCCGACTACGTTTCGATTGATTTCACGCGTCCGATGGATGCGACCAGTCTCAGGAGCGCAATCACGTTTTCGCCTTCGGCTCCATTCAGCGTCCGCCTGGCCCCCACCGACGCACGGCGGGCGATCGTCGCGCCCGATTCACTCCTCGACCCGAACACCAGCTATCAACTGATGCTCAACACCGGCGCCACGGACTTCGATGGGAATCAGCTCGGCCGCGTAACGACGATCGGATTCAAGACCGGCGCGGTGCGGCCCCTTCACCACTGGGTCGCGTTTGCAGCACAGGGAGTGGGCGGAGCGACCGGCGGTCTGTGGATCGTCAACCCGGATTCAAGCTTTCCACGCCGCCTCCTCAGGGTCGCCTCAGTGCAGTCGTTCAGCTGGTCGCCTGAAGGCGACCGGCTCGTTCTCAACACAGGCAGCGGCGAATGGATCACTTACACGCCGGGTAAGGGAACGCAGACGCTGAATTTCCAGGCTTCGTGGGCGGCCGCCCTGGCGGCAAGCCTGGGGTACGTCTACCTCCAGGCGGACGGCTCGCTCCACCGCCTGACGGCAGACGGCGTCAGCAGCGTGATCGCCACCGGGGTCGCCAGCGCTGCGGTCAGCCAGGACGGAAGGCGGGTGGCGTTTGCGGACGCCGAGGGTGGCGGCGCAAGCATCTGGGGATACGACGTCGGCCTCAAGTCGCGCTATCTCCTCACCACTGATGCCGGCGACGTGAGAAGCATCACGTGGGCTCCCGACGGTGTCCGCCTCGCCTACATGCTCGTCGACGCGAAAGGGACGGCGCTCCGTATGCGCAGCCTGACCGGGGGCGCCTCCACCACCACCGTAGCGACCGGCGCCATTGGTCCCGCGGTCTGGTTCCGCGACTCCGACCACGTGGTTTTCGCGGCGACCTTGCAGACCTCGTCAGGTCCCATCACCAAGGCTTTTCTGGTCAATGTGGTCGCGCCACCGGCGACGCTGACCGCCGGCCTGGGCCTTCCCGCGGATCCCGCGGTCGAGGTGAGCAACCCCGTGCCGTCACCCGACGGCCATCAGATCGCGTTCATAAGCGGCAACCAGATCTGGATCATGAATGCAGACGGCACGCGGCCTGCGCCCCTGACGCGGTTTGACCCGGACTCGTTCCCTTACTCGTGCCGCATCCCGATCTGGACGCGGTCGTGAGTGTCCACGACTGAGCTGAACATCTCAGCCATCCGGTCGGCGGTGCGATTCCACGAAAACCGCTGCGCGAGGAGACGGCCCCTGAGCCCCATCTGTCGCGCCAGCTCTGGGTCGTCCAGTAGCAGTCCAATGCGCTGCGCGTAAACGGAAGGATTGTCGGCGTCGATCAAGAATCCAGTGACCTCGTCGCGCACGACGGAGCGAATCCCCGAGACACCCGAGCCCACAACAGGGCATCCGCACGCCTGCGCCTCGAGGCCCACCAGGCCGAACGACTCGCTGTAGGAAGGCATCACGCAACAGTCCGCGGCCGAGTAGAAGTAGGGCAGCTCGTGGTGTGCGACCGACCCGACGAAGTCGACACTGCCACGCACACCAAACGCGTGGGCCACCTGCTTCAGCCGGTCTTTCTCGCTCTCGTTGCCGTCGTGGCTGTCCTCCCCAAGGACGAGCAGGCGTAGATCGGGTCGCCCCGCCTCGCGGAGCTCTGCCAGCGCGCGAATCGCAATGTCCACGCCCTTGAGCCGCTCGAGCCTGCCGACAAAGAGGAGCAGTGGTCCGTCTCCGACGCCGATCTTGCGCCGGGCCTCAGAACGCCCCACTGGACGAAAGGTGGTCAGGTCCACACCTGGTGCAACCACGAAGACGCGTGCGGGGTCGGCGCCGTATGCGCCTACAAGCTCGCGGGACTCGTCGGCCGTGGATGCGATCAGGAGGTCCGCCTGGTGTGCAAGCTCTCCCTCGACCGCGATGCGCAGGGCCGGCTCCGGCTGTGCGCCGGTGGCCAGCCGCCTGTTCTTGACCAGACCGAGCGTGTGCGCGATGTGGGCCCATGAGGGTGCGAGCTCAGGCCGGAGCAGGCAGGCCACCTCGCCCGAGAGCCAGTAGTGAGAGTAGATGAGGTCGTAGCTAGCCCCTGCCGCGGCCGCCCATTCCGAGATTCGCTGGGCGAATTGAGGAGTCTCGCGATACAGGTCGTACTTGTCGAGGTCGCGGCCGGCAGGAAGGTAGATGACGCGAGACAGCGGCGCCCGCGATTCCGCGGCCGGGTCGTCGGGCGACTGGATGCGCGTGAAGATGTCGGTCGCGATGCCCATGTCACTGACGGCGGTGCAGACCTCGCGGACGTACACGTTGAGGCCGCCGTTGGCGCTCTGGCCCAGCGGGGCCGTCGGAGAGGTGTGCATCGATACGACCGCGATCCGCATGCGGGCGGAGCGGTCAGGACTCAGCTCGGTGACCTCAGCCACGGTAGGCCGATCTCGCGTCGAGCCAGCGCCTCGAGACGCAGCAGAACCCGGATCGTGAGACCGGCGAACAGGACGCCATCAGTGCTTAAAACCTACGCGGTTCCCGGCTATTCCCGCTCCAGGCGTGCTCAGCCGGCCGGATAGAATGGGCCGAGATGCGCCTACCACGGGGCCTGAAGCAGTACGGCCTGGTGGCCCTGGCCGTGCCGGGATTCTTGCTTCTCACCGGCGTTTCGACGCTGGCCGACTCTTCGCCGTCTCCGACCTCGGCGTCAGGGCCGAGGTCGAACGCATTGCCGGGGGACCCGACCAAGGGTGAAGCCCTCTACGGCAGCGCTGGGTGTGGCGCGTGTCACGGGGCCAGCCTCGAGGGCGGGGTCGGTGCCACGCTCAATCCGATCGAGAAGCTGTCAGGCGTGCCGAACAGCCTCGACCCGAGCTTCCTGATCGCGATCATCACCAACGGCCGCGACCCTCAGCCCGGAGACCCCCGCCAGACCAAGATGCCGGTCAAGGGGGGAGCGACAATCTCCGAGCAGGACATCAAGGACCTGGCCTCTTACATCATCCAGGCCAACCGGACGGGCGAGCCGCCATTGACACCGGGTGAGCTGGCGAAGCGCACCATCTTCTTCGTCGGCGTGGGGATCGTGGTGATGGTCTTCATCACCTACCTGCTGGCTCAGTACAACATGCGCTGGATTGCACGCCGCGCAGCGGCACGACGCAGGTAGAAGCCGAACCGGCGGAAGCCTCAACGCAACAGGCGTCGCCCCGAACGGCGCCGGCCACCACCGCGCCCAGGATCCTCATCCTCTTCAGCGACACCGGTGGTGGTCACCGCGCGGCCGCACGTGCGCTGACCGACGCTCTCAAATTGCTCGACCCCACCTGCGAGGTGGCCGTCGCCGACCCACTCATCTCGCAAGGCCCGGCGGTGGTACGGCGCCTCGCGTCCCTCTATTCGCCCGTCATCCGCCGCTCGCGCGCGGCGTGGGGCGCCGTTTACCACACGAGCAACACCAAGCCGACCTTTGCTGCCATCAGGGCTGTGTTCGGCCCCGGAGTGCGCAAGGCGATCAACGAGCAGATTCGCAAGCACGACCCCGACGTGGTGCTCTCGGTCCATCCGCTGCTGAATCACACCAGCCACCAGGCGATCCAGCGGAGCGGACGGCCGCGCGGCCTGATGACGGTGATCACTGACCTCGTCGACTTCCACCGCGGCTGGACCTTCAGCCAGGCCGACCTCGTGGTGGCACCGACAGAGGTGGCGCGCAAGGTCGCGATCCGCCGCCGGGTTCCGCCCGAGCGCGTGAAGCTGCTCGGCCTGCCTGTCGACATGCGCTTCCGCCCGCCCGCGCCAGGCGAGAAGCAGGCGCTTCGCCGGCGGTTTGGTCTCGCGGAAGACCGCTTTACGGTGCTCGTCGTGGGTGGTGCCGCGGGCGTGGGTGGGCTTTTGGACCATGTTGGCGAGCTCGCATGGGAGAAGCACGACTGGCAGGTGATAACGGTTTGCGGCCGCAACGAAAAGCTGCGCCGCCGCATGGCGCGCCTCCGTTTTGCGACACCGACGCTGATCCTCGGCTTCGTCGACAACATGCCCGAGCTGATGCGCGCGTGCGACCTGGTCATCACCAAGGCCGGGCCCGGCGCCATCGTCGAAGCCCTGGCGACCGGTCTTCCGCTGATCATCACCAGCTACCTTCCCGGGCAGGAGGCTCCGAACGTCGACTTCGTCGTCGACTCCGGTGTCGGGATCTACGCGCCGCGCACCGACGACATCCTGGCCGAGGTCAGGGTCCTGGCGGAAGGTGGGCCGACGTGGCAATCCATGGCGCGCCGCGCGCGCGAGCTGTCACACCCGTACGCATCGTCGGATATCGCGCGGGAGTGCCTGCTGCTTGCGGCTCGCTACAGCGCGTCAGCGCAGGCGAGCCGGTAGGAGCAGAGCCGGCATTTTCGGCGCTCTGGCTGCGGCTCGAACCGTCTCGATCTGATGCCCGCCGCCGCGTCGGCCGCGATCTTCATCGCCTGGGCCTGGAGCGCACCGACCCCCTCCAGCTGTACCTTCACGCCAGTGGCCAGGTAGACCACCTCCAGCTCCACCGGCTTGAGGTCCAAGGCGGCGGCGGCGCCCAGCCCATAGAGCGCGACCTGGAGATCGCGGCGCGTGCGCGCGACCGGCCGGCCGCTCTTGTAGTCGATGATCAGCCACCCGTCTTCGGTGCGATCGATGCGGTCGATCACGCCGTGCAGCGTGAAGCCGTCGATTGTGGTCTCGAACTCCTGCTCGGTGTGATGCGGTGCGCGATCGAAACCGCCGGCCGCGCGGTAAGCCTCCAGCTGCGCGAGGCCGTTTCGCTTGAAGGTGTGCGCCCGCAACGGATCTGGAAACGCGACCGAGTCCCAGGCTTCGGTGTGGAGCTCCCTCAGGCGGGCGGCGCCAACTTCCTCACCGGCACGGCGGAGCTCGCCGGCCCGGCGCAGCGTCTCGTGGAGGATCACGCCCTGCACGGCCTCAGCGCTCTGGGTCGCCGGCAACCGTTGCTCATATCGATACCAGTAGGCACGAGGACAATCGCGATAGGCCTGGATAGCGCTGTAAGAAAGGACAAGGCTCCCTTCAGCCGCTTGCCGGGCAGGGCTCGGTTGGGGGATTTCCCGCCCCTGGATTGATTGCTCGACCACAGCTCCAGAGCTGCGGACCTCATCCAGGAATCGAGAATCGCGCCAGCGCCTTCCGCCCTCGTAGTGAGACGCCCTCGTCAGGTAGAGATGACGGCGCGCCCGCGTCATCGCCACGTACAGCAGGCGTCTCTCCTCAGCGATCACATCCTCGCGGCCACGCACCAGGGGCTCGAGCACCGCGGGCGGCAGCTCGAAGCGCTGCGGGCGGCCCGACTGCGGCAGCCGGCCCTCCACCAGCGACGGCACGAACACCACGTCGAACTCGAGGCCCTTGGCCTGGTGGATTGTCATCACAGACACCGCGTTGGCGTCGACGTCAGGCGCGACCGGGGACTCGTCCTCGCCCGAGAGCAACACCAGGTCGAGGTGCCGCATGTAGCTCGCCAGCGAATGGTCCTCGCTGGTGTCGCAGAACTCGGCGATGCCGTCGGCGAAGCGGCTGACGTTGGCAG
>Ga0066710_100004599_pt1 | contig 12262 bp, 15 predicted proteins | sample GraSoiAngelo_159_FD_79666 | JGI IMG/M metagenome (GOLD analysis project Ga0066710, IMG submission 79666) | Grasslands soil microbial communities from the Angelo Coastal Reserve, California, USA - 14_1009_16_40cm | ecosystem: Environmental > Terrestrial > Soil > Grasslands | place: USA...
CCGCCGGAGAGTCGCCAGCTCGAGGGCATCGGTTCGCATAACGAGCTGGTCGACCTGTGGGAGGACCTCACCGGAGAACGGGCCACCGAGCTGCGCTGGTACCTCGTGTTCGGTGCGTACCGGCTGGCGGCGATCTTCGCCAAGCTGTTCTCGATGATGGTGAAGCAGGGTCATATGACGGAGGAGGCGGCTCGGACGCAGCTCGCGTGCGGCAATCACGTGCAGCTCTTGTCCGGACTGCTCGATCTGACGCCGCCGCGAGGTGTCGCGCCGCGCGTGCCCGAGTTGCGCCTCGAGCGCTGACGGGTCACGTCAGCGACGGAAGAGTGGAGAGATGAAGTTCTGGTGCGGAACGGCTTTCATGAGCACCCCGGATATCAGCGGGCCGAGGAGATCGGCATCACCGGCGTGATGTGTTCACCGTGGGCGGGCGTGGAGGACATCCACGCCGGGGTTCACGACGCCCTGAAGCAACCCGCCGAGCGCTACCGCGCCCCGATCGAGCGCTTCGCCGAGGACTTCGTGGCGAAGTGCCGCTGACCACCAGCGAGCGTTTCCGGGCGGCCGAGCGACGAGACCTCCGCGACCGCCACCGATTCGACTCAGAGCGAGAGCATCCCGCCGTCGACGACCAGCGTCGCGCCCGTGACGTAGGCGGCCGCATCGCTCGCGAGGAAGACCGCCGCGCCCTTGATGTCGTCGTCGCCGCCGATCCGCCGCTGCGGGATGCGCGCGACGAGCTCCTCGCGGCGTTTCGGATCGGCGTCGATGCCGCGCATCATGTCGGTCTGGAATGCGCCGGGCGCGATCGCGTTCACGCGGATCCCGTGCGGCGCGAGCTTCGCGGCGAGATCCTTGACCAACGCGCGCAGCGCGCCCTTGCTCGCGTTGTAGGCGACGATCGACTGGCGCCGCTCGTGGTCGCCCTGATAGGAGTTGGCCGACGTGATCTGGATGATCGATCCGCCGCCCTGCTCCGCCATGTGCGCCGCCGCCCGCCTCGTTAGTTGCCACGCGCCGCGGACGTTCACGTCGAACGTGCGCTCCCAGGCGTCGAGCGGGTAGGCGAGTGTCGGCGCGACCCAGGCGAGCGCGGAGTTGTTCACGAGCACGTGAAGGCGCGGCGTCGCCGCCAGCACCTGATCGGCCAGCGCCTCGACCGAGGCCGGATCCCCGAGGTCGACCGCGAGCGGCCAGGCGCGCCGCCCGAGCGTCTCGATCTCGCGCGCGGCCGCCTCGCAGTTCTCGCGCTTGCGCGAGGCGATGAAGACATCGGCGCCCGCCTCCGCCAGGCCCAGCGCGATCGCGCGCCCGAGCCCGCGCCCGCCGCCGGTCACGAGCGCACAGCGACCCGAGAGATCGAAGAGCTGCTGGACCCGCACCACACCTCCTGGCGGCCACGCCGCGGCGCGCAAGGGTCGTCGACACCGGCGCTGCGGGCAAGGCGACGGGGGTATGCTGCCGCGATCGAACCCAGTCAGCGCTGAACGGGCGGTGGGGTTCCGGCTCGGCGGAGAGGAGTGTGATGGACCTTCAGGCACTGCACGACAAGATCGAGATTCGCGAGCTGCTCGCCCGATACGCCCGGGGCGTCGACTCGAAGGACTGGGAGCTGTGGAAGTCGGTGTTCACGCCCGACGCCACGCTCGACTACAGCTCGGCAGGTGCCCCGGTGGGCTCGCGCGACGAGCTCGCCGCCTGGCTCGAGCGAGGGATGAGCACCGTGCCGATGACGCAGCACTTCATCACCAACGTCGAGATCGAGCTCGACGGTGACCGGGCGAAGGTGCGCGCCATGTTCTACAACCCGATGCATCTGCCGGGTATGACCCGGATGAGCTTCTGCGGCGGCTACTACCATCACGACGTCGTGCGCACGCCCGACGGGTGGAAGAGCGAGCACCTCGTCGAGGAGAACGTCTGGTTCGTGAACCACCCTTCGAATCCGGAGAGCTGAAATGACGGCAGTGGGAATCGTGACGGGCGCCGGGCGCGGCATGGGAGCGGCGTGCGCGGCGCGGATGGTCGACATGGTCGACGTGCTGCACATCAAGGGCCTCCCCCAGTAGCTGACCCACGTTGCGCCAGACTGCGTGGCGGAGCCGGTGATCCGCGGCGACCGGTGGTCTCCGAGACGCGGCCCAGGAGCTTGGTCAGCACGCGGTAGTACAGGTTGCCGTAGGGCCACTGGGTCACGATCTTCCCGGTCGGCGACTTGAAGTAGTTGTTGCTCATCGTCCAGGAGGTGCCCGCCATCTTGGACTGGAGCCAGCGATACCACCTCGCCTCGAAGCTCGGCTTGACTTCGATGGCGGTGACGCGGTCCCGGATCATGCGCTTGATCGCCCGCACCGCATAGTCCGCCTGGCTCTCGAGCATGATCACGATCTCGCCACCGTTGGTGCCGGGCCCGTACAGCATGAAGAAGTTCGGGAACCCCGGAACTGTTATGCCGAGGTAGGCGCGCGGCTCGCCCGCCCAGTGTTCCCGGAGGGTCCGCCCGCCGCGGCCCACGACGCGGAGGCGCGCGAGGTAGTTCGCCGGCTGGAAACCCGTGGCCATGATGATGACGTCGACGGCTCGCTCCACCCCGTCGGCGTCGACGATGCCGGTGCGGGTCACCGAGGCCACTGCCCGGGGGACCAGCTCCACGTTCTCCTTCTTGAGCGCGGGATAGAACGTGCTCGCGATGACCGGCCGCTTGCCCGGAAAGGGGTAGCTCGGCGTCAGAGCGGCACGAAGGTCGGGGCGGTCGGCGAACTGGCGGGCGATGTAGCGCAGGCAGATTTGTTGTTGAGCGTCGGTCGTCCTGGTACCGGGCCGGTGGAGGGGCCCGCGACAGATGTTCTTCTCGGTCACGTACCGCAGCCGCCTGCGCTCCCGGGCGCGCCGCGACGGCTTCGCGAATGCGGCCCGCTGCTCGTCGGTGAAGTCGCGCTCACCCTTTGGCAGGACCCAACCTGGCTCCCGCTGGAACACGTAGAGCTCTTTGACGAGCGGCTGGATCGCCGGCACGACCTGGGTGGCCGACGATCCCGTGCCGAGCACGGCCACGACCTTGCCCGTCAGGTCGTGCTGGTGTTCCCAGCGGGCGGTGTGAAACCTGGGTCCCTCGAAGTCGTCGAGCCCGGGCCAGTTGGGATAGCGGGGCACGTTGAGGAAGCCGACCGCGCTCACGAGCACGTGGCATTCGTCGACGCTCCCGTCGTCGAGTTCGACCGCCCAGATGTGGCGCACGTCGTCCCACGTGGCGGACTCCACCGCGACACCGAGCTGCAGGTGCGGCCGAAGGCCGAACTCTTCGACCGTCTGCTCGAGATACGTCTGCAGCTCGGGCTGCCGGGCGTGGGTGCGGGTCCAGGCGTGCGGCTTGAACGAGAAGCAGTAGAGGTGCGAGCCCACGTCGACCTCGGCGCCGGGGTAGGTGTTGTCCCACCACGTGCCACCGATCCCGCGCGACGACTCGTAGATCGTGAACGTGTGGATGCCCGCCTGCTTCATCTTCACGCCGGCCGCGATTCCGCCAAACCCGGCACCGACCACCACGACTCTCGGGGTCCCGGCGGGACCGAACAGCTCCTCGGCGGTGGGCTTCACGGGCACTCCTGTCGTCGCGTCGCAAACGCACATGCTTCCGGATCGTGGCGAGCTGAGCCATTTCACCGAATGTGCGAACGCTCGGCGAACGCGGGGTGGTTCACACGTGCCGAGCCACACCGGTATCGTCTCGACCACCCGTGAGCCGATCGCAGCCGCGCAAGTACGAGAGCCCCTTGCGGCGCCGACAGAGTGCCGAGACCCGCGCGCGCATCGTCGTCGCGGGCTCCGAGATCGTTCACGGCCTCTCGAGCTGGGACTGGCGCGACCTGACCGTCCGGGCGGTGGCCAAGCGGGCCGGGGTCAACGAACGCACCGTCTACCGGCACTTCTCGGGCGAGCGCGAGCTGCACGACGCTGTTATGCGGCGCCTCCAAGAGGAGGCCGGCATTCCCTTCGACGGGCTGACGCTGGACCAGTACGCCGCGGTCGTGGCCCGTCTGTTCGACTATCTGTCGTCGTTCTCGGCCGCGCCACGCACGCCATCGGATCCGACGTTCGTGGCGGTGGACGAGCGCCGGCGCCAGGCCTTGTTGGCCGCGGTGAGGGAGTCCACGAACCGGTGGTCCCGGACGGACCGCGAGATGGCGGCGGCCCTGCTCGACATGCTGTGGAGCGTCGGCGGCTACGAACGGCTCGTTGCCGTGTGGGGCCTCAGCACCCGGCAGGCGACACGAGCCGTGACCGGGCTGATCGGCCTGCTCGTGGACGCGATTCGCGCAGGCCGGCGTCCGTGGCTCAGGGAATGAAGACCGGCAGCGTCTCCCAGCCCCGCACCGTCGAAGTGGATTCCAGCTTGGCGTTGTCCCGGTCGACTTCCCACTCCGGGAACCGCTGGAGGACCTCGTCGAGCGCGACGCGCCCCTGCATGCGTGCCAGGGCGGCGCCCATGCAGAAGTGGATGCCGCGGCCGAACGTGAGGTGCTGGCCGATCTGCCGGTGGATGTCGAAGCGGTCGGCGTCGGGGTAGCGGCGCTCGTCGCGATTGGCGGAGCCGGTCAGGAACAGCATCGCGCTGCCCTCCGGCACCTTCTGGCCATAGAGCTCGACGCTCCGGGCCACGTACCTGCCGACGTGTGGCGCGGGGGGCTCGTAGCGCAGGATCTCCTCGATCGCGTTCGGGATCAGCGAGCGGTCTCGGGCGAGCTCGCGGCGCTGGTCGGGATGGTCGGCGAGGATCTTTCCGGTCCAACCGATCAGCTTCACGGTCGTCTCGTTGCCGGCACCCGCGACCACATTCACGTACGTGAGCACCTCCGCACGGGTCAGCCGGCGGGTGGTGCCGGTCTCGTCCTCGAACTCGGCGTGCAAGAGCTCGGTCATGAGATCGTCGGACGGGTGATCGACCCGCCAGTCGATGTACTCGGCGAAGGATGCGCCGGTCGCGAAACTGTCCTGCGAGAAATTCACCGGCTGCCCCGGCTCGGTCCGCAGGTTGGCCTGGGTCTGGTCGCGAATCGCTTCCTGGTCCTGCTCGGGAATGCCGAACAACATTCCGACCACGCGCATCGGCATCTGCGCGCCCAGGTCGCCGACGAAGTCGAAGCTCTTGGCACCCACGAGCGGATCCAGGCTCCGGGCGCAGAACTCCCGCACCCTCGGCTCCAGCGCGTTCATCCTCCTCGGCGTGAACACGCGTGACAGCAAGCTGCGGTGCACGGTGTGGACCGGCGGGTCCTCGAAGATGAGCACGCCGGGCGGCATCTTGATGTCCGACTTGATCAGCTCGAGGACCGCGCCCCGACCCGAGATGTAGGTCTCCCGGTCGACGAAGCCGCGCTCGACGTCCTCGAACCGGCTGAGCGCGTAGAAGTCGTGCTTGTCGTTGCGGTACAGCGGCGCCTGCTCCCGGAGCCGCCGGTACGTCGGATAGGGGTCGGCGTTGATCTCCACGTCATAGGGGTCGTAGTAGACGTCGCTCGGGCTGGTCATGGTCCTCGTCCTCGGTGAAATTAGCGCCGCGACTATGACATGAATTGCTCGACCCGGCCACTCAGGGTCGAGCCGCGACGGGATCCGGCGTCGTCCAGCAGATCGATCTGATCCACCCGGACGGTCCCGGTCTCGATCGCGCTGGCCATGCAACGTCCGCGTGCTAGGCGGCGGGCTCCGCCAGTGCCTTGACCTCGAGAAACTCCTCGAAGCCGACGCGACCATTCTCGCGCCCGATCCCCGAGCTCTTGTAGCCGCCGAAGGGCACTTCGGGCCCGTACCAGATGCCGCCGTTGATCATCATCGTGCCCGTGCGGATGCGGCGCGCGAAGCGCTTGCCGCGCTCGAGGTCGGCCGAGAGCACGCCGCCCGAGAGCCCGTAGATCGAGTCGTTGGCGATGCGCACGGCGTCTTCCTCGTTCTCGTAGCCGATCAGGCACTGCACCGGGCCGAAGAACTCCTGCTGCGCCACCGCGTCGCCGGGCCTGGCGATGAAAGCGGTGGGCTCCACGAAGTAGCCCTTCGGCAGGTGCTTGGGCCGGCCGCCGCCGCAGAGGAGCTTCGAGCCTTCGTCGATCCCTTTCTGGATCAGCGCCAGCACGCGCTCGCGTTGGACCGCGCTGCACTGCGGGCCCTGCACAGTCCGCGCGTCGTTCGGATCGCCCACCACGACGTTCGCCATCGCCGCCTTCAGCGCCTCGGCAGATGCCTCGAGGTGCTGCTTCGGCACCAGGATCCTGGAGAGGATCGCGCAGCCCTGGCCTGCGTGGGAGCACACCATGGCCCCCGCCTGGCCGGCGATCGCCGGGATGCCGGGCATATCGTCCAGCAGCACGAGCGCCGATTTGCCGCCGAGCTCGAGGGTCGTGCGCTTCACCTGAGCCGCGGTCACCTCGAGGATCCTGCGGCCCACGGCCGTCGAGCCGGTGAACGAGATCATGTCGACGCGCGGGTCCACGGTGATCTGCTCGCCGATGTTGTTCTGCGACGACGTGATCGCGTTGAACACGCCCGGCGGGATGTCGGTGTTTTCATGGATGAAGCGGCCGAGGAGCAGCGCGCACCACGGCGTCGCCGGGGCGCCCTTCAGCACCACCGTGCAGCCGGCGGCCAGCGCCCAGCACGTCTTCTTGAGATTCAGCTCGTGGGGGAAGTTCCAGGCGCTGATCACTCCCACCACACCCACCGGCTCGCGCTCGATCCAGCGGTGCGCCTTCATGCCGAAGGCCGAGCCTACGCCCAGGTCCTCCGCCCACTCGTACTTCTCGAGGAAGTCCGCATAATAGGCCAGGCTCTTGACCGGCTCGTCGAGACCTGGCCCGTAGGTCATGTTGATGGGACAACCGACCTCGGCGATGTAGCTGCGGCGGAGCTCTTCCAGGTTGTTCTGAAACGCCTCCTGGAGCTGACGAATGCAACGCGCACGCCGGGCGTGATCGCGCGACCAGTCCGTCTCGTCGAAGGCGCGCCGCGCGGCGGCGATCGCGCGGTCGATGTCCTCGGGCGACGCGTCCGCAGCGACCCCGATCACCTCCTCGGTGGCCGGGTTCACGTTCTCGTAGGTCCGGCCGCCGCTAGCCGGAGCGAGCTCACCGTCGATCAGCAGCCGCTCCTCGTGCAGGAAGTCGCTCATCGTCTCTCCTTGACTGGTCGGAACAGGCTGGACTTTCCTCCAGCCATCACCGCCGCGCCAGCATCGAACCACCCCGAACCCCCGAGAGTCAACTTGTCTTAGAGTTCGAGGCGTCCGACCTCGCGACGGCTCGGAGGCGCAACCCCATGGGTAACCCGGCGATCGACCAGACCTACCGCGAGGTCATGGCCCTGGAACCGTCGCCCCCCACGTCACCGTACGACCAGGCATCGCGGGAATTCGTCTTCGGTGTCTGGCAGCGGCCGGGGTTCAGCCGGCGCGATCGTCGCTGGGTGACGCTCACCTGCGTCGCCGCCGCGGACGCACCCGGGCCGATCGAGGCGCACGCGTATGCGGCGCTGAAGAGCGGTGACATCGCGCTCGACGAGGCCCTCGAGTTCGTGCTGCACTTCGCCGTGTACTGCGGCTGGCCGAAGGCGTCGCACATCGAGGGCTACATCCGGCGCGCGTGGGCCCGCATCCAGCAGGAGCGCGGTGAGGAGGCGGCACCCTGGCCCTCCCTCGACATCGAGACGCTGGGGGACAACGACTGGGAGAGGCGACTGGAGCGCGGCGCGAAGGAGTTCGCCGATGTGAACCTCGTGCCGGCGCCGAACCCCGACTCGCCGTACATGCAGAGCGGGATCCTCAATTACGTCTTCGGGCACGTGTGGCAGCGTCCCGGACTCAGCCGGCGCGACCGCCGCATCATCACCGTGTGCTGCGTCGCGATCGACGACGCTCCGATTCCGCTGCAGTCGCATGTCGCCTCGGCGCTGCATTCGGGCGACCTCACCAAGCAGGAGATGGACGAGCTCACGCTCCACCTCTCCGTCTACTACGGCTTCGCGAAGGGCGAGCAACTGAGCGCCACCGCCGAGGCGGCGTGGGCCACGCGGCCCGGCCGGTAGCGCTGGGATCGAGCTCAATCGAACAAGTCTCCGCCTCGAGGGATCCGGAACGCCTCGCGCAGCGTCGGGCGCGACACCCCGAACTCGCCCATCAGCTCGGATTCGGGCAGAAGGGCTTCCCCCTCTTGGATCTCTCTGCGGATGATCCGGCGGCGGATGCGGGCCGCTACCAGCTCGGCGGCCTTCGGAACCCGGACGCGCCCTCTGAACAGATGTTCGCCCGATCTCCGCTTCCTATCTCTTATAGTGTCTCCGGTCGACATCCTCGCGCTCCAACGATCTGGATCATACAACGTCGTTAGACGAATTTACCGAGGCGGCGAGGATGCGTTGACACCGGCCCGGTCGCGGGCGACAACGAGGCCGCGTGCGAATCGGCGTCTACCTCTCGACCCGCCCCCCGCAGCCGCTCGAGCGGATGATCGAGCAGGCCCGGCGACTCGAGCAGCGCGGCCTCGAGCTGCTGTGGATCGGTCAGCTCTACGAATACGAGGCCCTCGCGCTGGCCGCACTGCTGGGGCGCGAGACGCAGCGCATCGCGCTCGGCACCTGGGTCGTACCGACCTATCCGCGCCACCCCGGCGTGCTGGCGCAGCAGGCGCTGACTGCGCAGGCGGCCAGCCGCAATCGGCTGGTACTCGGGATCGGCCTCTCGCACCAGGTCGTGATCGAGAAGCGCCTGGGCCTCGACTTCTCGCGGCCCGTGCGCCACATGCGCGAGTATCTCGCGGTGCTGCTGCCGCTGCTGCGCGGCGAGCCGGTCGCGCACGACGGGCAACTCTTCCGTGTGCGGCTGAGCTTGAACGTTCCCGGCGCGGAGGCTCCGCAAGTGTTAGTCGGCGCACTCGGACCGCAGATGCTGCGGCTGTGCGCGCGCGTCGCCGACGGCGTGGCGATCTGGCTGGGCGGCGCCGAGTACCTCGAGCGCTTCGCGCTCGCGCACCTGCGCGAGGCGAGCGCCGCGGCAGGGCGCCCCTTCCCGCGCATCGCCGTGGGCCTCCCGATCGCGGTCTGCCGCGAACGGGAGGCCGCGCGCGCGACAGCCGCGCGGATGCTGGCCGAGAGCTCCGCCCTGCCCTCGTACCGGGCCGTCCTCGCGCGCGGCGGCGCGGCGGCGCCCGAGGACGTCGCGATCCTGGGCGACGAGGCCGAGGTGCGCGGGCAGCTCGCGCGCCTGGCGGCGCTCGGGGTGTCGGACTTCAACGCCTGGTGCGTGCCCATCCCCGAGGAGCCCGACTCGCTCGAGCGCACCCACGCGCTGCTCGCCGAGCAAGGAGGCCGACTCGAGAGTCGGCCGACGCGCAGCGAGGCGAAGCCGAGCGAAGGCCGGAGCCCGAGCGCGAGCGCGAGTTTCGCGCAGCGCCGTCATCCCGGCGGCTCGCAGAGCCGCGGGATGACACCACGGATGCTCGGCGAAGCCGAGCATCTAGTGACCGAAGGCGAGCGAAGACCATCAGATGAGCGAGCGCGAAGGCCCGGCTGAGTTGGCTCTCGGCGGATGCTAGGCCGGCTTCAGGATCGCGCGCGTGCCGGTCTCGTGGGTGATCCGCATGACGCGGTGACGGATGCGCCAGCCGTCGGGCGTGCGAACCAGCCGGTCGCGGTACTCGCCGAAGCACTCGTACTCGAGCGACGCCTCCGCACCGCGGCCCACGTGGTGCGCGCGGACCCCGCACGTGCTGGTCGCCTCGTTTCCGGAGATCTCGATTCGGTAGACGCCGAGCATGTGCTGCGTCGGGCCGCAGCCGCCGAGCATGCGGTCGACGAGCTCGTGGATGTCCTCGCGGCTCGCGCAGCGGTATCCCGTGAAGTCGCCGGTGGCGTCGGGCGTGAACACGCGATCGAGCAGCGACCAATCGCGCGTGTCGAGCGCCACCGCGTAGCGGTCGAGGGTCTCGATCACAGCGAAGCGGTCCTCGGCGAGCGTCACCCGATGCTCCGGATGTGGCGCAGCGAAACCGGATCCGTCACGCTCGCGCGTTTCACGCCCAGTGCTCCCAAGGTAGTAGATCCGAATGGCGTAGGGCGGAGAGGAGACCCCATGAAGGCAGCGCTGTTCCAGAAGGCCCACGAGCCGCTGACGATCGAGGACGTGGATCTGGCCGAACTGCGGCCCGACGAGGTGTACGTGCGCACGGTGTGCAGCGGGGTCTGCCATTCCGACCTGCACGTCGTCGACGGCATGGGCAACCTGCAGATGCCCATGGTACTGGGGCACGAGTCGTCCGGAGTGGTGGAGCAGGTCGGCCGCGACGTGAGCTACGTCGCGCCGGGCGACCGCGTGATCATGTCGTTCAAGCCCTTCTGCGGTCGTTGCTACTACTGCCTGGGAGGGCGGCCTCATTTGTGCAACGACCGCGGGCTGGCGGCGGCGTCCGCTCGCCGGATCACGTGGAAAGGCAAGCCCGTGCTGCAGATGGGCGGCGTGGCGTCGTTCGCGGAGTACATGGTCACCAGCGAGTCGGGTGTCGTGAAGATTCCGAGCGACATGCCGATGGCAGAGGCCGCGCTGCTCGGCTGCGCCGTCATGACGGGCGTCGGCGCGGCGCTGTACACGGCGCAGGTTCCGGGCGGTGCGATCGCCGCCGTGGTCGGCTGCGGCGGCATCGGGCTCAACATCATCCAGGGCTGTCGACTGGCCGGTGCCAGCCAGATCATCGCGATCGACGTGGTGCCCTACAAGCTCGAGCTGGCGCGCAAGTTCGGCGCGACCCACACGATCAACTCGAAGGAAGTCGATGCGGTCAGGGCGGTGAAGGAGCAGACGGGCAAGCTAGGCGTGGAGTACGCGTTCGAGGCGATCGGCCACCCCGACACCGCGCGCCAGGCGTTCGACATGCTGCGCGCCGGCGGCACGGCGGTGATGGTCGGCGTGATGGGGGGCGCCGAGCTCCGCTTCCCCGGCATGGCCTTCCTCGACGAGAAGAAGGTGATCGGCTGCCAGTACGGCAGCGCGCGCTTCCGCGAGCACATGCCCAAGCTGATCGACCTGTTCCTGCAAGGGCGGCTCAACATGAGCGAGCTGGTCACGCAGCGGATGCCGCTCAGAGAGGTGAACCGCGCCTTCCAGCTGATGCGCGACGGCAAGGTGGCGCGCTCGGTGCTCGAGATCAGCCCCGCCTGATGTCCAGGAACTCCGTGTGATGTGGTCGCGCTCACGCGCTCGGTGTGTGTGTCGGCCCACGAAACGAGGCGATGCGTCATCGCTTGGGCAGACCGAGGTCGCCGCGCGCGAACTCCTCGATCTTCTCGCGAATGAACTCGTCGGGCGATGCCGCGTGGCGCTGCATCACCGGCCACACTTCCGGGTGGGTCGGGATGATCACCCGTCCGTCGCGCATGCCGTCGGCCAGGATCACTTCTCCTCGACTCTGCTACAGCCGCGCATCCGCTAGCAAGGCCGATGCGCGATCGTCGCTGGTGCGGAGCGGCGCTACGGTGATTCGACGCGATGCGGTGCGATGGGAGGAAGCGATGAGCGAGGCGATCGAGAGGTTCCAGATCCGCGTCGACGACTCGGTGCTTGCGGACCTGCGCAGCCGGCTCGCGCAGACCCGGTTCCCGGACCAGATCGCGGGCACGGGCTGGGAGTACGGTTGTCCGATCGACTATTTGCGCGAGCTGGTGGAGTACTGGCGCGACAAGTACGACTGGCGAGCGCACGAGGCGCGGCTCGACCAGCTTCAGCACTTCCGCACGCGCATCGACGGCCAGTCGATCCATTTCATCCACGCGCGCTCGCGGCACGCGGACGCCATCCCGCTGCTGATCACGCACGGCTGGCCGGGCTCGGTCGTCGAGTTCCTCGACGTGATTCCGAGGCTCACGGACCCGGAGGCTCATGGCGGTCGCGCCGCCGACGCCTTCCACGTGATCGCGCCGTCGCTGCCGGGCTACGGCTTCTCGGAGCCCACCCGCACGACCGGGTGGGACCCGTGGCGCATCGCGCGCGCGTTCATCGAGCTGATGCGTCGCCTCGGCTACACACGCTACGGCGCGCAGGGCGGCGACTGGGGCGCCCAGGTCACGACCCGGATCGGCGCGCTCGATCCCGCACACTGCGCGGGCATCCATCTCAACATGGCGATCGTCGACCGTCCCGAAGAGCCGATCCCGCTCACCGACGAGGAGAAGGCGGATCTCGCCGCCATGGCGCACTTCCAGCGCGAAGAGGCCGGCTACGCGCAGG
>Ga0066710_100004600_pt1 | contig 12262 bp, 15 predicted proteins | sample GraSoiAngelo_159_FD_79666 | JGI IMG/M metagenome (GOLD analysis project Ga0066710, IMG submission 79666) | Grasslands soil microbial communities from the Angelo Coastal Reserve, California, USA - 14_1009_16_40cm | ecosystem: Environmental > Terrestrial > Soil > Grasslands | place: USA...
GAAGGACGCCGACCAGTTCCTGTACCAGATCTGGAAGGCCGGCTACGCCACCAGCCCGACGTACCCGCAGAACGTCGGCGGCCTGATGAAGCAGTACAACCTCTACCAGTACGACCTGAAGTAGCGGTGCCGCTGACCTGCGGCTAACTGCCGAATCAAGATCGCGGGTACAAATACGGTACAACTCACGCTGCGGCGGCCGGGGCGCCACCGTGGATCAGCAGCGTTGCGAAGTAGTGCCGCAAGCCGTGGTAGCCCATCGCGGCGGCATGCCGACCGCCTTCGCCGAGGCAGCCCAGATGCGTGACCAGGTAGCCGGCTGCATTGCCTCGCCGCGAGCGCTGGTGAACAACAGCAACGCCTTGCGCCGTCTTGGGTTCCGCGGATCCGTCTCGATCTCGATCTCGACCTCGACGGGCGGGTACAGCTCGATATGCCGGGCGAGCGGAACCGCCACCGACTCGGGTAGCTCCACGGTGCGGTAGCTCGTCTTCGTCTTCAGCGCCACCAGGTACGGCCGCCGTCCGGCGATCACCTTCAACTGCTGTGCGATCGGGACCTCCCGGCGCAGGAAGTTCACGTGCGCCACCTCAAGGGCGAGCGTCTCGCCGAGGCGACACCCACAGCCGGCGGCCGGGTACACGCTCGCCGACAGCCGCTCGGGGAGCGCCTCGGCCAGCTCGTGCACCTTGTCTGCTGTTGGGATGTGGTACTTGCGGCCTCCGACGTGGCCAGCCATCGAATGTCTGGGTCATCGATGAGCTTGCTTGCCGTGCTACCGGGACATCAGTCGTACCGCGCCGCGTAGTACGCTCGGGTCATGCCGTACGTGTGGCTCCCGGTCGCGCTGGCGATGCTGCGCGGCATCGAGCCCTACGAGGTCATGCAGGCCCTGAGCGCCAAGCAGCGGCTACCGGTACCGGGCATGTCTGGCACCGTGCCGATCATTGCGATCTGTGCCCGCACCAACGCGGGCCGGGCGCTGGCCGTCGCCATCCGGAAGACCGGTGGCTTCGACCAGGAGATCGTGGGTGCCCGGGACCTCAACCCGGACGAGCTGGCCCAGTTTGAGCAGTGGGAGGCGGGTCAAGATGACTGAGGACTACGACACGGCGCAGGAGCTTCACCAGCGGGCCGAGTCCGCAGCCGCGGCCGACGCGTTCGCACGCGGCGACGTGACGCTCGACTTCGCCGCCGCCGGCACGGTGGAACTGCCACCGACGCCCGAGGGTGAGGTGATGGTGGTTCGATCCATCCGCCTGCCCGTTGACCTGGAGGTGCGCGCCAAGGGGATCGCCGAGGCGCGCGGATTGCCGTACTCGGTGCTGATCCGGGACTGGATCTCCGAGGGACTGGAGCGGGCCGAGGCCGGCGAGCAGCGCGACCCGGTCACCGAGCTGCACAGGATCGCCGACGCCGCCGACCGGGCCCTGCGGGCACTCGAAGGACGACGCGATGCGGCCTGAGCCCGACGCGGAAGCGGGTGCCTGGCACGCGGTGGCACGCGGTCCAGTTCCATTGCGGCTCTCGCTTCGGGCAGGCGCGCGACCCTAGCCCCCGTCACTGATCGCGTCTGCGGGCCTCCATGATCGACGGGTACAACCTGGGTACAGGGTGCCGCGGACCTGCGGTTGAGCGCTGTCTCAGGATCGCGGGTACAACGCGCACGGCGGCGTTCACGATCGGCCCATCGTCGACTCGGGCGCCGCTGCCGACTTGGGGGCGGCGTCGACGGGTTCACCCTGGAGCGCGCACAGCAGCTCCGTCGCCGCGTCCCACGCCCAGGCGGCGAAGCGTTCGGCGATCGCCGCGTGCCACGACGCGACGGGCAGTTGCATCGCCGCGCGCAGATCCTCGGCCAGGCGGTCACCGGCGGCCCGCACTGCCGCGTTCCAGCCCTCGATCGCGGACTCGGATACCTCGGTCATCGTTGCCTCCCGGGGAAGGACGGGGTTGAGCGGGGAGTGTGACGGTGCGGGTCGACGAGCCCTTCCTTCGTGCCCCGCGAACTCTCGCCGTTCAGTGCCAGGGCGCGGCGGCCGAGCCCGCTCCGTGCGGGAGTACTCGACCAGGAGCGGTCCAACCCCCGACCGCCGCGCGTCTGCGGAACACGCCGACCAGGCCATCTGACGACTCCGACCGACGTTCTGTACTGCAACCGAACGTAGCGGTGCCGCGACGGGCGAATATGACCTCTGGTTATGCGGGAACTTCGACGCCCACTCGCCGAGCGAGAGCGCGTAACTCGTCTGGCACCGCCCGGCGCCGGGCCCGGTACACCAGCGTTGCGATGGAATCCCGGACGAGCGGATTTACGCTGAACGGCACGGGCGCGACCCGTTCGGCGCGGGTGAACGCCACCAGCGCTTCCCGGTCCGTCTTCCCGGAGTGCGCGAGCGCGCGGCCAAGGTCGAGCCAGTACGACTGGTGCCGGTCGACCACCCGCAGCGGCCCGGGGTTGATGTGCTTGGCCAGCTCGACCGCGCGGCCGTACTCGCCGGCCTCGACCGCGACCGCCATCCGCCACAGTCCGACGTTGGTTGGCCCGAACGCGTGCTGGTTGAACCCGAGCCCGTCCGGCGGGTCACCCAGCGTCGCCGCCTCCTGCTCGGCGGCCCGCAGGTGCGCCTGCGCATCATTGTCGTGACCCGCTATGGCGTGAGCGAGCGATGCAGACATGTGCAGCTGGCCGAGAACTTGGCGGACGTTCGGGTCGGCGGCGTCGGCTTGGATCTGGGCGACGGTACGGTCTGCGAGCCGGCCGGTAGTGACGGCAACCTCGGGTGGCAGCGTCAGCACGTGGGCGAATCTCGCTGCACCCAGCCATGCCAGGTCCTCGGCCTCGCTGGCGGCGTTGACCGCGATCCTCGCGGCCGACAACGCCAGGTCGCGGTACCCGAACCGGCGCAGGCACGCCGACGTCTGGTAGGCCACCTGAGCCAACGGCACGTGGCCGGCCGCAGCCGCTTCAGGTAGCAGGTCCGGCAACCGCGGCGCGATCGCGGCGTAGTCCGACCGGACCCGCAGGTCCGCGAGCTGGGCGATCGCGGCGCGAAGCTCGTCAGGTTCGCGCGTCGGAGCGCGGCGTTCGCCTTCCTCGATCTCGATCAACGCGGCCCGGATCGCCGGTGCGGCCGCTGCGACGTCAGCCTTCAGCGGGTCGGTTGGGTCGCCGGGCTGGCCGAGCAGGTCGGCCACCGTGACCTGTAGCGCACGGGCGATCGCGATCATCGTGGAGCGGCGTTCGATGCTCTTGCGGCCGGCCTCGACGTGGGAGATGAACGGCTGCGAGACGCCTGCAAGGCCCGCGAGGACCGCTTGGGTGAGGCCCCGGCGGCGACGCCAGTAGGCGACGCGGGCGCCGATGTGGTCGGCGTGCATGACGGCTCCCAGGTAGAGGACTGGGCGGCGGACCGCCGCCTCTACACGACGGCCGCCGTATCCTCACCGTACCCGCGGCCGGCAGGCCGCTTGCGTCGATGGTTAACAAGATCCACTGTACTGCTCTCTGCGGCTCGGTCCAGCACGGCCTGCGGGAGCGGATCGCTGCGTACCGATGGCACGTTATGAAGATGTAGGATCGAAGTTATGAGCAAGCGTGTGACGGTGAACCTGCCGGATGACGTCGCCGACCGGCTCGGCCAGGAGTCGAATGCCAGCGCCTACGTCACGGAGGCGGTACGCGACCGGATGGAACGCGAGCAGACCCGGGCGCTGCTCGCCGACCACGGCATCCCCGTCACCGAGGAGGGGCTCGCCCGGGCGCGGCGCCGGCGGCTGACCGCCGGCGCCAGAATGACCCTGCAGCGGCGCGAGGAACTGCGTCAGCTCGGCCGGTCGGTGTGAAAGACCCGCACATCCGGCTGATCCTCGACACGTCCGCGGTGCTCGCCTACGCCGCCGGGTCGATCGACCTGGGCGAGACGATCGCCGAGGTGGTCGACGAGGGCGGCCGGTTCGGCGCGAGCGCAGCGTGCCTGGCCGAGGGGATCCGCCTCGTCGACGACGACCAGGCGCTCGGCGTCCCGCTACTCACCCGCCATCCCCGGTTCGTACCATTGCCGGTCCTGGCCGACGACTGGGACCGGGTCGGCTACTGGGCGCGCCACCTCGGCCAGGTCGACCGTGCCGCCGCCGTCGTCGAGGTCCTCGACCGGCCCGACGGGTACCTCGTGACAGCCGAGCCGGGTCGGTACGACGTCAAGGCGCTCGACGACCTGCCTGTCATCGGCATTTGATCCTCCGACGCGGCGCCGACAACATGCCGGTGCTCATGTCCTGAGTCGGTCCGGCAGCGGCTTGGTGTGCAGGATGATCAGTTCCGCGACGGCCCGGGTCAGGGCGACGTAGAGCCGGCTCATGCCGCGGGGCTCGGCGGCGACGATGTCGGCGGGCTCCACCAGCACCACCCGGTCGTACTCAAGGCCCTTGATCTGGCTGACCGGGATCGCGTTCAGGGAAGCGGCGATGTGGTCGGGTGCGATGACCGCGCCCTTCTCTCGCGCCACCGCTTCGGCCAGGTCATTGACCTGACGAATCTCCAAGGTGCCGCCGGGCCGGAAGGAGCGGGTGGGCTCGATGCCGGGGGCCAGGGCACGGGCGGCGAAGTTGGCGATGACCTGCGGTACCCGGTAACCCGTTGGAAGGTCGAGCGTCCTGGCCTGGCGCTTGCCCAGCCGCTGTACCAGCTCCGGCCAGGAGCCGGCGGCTAACGGATGGGTCGCCTGGCCGAGGTCGCCCACGATGGTCATCGAGGCGTCGGCCGCCCGGCGGGCGATCATCCGGCACTCCATCGGCGACAGGTCCTGCGCCTCGTCGAGAATGACGTGCAGATAGGCATCGTCGACCGGACCCTCTGCCTCGGCCACCGGCAGCGGCTCGGCCAGCACCGGCACGTAGCCTTCCTCGCCGTACGGGTCGAAGCCGTCGACCCAGCTCACCACCTTGTGACCCTCGCGCAGGATGATCGCGGCGGCCCAGCGCTGCGCCGCCCAGTAGCCGTTGTTGTCGATGGACTGGCCGGACAGCGCGATCGGCGTGGACAGGCCGGGCGCGAAGAGTTGCCAGCCGTCATTGAGGCTCCAACTCAACACGAACGTCTCCGCCAGACGGGTACCGCTGTGCAGCTCACGCAGCCGCCACTCGGGCTTTGCGGCCGTCGGTTTCTCCGGCGTGCCCAGGATCTCGGCGAGCTCGTCGAGCAGCGGGACGTCGTCCACCGACCACTGCCCGTGCTGCGCGGGAAGGACGTCCTGCGGGGTCAGCGGCGGCCACCACGCGTTCAGGAAGGCGTCCGGGATCTCCTTGCCGTCCAACAGTTCGGAGAGCACCTTCGCGGCTTCCTGCCGGGCGCCGTTGGGTTTGATGCCCTGCGCCTCGCATCTCCTTCGTATCTCGAGGCGGGCCTTCGCCAGGTCGTCGGCCTTGAGGGTGCGCAGGTGGTCCGGCGCGTTGGGTGGGATGTCCCAGGCCAGCTCGGTCAGCGCCCGCACCATTTTCAGATCGCCCTTGGACCGGGCCACCTCGGCCGGGTCACGACGGGTCGCGACGACGCCCTCGAACAGCTCGCCGACCGCTCGCAGGTGAACACTGTCTTCACCCAGTCCGGGCAGCACCTTGCCGATGTACTCGGTGAACACCGTCGACGGGCCGACCACCAGCACGCGGCCGTCGGCGAACCTGCCGCGGTCGGTGTAGAGCAGATAGGCCGCGCGGTGCAGGGCCACCTGCGTCTTTCCGGTACCGGGACCGCCGGTGATCAGGGTGACGCCGTGGGCGGGTGCCCGGATCGCCTCGTCCTGCTCACGCTGGATCGTCGCGACGATGTCGCGCATGTGTTCCCCGCGCTGCCTGCTCAGCGACGCGAGCAGGGCTCCTTCGCCGACCACGCCGTCAATGTCCTTTGTGGACAGAACCTCGTCGTCGAGGCCGACCACCCGGGGGCCTTCGCACGTGATGACGCGGCGGCGTTCCACGCCGAGCGGCTCACCGGGGGTGGCGCGGTAGAACGGCGCGGCAGCGGGCGCGCGCCAGTCCACCACCAGTGGCTCCCGGTTCTCGTCGCGCACTCCCAGCCGGCCGATGCGGTAGGTGTCACCGTCGTCGAAGTCCAGCCGGCCGAAGACGATGCCCTCCTCCTGGGTGTCCAGATCGGAGAGCTTGGCGGCGGCGCGCAGCACCATGGCGTCCCGCTCGACCAGGCCGCCGACCGGGCCCGAGCCGGCCCGGCTGTGCCCCTCTGCCTTCAGTTCCTTCGCTTGCGCGCGCATGACCTCCAGGCGTGCGTAGACCTCGTCGACTACCTGCTGTTCGATGGCGATCTGGTGGTCTGCTTCGGACACAGTGCTCCCCCGCGGCGGATGTTCCGGTGCGGCGTGCATGGACCTGTTGAGAATATGTGCTGGTCAGAGCCAGAAAATCGGTAGCGGGGAGGATTCGGGCCGACTTGACCGACCGATATGATGAAGATGGCGGAGGGACCGTTTCTACGGCGGTTGTGACGGCGGTTCCCGTCGCCGGATGCGCAGACCGGGCCGCAGGATACGCAGGATCTTGCGGGCGTGCCGCTGCCCGGCTTGGTCGGCCTTGAGCGACCAGAGCACGACGATGAGCACCAGGACGAAGCGGAGCACGATCGCCACGACGGCGACCAGCGCCCCTCGTTGAAGTAGGGCCACCCAGGTGCTCATATACAAGAAACCTCCCGAGACTCCCCCTTGCGCAAAGGGAGTCGGGAGGTTCATCCCGGCACCAACACCGTTATAGCTACCGTGCGGCCATGATCGCTATAGATCCGGACGATCAGAACGGCTCACGGACGTCAGAGTTCGTCGGCGAAGACCACGCCGTGGCGGCCGCGCTTGGCGGCGTACATGGCGGTGTCGGCCGAGCGGATCAGGTCCATCGGATCGTTACCGGCACAGGCCGCGACCGCCACCCCGATGCTGCCCAGTACCGTGGCCGGCGCGCCGTCGATCAGCATCGGCTCACTCAGCCCGGCGGCCACCCGGCCGGCCCGCGCCCGTACCGCGGCACGGGCGACGATTCCCTCGGCGACCACGATGAACTCATCGCCACCGAGCCGGACGACCGTATCGCCCTGGCGTACCGCGCCGAGCAGCCGGCGTGCGGCAACCCGCAGCACCTCGTCGCCGGCCTCGTGCCCGAGCGTGTCGTTGACCTGTTTGAAGCCGTCGAGGTCGACGAACAGCACGGCCAGCCCGCCGCCGCGGCGCGCCGTCTCGTCGAGGCAGTCCAGCAGGTACCGCCGGTTCGGCAGGCCGGTCAGCGGGTCGTACAGCGCCAGCCGTTCCGTGCGCCGCTCGTCGGTGACGTCGCGGTTCACCGCGACCCAGCCGACCCGGCGGCGGTCCTCGTCCAGCAGCTCGGTCAGCGAGCAGAGCAGCTCGATCTCCTCGCCGTCTGCGCGTCGCTGGCGCAGCTCACCGCTCCACCGTCCGGTACCGGTGAGCGCGGCGAAGACGGCCTCGGCCGGTACCGGTTCGCCGGTGCCGGTGCGGTACTCCGTCGCGAGCAGCGCGTCGGCGTCGCAGCCGACCGCCTCGGCCGACGAGTACTGGTAGGTCAGCTCGGCGCCGGAGTTCCAGGTCAGTACCTGATGGTCGGCGTCGCAGGTGATGATCGCGTCGGACACCTGGTCGAGCCACTCGGACTGGCGGCGCAGCCCTTCGGCGGCCATCGCCGAGTCAGCGAGGAGGCGGGCGCTGTCCAGCGTGGCGGCCGCGGTGTCGGCGAGCGCGGTGAGGTACCCGATGTCGTCGGGGGAGTAGCCGGCCGCGCGCCGGGCCACCAGTACTCCGAGGACGCAGCCGGTCGGGGTCACGATACCTGCGCCGAATCACCGACCTGGGTGACCACGGCGTGGGCGAGCTGTACCGCCAACCGCCGCTCGTCGGTGACCGCGGCCCGCACCGCCCGGGACAGCTCGATCAGCGCGCCTACGCGTGTCGGCCCCGTCCCCATGCCCCGTATGATCGGCGATCCGGTGTCCGGGTTGAGCCGGAAAGGGGAATCGCGCTACCGCCGGTTCGTGTGGCGCTGCTTGGGGTGCGCCTGCCGCCAGACCAGGGCACCGACCACCAACAGCACGGCCAGGAACCACAGTTCCCACACGAACGCCATTGCGATCGTGCCCATCTCGTTGGGCATGGCCACCTCCCCCATCGGTTCCTCTGCCGAGGGAAGGGGTACCCATGATCCGGCGGAGCAACCGCTCGGTAAGCCTGTCAGGGCAACAGTACGCCCGGACTCATCAGCCCAGGGGGATCTAGGGCTGCCTTTATCCGGCGCATCGTGGCAATCTCCGCATCCGACCGGGACAGCGACAGCCACCGCGCCTTGGCCCGGCCGACCCCGTGTTCGGAGCTGATGCTGCCGCGATGGGCGGCGACGAGGTTCAGCACCGCATCGGTCAGTTCGGTGCCCTGCGCTCCGGCGCCGAGCACGTTGACGTGCAGGTTCCCCTCGTTGAGGTGGCCGAACAGGATCAGCCGGGCGCCCGGCGCGACCGCGTCGACGGTCGGGGGCAGCTGGGCGGCGAGGCTCGCCAGCTCGCGCAGTGGCACGCTGACGTCGAGCTTCACCGGGATACCCGCCGCGCTGATGGCTTCGGTGTGCGCTTCGCGGTATGCCCACAGCCGGGTACGGCCGGCCGCGTCGGAGGCGACCGTGGCGTCGCCGATCTCCCCGGCGTCGCCGAGCAGCTCGACCAGCTCGTCGGTCGGGTCGCTGCGCGCGGCGCACTCCAGTACCAGGTAGACCGGGTACTCCTCGGGGAAGGGCGCCGGCAGGCCGGCGTAGGAGCGCACCAGCGCCACGCCGTCGGCGTAGCACAGCTCCGCCGCGGCGAGGCCGGTGAGCGCGCCGCGGGCACGCGCGAGCAGGGCCAGCGCATCCTCGGTGGTGGCCAGCCCCACCAGCGCCACGGCTCGCGCCGGCAGCAGCGGTACCAGTCGCAGCCGCGCCCGCGTGACCACACCGAGCGTGCCTTCGCTGCCGACGAGCAGCTGGGTCAGGTCGTAGCCGGTGTTGTCCTTGGCCAGCCCGGACAGCCGGCTGACCACGGTACCGTCGGCGAGCACCGCCTCCAGCCCGGTCACCTGGGCGCGCATGCTGCCGTAGCGGAGCACCCGGATACCGCCCGCGTTGGTCGCGACCAGGCCGCCGACGGTGGCGGCGGAGCGCGCGGCGAGGTCCACGCCGAAGTCCAGCCCGGCCGCGCGGGCGTGCCGCTGCAGGTTCTCCAGCGTCACCCCGGCCTCGGCGGTGACCTGGGCTTCGAGCGGGTCGACCGGTTCGATGCCGGTGAGCCGGGTGAGGCTGAGCAGCACCTCGGAGCCGGTCGGGATGCCGGCGCCGACGAGGCCCGTGTTGCCGCCCTGCACGACGATCGGCGTACCGGCGGCGGCGCACGCGGCGACCACGCCCGCGACCTCGGCGGTGTCCGCCGGCCGGACCACGCACCGGGCGGTACCCGTGAAGCGGCGCGTCCAGTCCGTCTCGTACGGCGCCCGCAGGTCCGGGTCGACGAGCACGTGCGCGTCGCCGACGATCTCCCGGAGCCGCTCGAACAGGTCGCTCACGGAAGGACCCGCAGCCGGATCGTCTGCTCCATCGCGCGCAGCCGGTCCACCACGTCGTCGGCGTACCGCGTGCCGATGTCGGTCAGCAGGAACCCGACCTCGCCGCGGGTACCCAGCACCTGGCCCTCGATGTTGACCTGGTGCCCGGCCAGGATGCTGTTCACCGCGGCCAGGACGCCGGGGGTGTTGCGGTGGACGTGCACCAGCCGGTGGGTACCGGGCTGCTGCGGCATCGCCACCGGCGGCAGGTTCACGCTCAGCGTGGTGACCCCCTCTGCGGCGTACTGGGCCAGCTTGTTCGCCACGAAGGAGCCGATGTCGGCCTGCGCCTCCTCGGTCGAACCGCCGATGTGCGGGGTCAGGATGACGTTGGGCAGGCCGCGCAGTTCGGAGACGAACTCGTCGCCGCGGCCCTTCGGCTCGGCGGGGAACACGTCGACCGCGGCGCCGGCGACGTGCCCGGAGTCGAGGTGCCGGCGCAGCGCGGCGTGGTCGATGACGAAGCCGCGACTCAGGTTCAGGAACAGGCTGCCGGAGCGCATCCGGGCGAACTGCTCCGCGCCGAAGAACCCGCTGTTGCCCGGCCGGCCGTCCACGTGCAGGGTCACCACGTCGGCCACGCCGAGCAGTTCGTCGAGGGTGTCGCAGCGGTGCGCGTTGCCCAGGGCGAGCCGGTCGGCGGTGTCGTAGAAGTACACCCGCATGCCCAGGTTCTCGGCCAGTACCGACAGCTGGGTGCCGATGTTGCCGTACCCGACGATGCCGAGGTTGCGGCCGCGGACCTCGTGGCTGCCCTCGGCGGCCTTGTCCCACACGCCGGCGTGCATGGCGGCGTTCTTCTCGGTGAGCCGGCGGGTCAGCGCGATGATCTCGGCGACGGCCAGCTCCACGACGCTGCGGGTGTTGGAGAACGGTGCGTTGAAGACCGGTACCCCGGCGGCCGCCGCCGCGGCCAGGTCCACCTGGTCGGTGCCGATGCAGAACGCCCCGACGGCCACCAGGTCCGGGGCCGCCTTCAGCGCCGCGGCGCGCACCGCGGTCTTCGACCGGATACCCAGCAGGTGTACCCCGGCCAGCCGGCCCGTCAGCTCGTCCTCGTCCAGTGCCCGGCCGAGCGCCTCGACGGCGTACCCCTCGGATTCGAGTCGGGTCACCGCGTTGGGATGGATGCCCTCCAGGAGCAGGGCGCGCGGGCGGCCCGGGTCGGTCATCGCGGATTCCCCTCCTGCGTCGGCGGCGGCTGCGAGCCTATCCGAGGAGGTGGACGCGCGGCTGGTCGCCCTGGTTTGCGAAGATTAGCGAATATCGATGTAGCTACTTAACAATCGCCTACCCGCGGGTAACAATCCTGTGACCAACGCCGATGCGTTGCTTCCCAACGCTCCGGGAGGTCGCATAATGAATTCCCGCATCCCATCCCCGCTCGCCGCGGTCGGCGCAGTCCTCGTCGGCGCGGTCGCCACCCTGCTCGCCGCGGTACCCGCACACGCCGCCAATCCGGTGGCCTACGTCGCCATGGGCGACTCCTACTCGGCCGGCGTCGGAGCCGGCGGGTACACCCCGAGCAGCGGAACCTGCATGCGCAGTCCACGTTCCTACACCGCGTTGTGGGCCGGTTCCCATACCGTCGCCTCGTTCACCTCGGTCGCCTGCAACGGGGCGACCACGACCGACGTGCTCAACAACCAGTTGGGCGCGTTGAGCGGCAACACGACGATGGTCACCATCACGGTCGGTGGCAACGACGCCGGCTTCGTCGAGGTCATCACGACCTGCCTGCTCGGTACCGACGGCGCCTGCACGTTCGCGGTCAACGCCGGCAAGGCGTATGCGACCGGGGTACTGCCCGGCAAGCTGGACCACACCTATCAGTCGATCCGCAGCCGGGCGCCGCACGCCCGGGTCATCGTCCTCGGGTACCCGCGGCTGTTCGAGCAGACCACATCGTGCGGCCTGTTCGGCATGGATCTGGCCAAGCGCCGGACGCTGGACGGCGCCGCCGACACCCTGGACGGCGTCCTCGCCGCCCGCGCCGCGGCGGCCGGGTTCACCTTCGTCGATGTGCGCGGCATCTTCGCCGGGCACGGCATCTGCGCGGGACAGGCCTGGATCAACTCGACCACGTGGCCGGTCACCGACTCGTACCACCCGAACAGCTCCGGGTACCGCTCCGGGTACCTCGTCGGGCTGGACGGCCTGACCGGCTGAACCACCGGGTGGTGCCCCGGCGCGCGACCGCGCGCCGGGGCACTCGCGTCCTACTTGCGGGTCCACTTCTGGTTGCTGCCGCCGTTGCACGTGTACAGGATCAGCTTGCCGCCGTTGGCGGTCGAGGCGCCCTGCACGGTGATGCACTTGCCGGACTGGCTACCGAAGATGGTGCCGTTGGTCGAGTTGTAGCTGAACTTCTGGTTGGCACCGCCGTTGCAGCTCCAGATCTCGATGATCGTGTTGTTGGCGGTCGCGTTGTTGGGCGCGTCGAAGCACTTGCCCTCGACCTGAAGGGTGCCGCTGCTCGCGACGATCGCCTGGTTGGACCCGCCGTTGCAGGTCCAGATCTCCATCTGGGTACCGTTCGTGGTGCTGAAGTTCGGGTCGTCGATGCACTTGCCGGAGCCGGCGCCGACATAGGTGTTGCCGGAGCCGCCGCCCCCACCGCC
>Ga0066710_100004601_pt1 | contig 12261 bp, 10 predicted proteins | sample GraSoiAngelo_159_FD_79666 | JGI IMG/M metagenome (GOLD analysis project Ga0066710, IMG submission 79666) | Grasslands soil microbial communities from the Angelo Coastal Reserve, California, USA - 14_1009_16_40cm | ecosystem: Environmental > Terrestrial > Soil > Grasslands | place: USA...
CTTCCATGGCTTTTTCAGGATTTTCCTTCTTTCTGATCCGCATGTCGTACGACTTGTTTGCCCAGATGCTTGGCATATCCATTTTGTTGCTACTATTCTCCTCGATTATCAAAACTCTGACAATCGATCCCAGCTGGAAATCAATTCTGCAGATAGTGTTGCTTTCAACTGGACTGGTCTTCGCGCACAGTTATACTTGGATCCTTGGAATGGTGATTCTAGCTGTTTACCTATTCGGCTCTTACCTTGAAGGGGTCCTTCCACGCCTTGCACCATTTCTGGCAGCAATCGCTCCAGGAATAGCATATTTCGCAATAGTCAGAGTAACCTCTGGCCTGGTTCAGAGTCTTCTGCCAGCACAGTGGTATGAGCGCACCATCACAACCCCTTCAATCGTACAAGGGGTTCTGTTCACCCTCCAAAAGGGAAACTTTTCCCCTCTGGATCCATCTTTCCTGATCAATAACACAGTTGGCTTTGAAAATCCATTAATCCTTACCGCAGCCGCCCTCGGCGCAATCTCGCTCTTGCGTCCCGGGTCCAAGCACAGGCTGCCGACGCTACTGGTATCATGGATTGCCTCGGTATCATTTCTTCTTCTCTTCGGATTCAATCAACAGTCCCGCCTGATAATCCTCCTTCCCGTAGGCATTCTCGCTGGATACGCTGCGACTGGCTTGTCGCGCCTAGCCCTTCAAAAGGTCAAAGCCTTGTCCCCGCCCCCGCTATTGACGAGATTAACAAGTAGGGTCACAAGCGGGACTCTCATTATCCTCATCGTTATCTTGTTAACTTTCTCCGTATCCGTCCCAAAGGCATTCGCTCCATCGTATGTGTATTATCCGAACAACCAAGGCATCCAGCAGCTCGCTCTTATTAGAGACCAGTTCGGTTTCGGAAATCAAACTATTCTGGTTCTCGTTGAGGACCCCGGTTTCATTGAAAACAGCTTCCAGTATGCTCGCGCGATCACCGGAGCTAACGTCTACCAAGGCTCGGTAAACGATCTAGCTGGCGGCAAGCCATTCATGCTGGCTGGCGTAGTTCCTGTATCGCCTAACTTACATTCGTTTCGCCTTATTGTGATCCCGCCAGCGCTATATTCAATTGGCCCTGTGGAAAGCGGTGTCTTCCAGCTGAAGAACGGCCTCTATATCTCAACGCCCAACGCTCTTGCACCATTAGCGAGCAACCACTGAGCTTACTTGGGGAGCCTTTTTCCTGTTCTTGCGAGGATCCGAAGTTGCTCAAAGAGCGATGCAAGCGTTCAACGGGTACCTCGCGCGAGCTTCTCCGACTCTAGAATTCAAAACCAATCCGTACTTTCGGTGCAAACGTCCACTCGGGAACCGCGGTCCCCGAGGGGAATCACCTCTCACATCCAAATGCAGAAGCTCAAGAGCGTCCTTAGCTTTGCCAATAGAGGCTTTATCCTGGATGCTGGGTGCGGTGATGGAAGGGTATCAAAGGTTCTGGCTCAGCGTGGTTTCGACGTAGTCGGGTGCGATCGTTCCGTCTGGCAAGCTCGCTCCTCAAAGAAACAATCAGATGACGCCACTGGCAGTCTTGAAGTCTGCGTTGCATCCATGACCGCTCTTCCTTTCCGAACATCATCGTTCAACTCTGTCTGTTGTCTTGATGTCCTAGAACACATTTCGGCGCTGAGAGACGCGATGAGCGAGATCAGGAGGGTTCTTCAAACTGGCGGTTCGCTAATTGTTGCGATCCCTGCGGTAGCGCACGGACTGGTTTATGATAAAATCCTGCTTAGATCTCCGATTAGCAGATTTGTTCTCAAAAGACTTGGATATCTCGACCATATCGAGGAAGGACATTTCCATGTTCGTATGATTACTCCCGAGAGTGCTAGACTTCAGCTTGGAGCCCTAGGGATGACCATCGACTCGTTCCGGAATGTCTCATTTTTGTCCACATATTTGGAGACAATAGGAAATCTGCTTTCAATCCTTGGTTTCCGCGGAAGAAATCCGCTTGATCAAGTGATAGCCCTAGACTTGAAAATCGCAAAGTACCTGCCCCTTGCCTTGGGATCGTCGTGGATGATCATACTTCACAGAAAAAGCGAGCTGGACAAATAGTGGATGCGACCCCGCTTACTCACTCAAGCGTGATTCGATGAGTCGTGCACCCAAGATCGCGGTGTTCCTTGACAGAGACGGGGTAATTTGTCGTGAGCGCGATGACTATGTAAGAAGCATTGAGGAATTTGAGTTCCTACCGGGAACACTTGATGCTATCAAGATTCTAACAGACCTCGAGCTTCCTATTGTGATTGTTACAAATCAATCGCTAGTTGGAAGAGGAATCATTTCCGACGCTGAACTTCGTAAAATACATCGTCATATGGTCTCCGTAATTTCTGGTCATGGCGGAGAGATAACCGGAGTCCTTTATTGTCCACATCGACCGACAGACGGCTGCAGTTGTCGGAAACCGAAGCCAGGCCTGTTCAACGAGGCAGCTAGGCGGTTTGGAATCGTTGTCCGAGGTTCTTGGTTCATTGGCGACAAGCTCACCGATGAAGAGGCGGGAAAAAGTGTCGGATGCCGAACACTTAGAATCCCTACGAACAGCCCAAGTGCATTGCGGAGAGCTGGGAAATTCATCGCTAGTCATTACGACACTCGATATGATGGTTACATAGCTCTGTCACGAATTGGGAGTTCGATCAGACATGATAATTCGGGCTAGAGCCCCGCTCAGAATTAGTTTCGGAGGGGGCGGCACAGACGTGCCCCCATATCCTGAAAAGTACGGCGGAGTAGTGTTAAGTACTACCATCGACAAATACGCATACTGCACGGTTACTCAAGGCGAGGTCAACGGTTACGTCTTCAGATCCGATGATCTCGGGCTGAGTGAGTTTTATCCTGACCTTAGGAGCCTGAAGTACAACGGCATTATGGACTTGCCCAAGTCAGTCGTCCGAGCCGTAGGCAACGGCAGCCCAAAGAACCTCGAGTTTTCCTTGTTTTCCGACGCGGCACCAGGCTCAGGACTCGGATCCTCATCTGCTTTGATGGTCGCGATAATACGAGCTGTGAGTGACCTTCTCGGGAGGCAACCATCAAACGGCTCAATTGCGGAGATGGCATACAAACTCGAAAGGGATGAGCTGGGAATCAAAGGAGGATACCAGGACCAGTATTCATCGGCTTTCGGGGGTCTGAATTTTATGGAGTTCTCAGGAACAGGTGTTGCCGTTAACCCACTCAATGTTAGAACCGAAATTCTAAACGAGCTCCTTGCCAGTCTGGTCTTAATAGACACGGGAAAGAGTCGTTTATCATCCGACATTCTTTCGAGACAAATCGAATCCTATGCTCGCGGAGAGTCCGAGACGTTGGAGAATCTGCGTGGCATCAAAAGGGTGGCTCTCGAGATGAAATCATCTCTGTTGAATGGAGATCTGATGCGATTTGGAGAATTGCTTGGAGAGGAGTGGCAATACAAGAAACACCTCGATGCAATGATTTCAAACCCTCAAATCGATTCGATATACGAAGTCGCATTACAGAATGGAGCCGTGGGCGGCAAGGTCCTTGGTGCCGGAGATGGCGGACACATGCTCTTTTTCGTAGAATTCCAGAAAAGGAGAATTCTCACAAAGTTCTTCGAATCGAAAGGTTACAGACCTGTTAGCTTCAACTTTGACCGCAATGGCGTAGGTTCATGGAAACTGCGGGAGGACGGAGTGCTAGCCTGAAAGATCACGTCTTGAGAAGCATAGAAGAGAGCATTGCTGTCAAAGAGTTACTCAAGTCTCAAACCGACAATATCGCACGTGCCACCGAGATTATCGTTCGGTGCATCAGGAACGGGGGCAAGATATTACTATTCGGGAACGGGGGAAGTGCTGCGGATGCTCAACACATAGCTGCAGAATTCATGGGGCGCTATTTGTTGGAGAGACCTCCCATCCCGGCAATTGCCCTAACTGTGAACACATCGTCATTGACCGCAATCGCTAATGACATCGGATTTGAAAGCATCTTCGACAGGCAGATCAACGCTCTATGTACATCCAAGGACATCGTCATAGGGATAAGCACGAGTGGCAACTCGAGAAACGTACTTCAAGGAATTGAAGCCGCCAGAGTGAAGGGAGCGACAACGATCGGCCTTACAGGTGGTAGTGGAGGAAAACTCGTGCACTCTGTTGATATCGCCATTGTAGTGCCCTCTCAGCTAACTTCGAGGATTCAGGAGTCCCACATTCTGATCGGACACATCTTTAGCGAGCTCGCTGAAAGAGAGATCTCGAGGGCCCCTTTCGAGGTAGGTGAAACATCACGAAAAGGGTCACAATGACATCGTAGGTGAATGACACGACATCGGGATAGACAAGAACTTGGATTGGCCCGAGCCTTCTCCGGGTGTTCCGCCTGTTCGGTGACTCGCCGGGATTTTTTCATGACAGCTCCTGGTATGTCTCAAGCAGTCGCTTTGCACAACGTGCCCAACTGAATTCTCCGCGGCTGAGGAGAAGGGCTCGCGTACCCATCAACCTAGTCTTGTCAGAGTCTCCCAGAAGAGCGTCGATTGAAGACGCCCAGTGCCCCGGATTAGAAGGACAAAGGACGCCGATTTTGTGCGACTCTACCAGGGAGGTCCAGCTTCCAATCTGGGAGCAGATAACAGGAAGTCCCACCGACATGTAATCTAACAGTTTCATTGGGAAGCCCAGCTGTCTCGACGGAGTCTTTGCCCAAGGAATCACTCCCACAGAGCATTTCGAGAGAAATTCGAAATATTCATTCTTGTTATCGAACCAGCAGAATTTGATATTCAGGCCCAGGTCTCGAGCCATGTTTCTAATCTTCTTCTCGTCCTCACCCTTCCCACAGAGGACGTACTCGTGATCCCCAGCAGAGACTCTTATCGCCTGAAAGAGAAGATGAAAGCCCTGCGTCATCGCCAAGGTTCCAGCATAGACTAATCGATTATGTGTCCGGGGCGGGATCTCCGCTTTGAGTCTAGCCGTCGTCCCCCTTGGCACGTGAATAATTTCCGATGAGGATTTTCCTGAGCGGGACATGAGGAATTCTCTCATAAATTCGGTTGGAGTGATGACAGCGTCCGACTCTTCTATAATCCCCCACGTTAGTTCTTCAAGGGACCTCAGCTCAGGGTCGTTTGATCGGAGGAGTCCGAGCTCTAGGCATTCCTGGTACCAGAGATTGTGGAAATGTGAGATGCAAGGCAGGCCGACTTTCTTGGCCTCGTCTAGAGACGCTCGGGCCGCGATTTCTTGTTCTCCTTCTACGATGTCCAATCTCAGGTTTTGAAGCCATTTAGAAATCGTGACGCCAAATCTCGCAATTACGCTACGGATGATCTTCGGGCGAAGAACAGTTCTTCTGGCGAGGAGAGGGGAGTTGTATAGTCTCCTAGACTCCTTGTAAAGCAGAGAAACGCCGAAGCCATCATATCCGTGCAAAGTCAGGTTGTGTTTTACAACCCGGGTCTCTTGGCCAGGCGCCAAAATGTGAATCTCTTGTCCTAGGTCCGCGAGGGCGGATCCAAAACCCATGATGGTTGACGAGGTGCCCATGCTCTCGGACAATGGCTGTGAAGCTACTAGCCCGATCTTCATTCCAAGTCATCACTCCAGAGACATAATGTCAACTGTTACTCCAAATTACGAAGAGGGATGCAATGATACTCGTAAACATAGTCGAAGACCGATGGTTTGAACGCATTGTCGGCCCTTTGGCCGCTGCTAATCTATGGACATTTGTCTGATGGCGGTAGCGGTGCACGGTGTTCACTTCTCAGTCTATTTACGATTGAACAACAGACTTGAGAAGGCTTTCAAAAGAATCAATAGATGCTCCGAGGGAAAAGCGGTCCAGAGCGAATCGTCTGCCGTTTCTCCCAAATCTTTCCAGGTCGTTTCTATTTTGGTAGAGTTGCCGGATGCAATCTGCGAATGCCTCAGCGTTTTCAGGTTCCACCACCACGCCGCAATCGGCCTCTCTCACGACACTTGCAACGTCCGAGCTATTTGGGACATTGACGACAAGTGGCGTGCCAGCCATCATAATCTCTAGAAGCTTTGAGGGCATTTCAGGTGTTGTCACCGATTTCTTGAGGGGGACCACGCAAATGTTTGATGACTTGATGACAGTATAGTAATCTTCCTTCGACTGAAAAGGCAAGAAAGTGATATTCCTTAGCCAAAGGGCTTGCGCCCTTTCCATCAACTGTTTTTTGATCGCCCCATCTCCAATCATGAAAAAGTGAATTTTGGGGTTCTCTTGCAGGAGATTCGCTGCCTCGACGATTGTTTCCAAATCTTGGAACCAAGACATTGTTCCGGCGTATGTGACGGTGAAGCTGTTTTGGAAGACGAGTTCCTTTCCGATCGCTCCAGGGGTAGTTTTTCGTGAAGAGCCATCAGCCGCCCAGTTCGGAACGCATTTCACCTTGTCCGGAGGAACACCTTTCGATATGATGCGTCTCCGATATGATGGAGAGATCGTTGTTATCAGCGCTGCATTTGCGTAGGTAAATTTTTCGATGGATCTCATCATTGATATTATGAAACGGTTTTTCACCACGCCCGTTTCAACGAGAACGTCGGGGTGGATGTCCTGAATTCTGATCGCAAAACGGGCTCTTTTGATCTTGCTCACTAGGTAGGCTGCAATGCCCGCAAAGAGAGGGGGCGACTCACAGAGTATTATGTCGGAACGGGGGGAAATAATGGACCCTAGGGTTATCCAAAATGGTGTCAAGAAATAGTGTACTGCTCGGCCAACCAGTCCCTCTGAAAGATTCAGCCGAAGTCCAACTCGGACAACGTTTAGCCTTTGGTTGACTGATTCATTATGGAATATTCTTCCAGAACCTGTCCAGGATGAATCGACGTAGCGAGCACGAGGGAGCACAGTCACGACTCGAACTTGATGCCCTCGCTCACTCAGCTCCATTGCCATTTCGTAGTTAAGTCTGGCGGAAGTTAGCTCGGGTGGAAAACCGTTGGCTAGTATAACGATATTCAAGATCTAATTACCATGAAATCGTGACGAGCTTAGCACTGATAGTGAATGTTCGTCTCAGTCTTTGGTCATGGCTCTGGGATGGAATGGTCTCTCGTTCATAGACTATGGAAAGACCGAGCCTTTGGTTGTAATCGACTTATCGGTGTAAGAGCCCTGTTGGCGGAGGCTTCGTCCAAATCTTTTGTTAAACTCTGAAGAATGACTCTCTGGCGCATGCCGACGGACATATAACCAGAATCCACGCCTGCAAAAGACCTTAGATTTTCTTGGGTTATCTTTGGTTAAGACTCTAGAATCTGGCATCACGCTGAATCATTGCCCATTTTTTTCTAAACCACGATAGGGTCGATGTCAGTCCATCCTCGATGTTCGTCGAGGGCTTGTATCCAATTAAGCGTCTCGCCTTGTCAATTGAGGCTCGGCGACGGGTTGATTTATCCCAGTCTCTTTTGGGTTGCATTTTGACTCCCTTTTCGTTTCCGGTTAACTTGTTAATCGATTTGGCGAGATCGATGATCCTCGTTTCAACTCCTGAAGCTAGGTTCATCGCTTGGCCGATCGCTTGATCGACACAACCGCATCTCAATATTCCATTTACGATATCTTCTACAAATGTAAAATCTCTAGTTTCATCTCCACTACCTGTTACCGGTAGAGGATTCTGGGTTAGAGCCCAGAAGAAGAAGTTCGGAATCACGTTTCGATAGTTACCGGGGACTTCGCCCGGACCATATACGTTGAAGAATCTAGGAACGCTGATCTTCATCCCGTATAGGTCTGAGAAGTAATTGCAATATAATTCTCCGAGCAGCTTCGTAATCTGGTAGGGAGTGTCTAGATGGATCGAAACGAAATCCTCTTTCAGGGGAAGTGGCGCGTCGCTACCGTAAACCGAGCATCCCGACGAGGCGAACACGAAACGAGTCGTATCAGCTGTACGCGCGAGTCGAAGCATCTTCAGAGTTCCCGTGCCGTTTACAGCGAGATCAGTCTCCGGGTGGTCGACAGAGTTCTGGTTCGCAAAATGAGCAGCTAGGTGGAAGACGTATTGGGGCCGACTTTCAAATGCGCTTACCAGTTTTTCATCTTCTAAGATGCTCCCTCGAATGAATCTGACCCTCATGTCTCTGGGGAGGTTCCATTCGCAAGCAGAGGAAAGGTCGTCAACGACAGTGATTTTGTTGACATTGAGACTGAGGAGTTGACGGACAAGGTTGCTTCCTATGAAACCTGCTCCGCCGGTAACCAAGGCGGTTGCATCTTTGTAGGATCCTCGGATTTGCCCGTCAGTTGGATCATCAGTCTTGTAAGTCTCAGATGACATTTATTGGGACTTACCCTGCGACTTGTGGAGGGGCCGCTTCCGTTTGTGTCGAATTTTTCGAGGCTGACAAGTAGGCGTTTCTCGACCAAGCGATCGTCTTTCTCAAACCTTCCTTGAGTGAGGTCTTCGGATTATGGCCGAGTTGTGCAATCGCCTTCGAAGAATCGACTCTTTTGATTCGTGTCGTGAATGGCTCCCATTCCTTGTAAGCGACCAGTGAATCGTCTCTACCAAGAAATTCCAAAATAAGGTCGGACACGTGTTTGATGTCGTGCTCGTCGTTGCTCGAAAGATTGTACACTTCATTAGGTCGGAAGTTCTCGGCAATATTCGCCAAGGTTTCACAAGTATCCTCAACATAGTCGAACATTCGCTTGTGATTCTTGTATACAACGTAAGGTATTCCTTTCATGGCATGATGAATGAAGGTTGGAACGACTCCTCTGTATGGCGAGTAATATTCGTGAGGTCCATAGGCGTTTACGGGTCGAACCCTAACTGTCTCCGTCTGACTCATTGCAGCAGAGTTTAATGCCTGCATCTCGTTAACCCACTTCGTCATTGCATAATCATTCATCTGCTTAATTGGGACAGTATCCATAACTTCTTCCTTCATGGTTCCTCCATAGTCGCCATACACTTCAGCAGAACTGAAGAGAACCATGCGAAATCTATTTGCTTCTTGCGCCCGAATGAGGTTTTTTGTCCCGATCACATTCGTGTTCCACAGGTTCTCGTAATAGTCCTCGCCATTCCAACGGCCATACTCGGCCGCCAGATGATAGGTTAGATCAAACTTGTGTTTTCGAAAGATCCTTTCGACTTGTCTCGACTCAGAGACGTCGCACCTCAGATAGCTCTCGCTCCCAGATTGGCTTATGTCGCAGACGCAGACATCATGCCCTCTATTCTTCAATTCGGGCACGAGGTTCGAACCAATGAATCCCAAGCCGCCTGTAACGAGCACTTTCATGGGATGTTGTCTCCCGTCGAATAGAAAGAAACTTTACCCTTCGAACTAATTTTTGAGAACGTGTGTGGATTGGCTGGCATCAGAAAACACTCGCGATTGGTTGCGGTTTCAATCCGGTTGACGTTGCCTCGTGTTCGTCCCTGAGAATTTGAACAATCCTTTGGCCCGTCTTTCCGTCCCCGAACGGGTTCTTCCATTTTGAGTGATTGTCCAGCATGATTCGGGCGTTCTCAAGAATTCTGTTGGGGTCGGTACCTACTAGGATATTCGCTCCTACGTCGATAGTCTCAGGCCTCTCAGTATTCTCCCTCATTGTGAGGCACGGCACATTAAGAATGCACGCCTCCTCCTGAACCCCCCCAGAATCTGTGAACACCAAAGCCGCATTACTCTCAAGCTGAAGAAAGCTCAGGTAGTCCAACGGCTCGACGAACTTGATTCCATCGTGGCTTACTCCGAATCCTCTAGTTTGCTTGGCGGTACGGGGATGAACTGGAAAGATGACTTTGCGGCACAGTTCCTCCGCCACCAACTCCAAGCCCCGAACGATCCGTCGTAGCTTTGCCTTATCGTCTACGTTTTCCTGCCGATGTGCTGTAGCGAGAAAGTAAGAGCCTTTTTCTACATCCAGGTCGTCGAGAATGCTCGATCTCTGTCTAGAAATTTCAAGATTCTGAGATATCGCGTCCACTATTGTGTTTCCCACCACGTAGGTTTTGTCTAGTAGACCTTCAAGAGCAAGGTTTTCCCTTGATTTGTTAGTAGGTGCAAACAGGTAGTCTGAACAGTGATCGGCAACCACTCGGTTAATTTCCTCCGGCATTCTCTTGTCATAACTCCTTAACCCAGCTTCTACATGGCCAACCTCGATTCCAAGCTTAGTGGCGGCAAGGGCACCCGCAAGAACTGTGTTGGTATCACCCTCGACAAGAACAGCGTCAGGTTGCTCTCTTCGGAGGAATTGTTCCACCCCTGCGAGTATCCGACCGGTTTGTTGTGCATGGCTTCCAGATCCGGCGTCCAAATTGTACCCCGCGTCTGGCAGACCGAGCTGTTCAAAGAATACCCGGTCCATGTTGTAGGAGTAGTGCTGGCCCGTGTGAAGGATTGAGAAGGAGACAGCAGCATCCTCGCATGCTCTTATCACCGGTGACATTTTGACTATCTCAGGTCTCGTGCCTAAGACTATGGACAGTTTCATGCCATCACGATCGAAGGCTGGTAGCCCTCTTCATTAGCCTGCCAATAGAGTAAAGAGTTATCGAAGCGAAGACTGCCACAAGGCCTATGAGGATGAATGCGATCGAAGCCAAAGCGATATTTGTAACCACGTGACCCTCACTGGTGTAAATTCGCAGCATCCAGGCGCCGAACCCGATTCCTATCAGCAGGAGAACTGTCCCGGGCACCCCCAGCAGCACGAGGGGTTTTTCCTCCACGACAAGCCGAAGGAGGGATACCAATACTCCCAACCCGTGCCTCAAAGGATTCTGAGTAGACGTCTTCCCTACGTCTTCGTAATTGCATACTGATGGCACTTCTACCACTTCCAGATTGTGCCTTTTTGTCTCCAGTAAGACTTCTACGCTAAGGCTCATCCCCTCCTCAGAAAGTACTAGCTCGTTTAGGGCCTTGACACCGTATGCACGGAAACCACTTTGCGCGTCGCTAAGCCGGAGGCTTGAAGCAACACTAGCAAGTTTCGTTATCACATCGATCCCTATGCGACGGTATCTGGGCATGCCACCATTTTGGGGAGGGCCTAGAAAGCGAGATCCGATGACAACATCAGCTTGTCCTCTAAGGATCGGTTCTACCAATAGGGGGATTTCGCTTGGTTCGTGTTGACCGTCACCGTCTAGGGTGACGGTTACATCAGCTCCGAGTTCTCTTGCTCTTCTGAACAAGCTTCGAATTGCAACGCCATAGCCGAGATTCTTTTCATGTCTAATCACGTCGGCTCCCAACTCTGTCGCTATTTCGCTAGTAGAATCGGTGGAACCATCATCGCATACGACGACCTTGTCCGAGTATTTTCTTGCTTGTAAGACCAGTTTGGCGATTGTCCTCTCTTCGTTGTAGGCAGGAATAGCCGCAACAATGAATGGTCTCTCTTTGAGGGCAGAGATCTCTTGTGAGGGGATTGTATCCAGGGCGGTCAAGTTGGCCAATTGGGATTCCTCTGCAACCTTGCTTCTAAAGTTCTGCCGTACTGGACTCTGAAGGATGATCTTGATTCTTTCTTATTCGACATATAGAAAGACCCCTATTCTTCCTTCTTGGTGTTGCAGCACGAATCCTGACGGAATAGTTTGTTGATAGTAGACCGTCCCAGAGTTGTCGGTCCACCAAAGTGTGTAGATCCGTGAATATCCCTTTTCGATGGTATCGTGTGTGGCTGACTGAAGCGTTACGTCAGGGCTGTACCCGACGATTGAGGCGTTCCCGTGAAAGTACAATCTCGCCCATCCGTAGAACGCGTTGTGAGTCATCAAGACGGAAGCTGGTTGCGTATGGTTGGACAGCCATCCGATTGCGTTCACGATGTTGCTGCTGTCGGTTAGGGGAACCGTGCTTTGTAGCATCGAAGGGGGGGAGAAGAAGCCAAAGTAGGGAAACGCGTTACCCGTCGGCAGGGCGAGGTATGCGCCTCCCAGAAGGAGCAGGGCCAGCATCCATGCTCCACGGATCAAGCGGAGTTTTCCTCCCTGACGAAGCATGAGCCTTAGTCTGTCACTACCTTCAGTTGCACAGATTGCTATCGGAACAGTCATCATTAGAGCCCAACGGTAGGGGAGAACGAGAGAGGTTGAGATTGGTGCTGCAGCGAGGGCCAGCCCTATTCCGCAGCAAAGCAACCACCACTTCACGGTCCCATTGGCGAGCATCTTGAGTCCGAAGGCAGCAACCGGGATTAATGGAAGGAAAATGTAAAG
>Ga0066710_100004602_pt1 | contig 12261 bp, 12 predicted proteins | sample GraSoiAngelo_159_FD_79666 | JGI IMG/M metagenome (GOLD analysis project Ga0066710, IMG submission 79666) | Grasslands soil microbial communities from the Angelo Coastal Reserve, California, USA - 14_1009_16_40cm | ecosystem: Environmental > Terrestrial > Soil > Grasslands | place: USA...
GACTCGGTGGAACGGATCCGCAAGGAGATCGGTGATGGCCTGGTGCTGTGCGCGCTCTCAGGTGGCGTAGACTCTGCGGTGGCGGCTGCTCTTGTGGGACGGGCTGTAGGTGAGCGCCTGAGTTGCGTTTTCGTGGACAACGGCCTTCTGCGCAAGAACGAATTCGAGCTCGTCAAGCAGGCGCTGAGCGAAAAGATGCAGCTGAAAATTGTGGCCGTGGACGCCTCGGCGCGTTTTCTCGAGCGCCTTGCGGGTGTTACCGACCCCGAGGAGAAGCGCAGGATTATCGGCAGAGAGTTCATTCGCGTGTTTGAAGAAGAGGCACACAAACTGGGCGACGTCCGATATCTCGTCCAGGGGACCCTCTATCCCGATGTGATTGAGTCGACCTCGGTCAAGGGTCCGGCGGCGACCATCAAGAGCCACCATAACGTGGGAGGGCTTCCCACCGACCTGTGGTTCCAGCTTGTCGAACCTCTGCGCGACCTCTTCGAGGACGAAGTCCTTGCGGTGGGAAGGGAATTGGCGATTGATGAGGATATCGTGAATCGTCAGCCGTTTCCGGGGCCGGGGCTGGCCGTACGTATCCTCGGTGAAATCACGGAAGAACGGCTGCAAACGGTTCGCGAGGCGGACGCCATTGTCGATGAAGAGGTGCGCGGCGCGGGCCTCTACACGCGCCTCTGGCAGTCGTTTGCCGTATTGCTTCCGCTTTCGAGCGTGGGCGTAATGGGCGACGCTCGCACCTATGCTTCGACCATTGCCATAAGGGCCGTGGAATCTGATGATGGCATGACGGCGGACTGGGCCAAGCTGCCGCCTCAGCTTCTGGAACGCATCTCAACTCGTGTGGTGAACGAAGTGAAAGGAGTGAACCGCGTGGTCCTGGACATTACATCGAAGCCGCCCGGCACGATCGAATGGGAGTAGCCTCGGCAGAAACGGCTGGGCAGAGACACCACGACCTCGGCCCGCAGGCCGCGGATCCCGCGGGGCTCCTTACCGGCTCGCCAATTTTTGAGCCATGTAGAGCAGGAGCTGCCGATCTTTCTCATCGATCTTGGACGTGAGCCGTCGCACCTTCTCGAAGAAGCGCAGTTCCTTGTCTGTTTCCTCATTCTTGGCCAGCTCTTCGGTCGATTGCCGTTTACTCAGATTTGGCAGAGGAGGTGGATTGTCGCCTTCGTAGAAGAGTTGGTAGAGCGGGATTTCCAGAGCCGATGCGAGCCTCTCCAGAGTCTCGAGCGAGGGTACCGTGTGCCCGTTCTCTACTCGGGAGATATAGCAGCGCAGCAGACCGGTGCGTTCTTCGATGTCTCCCTGCGACAGGTTCTTGTCTTCGCGCAGCCTTCGTAGCCGGGTTCCGATGATCATGCGCGGTATTTTTCCATATTTTTGCCGAGTTAGTCAACTAAAATGTAGGCAACTCTCCATTCTGTCAATTGCAAGGTTCCGACTGGGTATTACCACCTACCCTGTCGGGAAGAGGGTCGCTAACCTGACTGTAACCTGCGGGTTGTCGGTTTCGTCCTTCTGTTAGAGAAGGCGAAAAAACAATGGAACTCGGATGCAAAGTTCGCCACAAGGTGCCCAAGAACTTGAATGGGTCCTGCGGTCACAGAAAGGAGACCGCGAAGCTTTTGGGCCCCTGGTGGAACGTCACGAGCGACGGGTACGATCTCTCGTATTTCATCTTGTGCGACGACATGACGAAGTGGAGGACATTACCCAGGAGATCTTCATTAAAGCCTTCAAGAATATTCGGAGCTATAATTTTCAGTCTTCTTTCGGCACCTGGCTCATGCGCATCGCGGCGAATCACTGCTATGACTACCTGCGTCACGAAAGCAAGGCGCGGGTTAGATATTTCTGGCAAATGACGGAAGAGGGTTCCCGCGCGCTCGAGCAGACTGCGGAGAGTCCGAGAGAGGACGGCGCGAGCATTGAGGAGAGGATGTCGGCTCGCGATTTGGTGGAAAAGCTGCTGGCGCGCGCGCCGGCGCAGGACCGGATAATTCTGGTGCTGAAGGAATTGGAAGACCGCTCGGTGGAAGAGATTGCCGCCATTCTTAACCTGCGGGTGAACACCGTGAAAGTACGGCTGCATCGCGCGCGCAAGAGGATGCTTGAGGATCTCGACAGGTTGCGGCAGGCGAGGTGAATGATGCGTTGCAGGGAAATTCAGGAAGCTTTGGACGAGTTCAACGGGATAAAGGCTCCCGTTTTCCTGCGCGAGCACCTCGACCGTTGCCGGTCTTGCCGGAGCTACGCTGAGAGCAGGCGATTGGTGCGGGCTGGATTCAAGGCTCTGGCCGAGGAGCCGGTCCCGGAAGCTTCTGTAGGGTTCGCCGCCCGGGTCGTCCGTTCGTTGGAAGAAACGGTCGGGAGAGTGGATCCGGCCTGGGAGTTCCTGGAGCGTGCAGGCAGGCGTGCGGTGTATGCCAGCCTGGTGCTGGCGATGACGGTGCTGCTCGGTCTCCTGGTGCCTTCCTGGAGCCCGCTGCGTGGCTCGTCCACCCTGGAACTCTCTCCCGCTCCGCAGTTGCAAGCAGCCGAGAGCGATCCGATTTTCGCCGATGACGCGTCGCTCAATTCGCAGCCGCCACCCGGCAACAGGAAGGACCTTGCACCTGGACAAGGCCCAAAGAACTAAGAAATGACCCGCCGCGCTTACGTTTATTTCGTAGTGACTTTTGTGCTGGGCATCGTGGTGGGTGCCGGCGGCTTCTTTTCTTATGCCTTGCGGACCGGGAATTGGCGTCCCCCTTTCAACCGGCAGCGAGTGGTCAAAACGTTGACGCACGACCTCAACCTCTCGTCCCCTCAAATCAGCGAGCTTGAACGCATCATGGACGAGAATGACAAGCAGCATCGTGTGCTCGAAACGCAAATGGACCAGCAGTTCGGCGCTCTTCGTGAACAAAACCGCAACCGGATCCGGCAGATCCTCAATCCCGACCAGCTGGCCAGGTTCAATGAGATTGTCCGCGAGCATGACGAAAGGAGAAGAAGGGCCAGGCGACCGTGACCCGTGGAGAAGCATCGAAAACGGCGGTCTTCCGCGGAATCCTTAATCGAGGAAGGTTCTCAGAATCATGGCGATTCAGGAATATTACCTGAAGCACAAGAAAATCGTAGTGCTGGGAGTGATCGCGCTGGTCGGCCTGTTTTCTGTCGGCATGATGATGCGAGCGCGCTCGAACGACCCACGATACTTGACGGCCACCGTCAAACGCGGCGAGATCACGGCCGTGGTGCAGGCAACGGGCACGATCAATCCGTTAACCACGGTTCCTGTAGGCTCTTACGTCTCGGGCACGGTGCAGTACGTGTTTGCCGATTTCAACTCCCGCGTGCATGCGGGCCAGGTGCTCGCGCAGCTTGACCCGGCGATTTACGAGGCCCAATTAATTCAGGCACGCGGCAATCTCGCGACCGCCGAGGCCAACGTTAACAACTTGCGGGCGAGCCTCGGCGGCCAGGAAGCCGTAATCGAGAGCAATCAGGCCAATGTGGCCAGGCAGAAGGCCGCTGCCGACTACTCCCGCATCAACGCGAGGCGGATACAAGACCTGGCGCAGCAAGGGGTGCTCTCACAGGACCAGAAGGACCTGACCGTGTCCGGTTTGCAGCAGGCGGATGCTCAGGTGCAAGTCGCACAGGCACAGTTGAACCAGTCGATCGCCCAGCTCAATCAGACCAAAGCGCAGCTCGAGCAGACGCAGGCCCAGGTGCAGACGATGAAAGGTGCGCTGCGGCAGGCTGAGACCAATCTCCGCTACGCCACCATCCTCTCACCCATTGATGGAACCATTGTGGCGCGCAACGTCACGGTGGGGCAATCGGTGGCCGCTTCGCTGCAGGCTCCGGTAGTTTTCACCATTGCCCAGGACCTGAAGCGCATGCAGGTCTACGCCGCCACCGACGAGTCAGATACCGGAAACATCAAGATCGGTACGGAAGCCACTTTCCAGGTTGACGCTTTTCCCACCGAGACGTTCCGAGGGCGCGTGAGCGCCATCCGCCTGAATGCAACGACGGTGCAGAACGTGGTCACCTACAATACGATCATCGACTTCGAAAACCCGGAGGAGAAGCTTTTGCCGGGTGAGACGGCTTACGTCACGGTGCCGACCGGGCATGTTTCGGACTGCGTTGAGACCCCCAATGCCGCCCTGCGCTTCACTCCGGAAATGGCGCACAGCAAGCTTCAGCAGCTTTACCAGCAGTATCATGTACCGCGTGAGGCGACCACCGCGCATCTGGGTGGCTGGCAGGTGGTATGGCTGCTGGGTGCCGACAAGAGACTGAGGCCGGAAGCCGTCAAAGTAGGTATCACGGACTATAGCTTCACTCAGATGCTCGAAGGGCATCTCAAGCCGGGTAACGTGCTGGTGACGGGCGAAGAATTGGCGCGCAACCAGGGCGGGTCGCCCATTCAAGGCGGACCCGGAGGAGCCCGCTTCGGCGGACCGCGGAGGTAAACCACAGCGTGGGAGCCAAGGAGCTCGTTCAGTCACAACCCGACATTCAGGGTGCCGAGGGGCTCCCGACCATCGCGGTCGACCGCGTGTACAAGACCTACGATCTGGGTGAGGTGCAGGTTCACGCCCTGCGCGGAGTATCGCTTACCGTCTACCCGGGCGAGTTCGTGGCTCTCATGGGGGCGTCCGGTTCCGGGAAATCTACTTTCATGAACATCGTCGGTTGTCTCGATCGCCCGACGCGTGGACGGTACGTGCTTGACGGGCAGGATGTGGCCACGTTTTCCAAGCGCGAACTGGCCGGCATTCGCAACCGCAAGATCGGATTTGTCTTTCAGGGATTCAATCTGCTTTCCCGCACCTCAGCGGTCGAGAATGTGGAGTTGCCTTTGATTTATGGCGGCGTTTCGCGTGAGCAGCGTCTGGAGCGGGCCCGCCAAACCCTGAGGGCAGTGGGGCTGGAGGGTCGCGAGGAACACCATCCTTCACAACTTTCCGGTGGACAGCAGCAGCGCGTGGCCATCGCGCGCTCGCTGGTCAACAATCCCTCGATCATTCTTGCCGACGAGCCTACCGGCAATCTCGACAGTCGCACCAGCGTAGAAATCATGGACGTCTTCCAGCGCTTGAACGAAGAGCGGAAGATCACCATTCTTCTGGTGACTCACGAGCCCGACGTCGCGAAGTTTGCCAAACGCGTGGTCCTGTTCCGGGACGGGAAGATCCGCCGCGACACGCCCATGGAAGAAAGAGTCCAGGCCGCGCGGTTGCTGCCCACCTTGCCCCGCCTTGACGACGAGGAGGAAACCGAGAACCAAGAAGAAGGGAGCCCCAGCTGATGGACCTTACGGCGGTGTTGCGGGTCGCACTGCGGGCCCTCGCGCGCAACAAGATGCGCACGTCCCTGACCATGCTGGGCATTATCATCGGTGTGGGCGCGGTCATTTCGACCGTGGCGATCGGCGAGGGCGCTTCCAACCAGGTTCAGGAAGCCCTGCGCAATATGGGTGACAACATCGTGTTTGTGGCGGCAGGCAGCGTGAACCAGCACGGCGTGCAGATGGGAAGTTCGGCAACCAAGACTCTGACCCTGGCCGACGCCAAAGCTATGCAGCAGCAGATCCAGTTGCTCACTCGGGTTTCGCCTGGGGTGGGAGCGGCCGCCCAGATTGTATACGGAAACCAGAACTGGTACACGCGCCTGCGGGGCGTGGGACCGGAATATCTGGATATCCGCCGATGGCCGCTGCAGGAAGGAAGCGATTTCTCTCAGCGGGAGGTGGATACCGCTGCCGAGGTCTGCCTGATCGGCTTGACAGTGGCGCAGAACCTGTTTGGAGAACAAAACCCCCTGGGCAAGACAATCCGCGTGCAGAACCTGCCGTTCCGGATCATCGGGGTGCTCGCGTCGAAAGGGCAATCTCCCTTCGGCCAGGATGAAGATGACACGATCATCATGCCTTTCACGACCGTGCAGAAGAAGATTGCGGTCATAGACTGGCTGCAGTTCGTGATGGGCTCCGCCAGCTCGCGAGAGGTGATCGGTCCTGCACAAAAGCAGATTGCGGCATTGCTTCGTGAAAGACATCACCTTCGCCCCGATCAGGAGGACGATTTCATTATTCGCAGCCCCACGGACCTGGCTGACGCGCAGGCTCAGTCCGCGCGCATCATGACGGTGCTGCTGGCCGGCATTGCCTCCGTCTCACTGCTGGTGGGCGGCATCGGGATCATGAACATCATGCTGGTCTCGGTCACCGAGCGCACGCGCGAAATCGGCTTGCGCATGGCCGTGGGCGCTACCGAAGAGGCCGTGCGGATGCAGTTTTTGAGCGAGGCTCTGGTGCTGAGCCTGTTCGGCGGCACGCTCGGTGTGTTTGTAGGCATCCTGGGTTCAACGGCCGTGTCCAAGATGCTCCAATGGCCCACCGAAATCCCGCCGGAGGCCATCGCCATCGCCGTGCTGTTCTCGGCTGCCGTGGGCATTTTCTTTGGCTATTATCCGGCACGCAAGGCTGCGCACCTGGATCCAATCGAGGCGCTGAGGTATGAGTAACAGAGGATGTCTGGGGCGGTTGCGAACAGGATTCAGACTCGCCAACGCGAGCGCAAAATGGTAGTCGGTCGATCTGGTTGTCGCAGAGGCGGGTTTATTCCACCAGCCGGCGGCGTAGAGGCGCCTCTGCGTCAAAACCAGCACATTGCCCGAAATCGCGGTTCTCTGAGGAGATCAGGTTGAGATGAAATTCAGAAACTTTTCAATCATCGCGCTGCTCTCCGTGACGCTTGGCACGACGCCATCCTGGCTGGTGGCGCAACCCGCCAAAAGCAGCCCTTCCGCCGCCCAGCAAGGTGATTTCTTTATCGTGTCCTCCGTGGACGCCGGCAAAAGCCAGATCGTGCTCAAGCTGCCTACGGAGGTGACCGAGCTGATGATGGTGACGGAGAATACGGTTTTCCTGAATGAGCAAGCCAAGCCGATGCACTTTCAAGAGCTCCGGGCCGGAGACACAGTTTACGTGACTGCGAAGACTGCTACGGACGGTACCCACATCGCACAGCGCATTCGTCGCGGTCCCATGACCGTCCAGGAACTGCGCCGCCGCTACCTGTCCTCGATTGTTCCTGCCGGACCCTGAGCGGCTGTAACGCCCTCTCTATTACGGTATCCGGTTGGCGCAACGGAGCTAAGGGATACAGTTCGCGTGTTCCGGGCGAGGGCTGTCAGGCGTGTGCCGTTGGCCCGCCAACCTTACTGCACAGGAACCGGTGTGCTTCCACAGACGTTCTGGTGAGTCCCGGGGAGAATGAGAAGCAGAAGTCCCAGTTGATATGGTGAGCCTGAGCGCGCAAGGCTAAAAGGGAATATCCTCGTCCGTTATTCCTGTCTCCGGTTGGGCTTGAGATCCGCCAGGAGGTTCGGCAGCTGGGTTAACGGGCTCAGGAGAAGGGGCGGATACACCAGTCGTCGCCATACGTTCAGAATCTACCTTGGACCCCAGCATCTTCATCTCGCGGGCTACGATTTCATACGCGGTGCGCTTGTTTCCACTCTGATCTTCCCACTGACGGCTTCGAATGCTGCCTTCAATATAGACCTGCTTGCCTTTGGTGAGATACTGCCCGCAAATCTCGGCGAGCCGGTTCCACGCCACAATATTGTGCCACTCCGTGCGTCGCTGTTGCTCCCCGGATCGGTCCTTGAAAACCTCGTCGGTTGCCAGCGAGAATTTGGCCACAGGAGCTCCGCTGGGGGTGTACTTAACTTCGGGATCCTTACCCAACCGTCCGATCAGGATTACCTTGTTGATCGAGCTCATGGGAAAACCTCGCTCGCGCTCGCTGCTGGATATCCCCAGATTGAAGCGTAGGCTTGGAAGCGATCGCGAAGACGGCCAATCAGTCCACGGTCATTCTCCAGGGCTGGGTGATCGCGGCAGCTGAGCCGGGTAGCAGTTGCGACAGGATCAGATTATCTGCTGCTGCGTCTGGTCGGCGCGGCGGCGGAAACTCTCTTCAGGCGCTGGCGGGCCAGTTCTGCTTCGTTTGAATTAGGAAACCGCTGAACCAGGGAACGCAACTCCCGCACCCCAGCCTGAGTCTGGCCCAGTTGCAGCAGGGCGTATCCCTTCTTCAGTTGCGCCGCGGCCACCTTGTTTCCGTTAGGGTACCTCTCCACACAGCTGTCGTATGCCTGGACAGCTCTCTGGTAGTCTTCCAGACTGTAATAGCACTCTCCTACGTAAAACTGAGCGTTCGAAGCCCGGTCCGTCTCGCCGTAGTATTGCAAGTACTGCTGGAAGGCCTGCATGGCCAGTTGGTAGTTCCCGCCGTTGTAGTAGGTCACACCTGAGTTGTAGAGAGTCTCGGCGTCAGGCACGTCGATCTTTGTCTGGCCTGGGTTCGTGGCTTGCCCCGGGTTGACGGCGGGGCCCGGCCCTTGGACAGGCCCATTCTGGTTGGGTTGCTGGCCGGCGGTATTCGCGGGAGTTGCGGTATTGAGCGTCGTGATGATGTTCTGCGTCTGCGCCATCTGATCGCTCAGCTTGCCAAGCCGCGACTTGGCCTCCTCCAAGCTCTCGCTCAGCGCCTGGATTTGGCCGGTCATAGCCTCGAAGCGGCTGCTGGTTTGGGCCAGGTTCTGCTGATGGGTTTTTTGCAGGTCTGCCACCGTCGCCTTCATGGAGTTCACACTCTCGCTTGTCTGCTCGATGAGGGTCCGCAGAACCGCTGTTTGTGTATCGATGGTCTTCTGCATGTTCTGGACGGTCTGCTGCAGATTATCCAGCTGCTCCATCATGCGAATCGTTTCTTTGCTGACACTCAAGGCAGGGCGGGCCGTGGCTATACCCAGGAGAGCGAGCAACAGGAAGGAAGAGGTGTGCTTTCTCAAGCTTTATTTGTCCTCTCTTCGGTGCTGAAATCCCCTTAGAGTGTATCGCGAGAGAACTCTCGGGTCAACGAGATGAAAGGCCGGGACGGTGCTGTACTGCTTCGCACGGCAGCGCTGGTCTTCAGGCCGGTACGTGCCGCACTAAAGCGGGCATGATCTTCAAAGTAGGACACTATCGCCGGGAACCGGGAGCAAGGCAGGATGAGAATCCGGACGCTTCAATCAAAGCGAGAGAACACAACTCGTCCGCTAGCGCCACGGCACAGCGGGTAAATGGTAAGCCGGGAGCCCTTGCGGACTCCCGGCTAGAGTGGCTACTTACTGCTTTGTTTGTGTTCCGTAGACGAAATGCGCACGACGGTTTTTCTGCCAGCATTCCTCGTTGTGCTCCGTGCAAACGGGCCGATCCTTACCATACGAGATGGTGGTGATTCGATCCGCCGTAACTCCGAGGTTCACGAGGAAGGTTTTGGCAGCGTTGGCGCGCCGGTCACCTAATCCGAGGTTGTATTCTTCACTGCCACGCTCGTCGCAATGACCCTCAATGGTGAATTTGACGTCCGGATGCGCCTTCAGGAAGTCGCCATCCGCATTCAGAGCCTGCTCGGCATCGGACCGGATGTTCGACTTGTCAAAATCAAAGTACGCGTCCTTCATGGCCGCATTAAACTGCTCTTCCAAGGTCTGCGTCGGCGCCGGCGGTGGCGGCGGCGGCGGTGGAGTGGTTACTGTCACGCGGGCCGTGCAGGTATTCGAGCCACCCGCACCGGTGACTGTACCCGTATAAGTGGTGGAGTCCGTCGGCGTCACCGAGGTGGAGCCCGAGGTCTGTTGTTTGCCGACTCCGGGCTGGAGGTCGAAGTCCGTGGCGTTCTGGGATGTCCAGCTCAGTGTCACGGATTGCCCCTTTTCAACGGTGCTGGGCTCGGCGCTTAGTGTGCAAGTCGGTGCAGCGGGAGGTGGCGGTGGCGGCGGAGGTGGCGGTGGTGGAGCCGCCATCTTTTTCTTGTGGCACGCCCCGGCCAGAACGAGAATCGCTAGGACACTAACGAGAACTGGCAATACGCGCTTTCGGTGTCGCATCGTTGAGATCCTCCTTAGTGGGCGAAAAATCTCATGATTCGGTTGGATTGCTTGAGTCTTGACTTGCTCTTGCCGTTTTGCGAGGCGTCACCGGACCAGATTCCCTCACGGTTTCAAACCCGCAACGCCCGTAATGGGCACTTATGCTAACATTAAACTTAACTAGAACGCAACTATTTCGTCCGGTTTGATATTGGGCGGTTCAAAAACAGGCATCGTTCAGTAAAGGGCTAACGTAATTTAAGTCACTGGCCTCCTCCGCCCGCCCTCAATTTGACCAGCTCGAGTTCCAGTTATCACCCTCCTTGGTGAGTTGTTTGACGTTGCTGCCGTCGGCCAGCATCATCCACACCTGCTTTGATCCGGTGCGAGTTGATTCAAAGCATAGGTGGCGTCCATCGGCTGCCCACCACGGGTGCTCATTGCGGCCGGCATCGTGGGTGAGCTGCACAATACGGCCTGTAGCGATTTCAACTACGTAGATGTCGTAGGTACCGGTATCGGTCAGCCGCCATTGGAAGGCGATGAACTGGCCGTTGGGCGACCATGCGGGTCCGCTCGCGTCACCCCCTTGCGTAATCAGGCGGCGCAGGTTGGCACCGTCCGAAGACATGATATAGATCTGGGGGCTTCCACTCCGGTCCGAAACGAAGGCGATTTCGTTGCCGGTCTTGGGATTCCAAATGGGTGAGATGTCGACGCCGGCGGCAAAAGAGAGGCGTTGAAGATTGTAGCCGCTGGCGTCGGCAAGATAGATTTCCGGGTCGCCACTCATACTGGAGCAAAAGGCGATCTTCTTTCCGTCCGGAGACCATGCGGGCGTGGTGTTCAGGCCCTTGTATCGTGGAAAAGGAATGCGCCGGTTGGTTTCAAGCGAGAAGACAAAAATATCAGGATTACCCAGAATGTAGCTGGTAAAAGCCAGCTTGGTATTATCGGGCGACCAGCGGGGCGTGAGGGACAGCGACCCGTAGCTGGTGATAGGACGTTGGTTGAATCCGTCGTAGTCCATCACCCAGATTTCAGGATGGGCGGCATTGCGGCGGTTGCTGACGTAGGCGATGCGAGTGAGATTGATGCCGGGAACGCCGCCGCCCAGCGTCTGGATGATCTCGTTGGCAAAACGGTGAGCGGATTCGCGGGCGGAGATTTCGTTTAAGGTGGCGACGTAGCGCTTGGGCAGGACGCTCGGATTGGCCGGATTTTGCACGTCGAACAGTCTGCCGGTAATCACGAGGTTCTGGTTCACCGCCTCGGTCTTGCCGAATACCAGCATCTGGGCCGAGGCGGGAGGGTCCGTCCACCCCTTGAAGTCCACGTCGGCCGGCTCCACGGGTACCTTCACCGGGAAGTGGCTCTTGCTTACCAATGCGAAAATCCCGGCATTCTCGAGATCGTTATGCAAAACCTGATTGAATTCCTGCGTCAGGCTGGCGAGCGCCGGATCCGCTGATCGGGCGGGAAATTCCGTGACTGCCAGCCGAACCATAGGCTGCCCACGGTTGATCCCGATCTCCAGCCAGTCTTGAGTTTGGCTCCGCGTTGCTTCTGGAGCCAGAAAAACAGCCGGTAACGCCATCACTGCCGCAAACACCGAAAGCCTAAACCGCAAGCGTTTCATACTGGAAGGTGACCTCCGCTTTGAGGTAATATTCCGGCCCTTTGAGTTATTTGAGGATTGCAGAATATAGTGACGTTTTTCGTGTAGCGCCGGCATCTTTCCGGCCTCGAAAAATGCCGCCGAGACGGCGGCGCTTACAAGGGCGTGTCACCTTATTGTGCAACCTCCGGGTAAATCCAATTTTTGAATCGCCGGTCGGTCGCGATCATGCGGATGGGCCCGCTCCTGACAGGCGCTTACAGAAAGTTGGTCAGCGATGAAAATCAAAAAAGAACTTTACTGAGATGCTGTTCCCGGGATAATCCGGGGGTAACGGTACGAGGGGGTTGGAAGCCAGCACGGCGCGCAAGGCGGAGCGATCAACCTCCGCGAAGCCACTTGATTGCTCCACCTGTACATTGGCGATGGTTCCATCTCTCAAGATGGTGAATGTAACATAGACACGGGGCGCGGCAGCCAGGTTTGGGCTGATCGTGGAAAGCAGCCAGTTGTTGCTGACGCGGGTCTTGACCGCTTGCACGTACCACCCATAGCGGTCCTTGAAGTTTCCCGGGCCGAAATCCAGTCCTCCTTCAGTTCCTCCTGCCAGACTGAATGGCACCGAGGAGGTGGCCGGAGGACCACCCAGCCCGTACGGCACGGCATTTTCCGGTTGCTCGAGCGGCTGCTTCTGGATCCGC